>JAABUP010003524.1_pt1 | contig 27562 bp, 25 predicted proteins | sample 5559201 | NCBI WGS metagenome assembly JAABUP01 (sample SAMN10711887, study PRJNA513373) | rock metagenome | isolation source: Antarctica rocks | place: Antarctica | reverse complement strand
AAGAGCATTAAAAGAAGAACTCATTAACATGCTGAAGAAGCAGCTAGATTCTGACATTCTTGAACCATGTCAAGAACCATATTGAAACTCATGGTTTCTTGTTCAGAAATTGCAGAGAGGAAAATACTGTTTAATCAATGCTGTCATGTATATTAACAAGGTCACAATTAAAGACGTCAATATCTCTTTAAATATCAAGCAGTTTGTGAAAGAATTCATTGACTTACAAGCTGTCAGTTTTGTGAATATGCAGTCTGAATACAATCAGATTGAATTAGACAAGAAAAGCTGTGACATAACAGGTTTTATGACAGTGCTTGATCTTCTTCAGCATTACACTTTTATTTAAGAAGAAATCAATTTTGTTGCTCAATTCTGCAGAGCTATGATTCAGATTCTCAAAGACCTGATTTTTAATGTTTGCTGCATGTTTCTGAACAATATTGCTGTGAAAGAACCTCAAACTGATTATAATGATGAGAAAGTTCTGATGAAAGTTTGTTGATATATTTTAAAGACAATACAGAATCTAGATAAAATCTTGATCAATGTTAAATGTGCAGACAGAAGTGTGTCTGATGAGAAGTCACAATATATCATGAAATAACTCAAGATAGTAGAATTTGTCTGTGAATTAAATGAGTGTTCTTCTGTGATCAACAAAGTTTTAAAGATTGTGCAATGAAGATTGTGTCAAAATCTGAAAAAAGCTCATGCCTTTATTGATCTATGTGTTTACTATTAACTATGAATAAATTGATTCGCCATTATCTTATCATCAATATATGATCTGTTCAAGAAGAACATTGTCTTTCTCTGAATGTTGAAACAACAACAGACCATGAATAAACTGAAGATTCTTCTTTTAACTGAGCTGATAATACAACAACTAGATTATGATTCAGACACAGAAGATATAATATTGACTGTGAATTCAAGTAAAAAAGAATGAGGATTCTGTCTGATGCAGAAAGCAAAGAATGATTGATGTTGTCATGTCTGCTGATATGATAGTGGTGTCTGAACAAATGCAGAATCAAGGTATGATGCAGACAAACAAGAATGTCACAAGCTGCTGAAAGCACTTAAGAAAGTCTGTGCATATCTATATAAAGTGTTCTTCATTGTCAAACTCAATGCTCAAACATTAGTCTCTCAGTTGAACAGAAGTGCTGCTGATATCTTTGATGTCTTTATTAACTGCTGAATAGCCTGAATTTAATTGTTTGATTTTGACATTCTGCATGTTTCTGACAAGAAGCATCAAGCTTTGAACACATTATCATGACACTCACAGACAGAAGATGAGACTGATTTCAACAATAGCAATATAAAAGACTTTCTGAATTCACAACTATTTCACTTGAGTGTGTAAGCCTATCTTGTCAGCACAGAACATGTCACAGGTCAGAAATTAAAGCTAATTATCACTTCTGTTCTGAATTCTGAGTCTGAATACTTCAAGAACCAAATAGCCATGACTATATATCTTGTTACACTTCAACATCTCATTGACATGCAAGGCAAGAAATTCACAAAGTTCAAGATGAAGGCTCTGAAGCATATTGTTCAAGACATGAAGTTGTTTTGTTGCAGCAGCAAGAATATGAGAATTTGTAAAGTTGTCAACAAAGAAGAGAATCAGACAGAGATTATCTGACACTTACATAATCATTCTAAACATAAGGGTGTGAAATTCACATATCAGTGAGTGTTCTCATTATATTGATGAACAAGACTTTACAGCATGATCAAGAAACATTGTCAGAGTTGTGAGAAATGTCAACAATGTGCAAAGACATTACATAATGACACAATCTTTTTGACATTTACTAGTGCCTTATTTAAAAAGATTGCTGTGAATGTGATCAAGATGTCACTGTCTTAAAACAAACACTATCTTGTTATAGCACAGAATGATTTCTCTGACTGAGTCAAAGAATGAGCATTAACACATGTAACATCAGTGACAGTCTCAAGGTTTTTATGAAAGAACATCATAATAAGACATGATGTGTTTGACAAACTTATCTGTGACAAAGAATCAGAAAACAAGATGTGGGTCAAGATGCTGACAGAGCTATATGAGATCAATTGAATAATTGTCTTGACATATAATTCTGAAGCAAACAGCATGATAAAACATGAACATAAGTCTTTAATTGATGCATTATCTAAAATGACTGCAGAAGAGCTCAGCAAATGGTCAGATCTTTTGACATTGATATTATGAGCAGATCAAACAACTATCAAAAGAAGCACTGACTGAACACCTTATGAGATTCTTTATGAATATGCCTGTATTTTGACAATTGAAACACACATTTCAACATGAAGCACTCTGATCTGAAAGAAAGTAAGAATGCATTCAGACTTGCTGACGATTCAAGCAGAACAACTACTTTGTCATGATATGAATCTTGAAGAAACAGTGACACAAATACAGTGAACATGTCAGAGTAGCAAAGAACATATGAACAGTGTTAGGCATGCTGTGAATCAAGACTATAAGGTTGAAGACATGATATTGCTTTATAATAGTCAATATAAGAACAATAACGCAGCAGTGCAGAAGCTTGAGTTCTGATGGCTAGAGCCATATAAGATTATCAAGGCAAATTCTAGAAAAGAAAACTATGTCTTAACAGAACTTGACGGCGCTGAAAAGGCTAATACAGTGTCAGAATCCAGACTGAAACCATATGTTCTTCATCATCTCACTGTCAATTATGAGTATAATTAACATCTCAATACATATTCTGAAAGTGACAGCTCAGACTCTGATCTAGATGATGATGATGCACATGAGCAAATACTCACACTGCTTGTCAAGAGACAAACTCAAAAAGCTGACAATGACATCACATATGCTAGCTCAGACTGATCTTCTGTCAGAGAGCAAACATTTCTTTTTAATTTTCTTAAATATCACAACTCTTTCTTTTCTACTGTCATTCATTCTTCTGAACACAATTATTGACAGTCATTCTTCTATCTCATACTCAAGGTCTTCTTGCATACTTCAGTGAGACTCACATTGCTTCTCTGAACACAATTAATCTCAGTAACCTGAATTGTCAATCTCTCTTTTGCCACAAACATTGTCACATCATAACATCAAATTCACATGTGACTTCTTTATTGTGTGAACGCAATTTTCAAAAATTGAGAGAAGAAAGAGCAGAAAAGTGAATTTTCTAATTGCCAACAATAAGAAAGTGAATTTTAACTATTGATTGTCATTTCTATTATTGTCTTAAGCCTCATATATGTTCATCAGCATCTCTTCTTCTTCTTTTTCTTCAGATATCTTTGTTTTCAGTTCAATGCTCAAAACAAGACTTAATTATTCATCTTTTTTAAGCACAACAAGAACAAAATCATTATGTTAAAATCATCACAGAGAATCACTAGATTGTGAACCTGTGAGATCATTTGTCAGTATTCACTGTCATCAGCAACACCACCCACATCAGAAGTGCTGAACACATCACAATCACTAGTTACAACAGGGCCTTAACAAGAAGTTTGTCTTCAGAAAGAACAGAACTTTGACACATCAGTGACAGCACTAGCATATATTAAATTGTTGCTCATACAAGATCAATATTCTCTTTTAGAAGACTTGAACACTACTCTCAACTGACTTCAAGCAGGTGTTCTCAACATACAGAGTGATATAGTTGACTATGTTCAACAAGAGAAACTCTGACAGTGTTACATAAATGAGAGAACATTTCTGTTGATGTGAAACAACACACTTGAGAAGACAAGAAAGCATCAATCTCAGCAGAATAAGATCAGAACTGTTATAACTACTATTCAACAGTACTGAGGTGACAATGTTTGAAAGAGATATCTGAATAATTCAAGAATCACATACACAGAAGTAGATGAGATCTGAAAGCTGACAAAAGAGTGCAGAGACTGAGATCTAGCTAGCTGACTAGTTTTTGCTATAGTTCATCAACATTTAAAATTCAGAACATGAGAACAAAGAAAGTTTGCTCAAGTTCATTCTTCTGATTGAATTTGAGCAACCTCAGAATATCACAACTTCTGAAATCAAAACTTTCAGCTTGTTTTTGATACAGACCTCTACAATCATTCTGATCTTAGTGCTGTCACTCAACATGTATTGTCTCATACTAGATCTTCTTCTTGTTCTTCATTCACATTACAGCAGTGTCTTGAGTTCGGTTCTTCTATTCTTCAATTGATTGAAAGTTCAGAATTTTCTTTCTGTCTCTCAACATTCACTACTCTTATCAGAACTCAATGTGTCACAATATCTGATGACAACAACAAAGAAGATGATGACAACCAATCAGTACGGCGATGAGAGGATTTCATATTGATCAGATTTTGAAAAGAGCATGACAAAACTCAATCACAGAATTCACGCAGATCTTCAAATAAACTCACAGGTTTGAATCTGTGAGTTTTGCTGCAATCAAAATCATTAAAACCCTGATGTGCAAGATGTGCAAATGTCTTCTCTCATCTTATTGACATGATTGATCAAACAGACAAGCAAATTTCTGCTGTTGTTGCAATGATCAAAAAGCTTATTGACAAAGAATATGACAACAGCTGTGTCTGTTATTCACACAGAAAGAAACTGACAGACACCGCTGATTTTTAAGTCAGACTTTTATGAAGTGATGTAATAGATTCTTGTCTACACACATATTGAAATAATTGATTTTGAATATCAAAACTGAAGACAGATACTGTGACTTGACAATGGTTCTGAGCTATTGATTGTCCTTCTTGACCTGCTGATAATATGAAAGTCTACAATTACCTTCATCATGATCTATCCTTAATGATTGAGGTTGACACACTACTAAACTAAATAAACTTTAAAAGCAGAGTCTGAGACAGAAATGGGTCAGTTATCATTTCAAATGCATTCAGCTGACTATATGAATGAGATCTATCACAATCAACAATTTTTATCATCATCATCTTTAAGAAGTTGAAGAAAGGCAAAACTATGACTGGCTTCAAAATATGTTCTATGACATTATTCAGCAAGCTATTTGTCAATCTTCTGCATACTACCTCATTTATGTCATTCTTTGCTCAGATCACAATCATTGTCTCATCTCATATTCTTACTACAGCAAGTTTCAGGCTGTCTTCAATAAGACTTTCTTCAGACATATTGATCTTAATATTCTGAAACTAGTGAATGAGAAAAAAAAGCAATACATGATTCAAGGCTCTGTCTCACTGAACAATGAAAGAAAGAAGACTGTACAGAAATGCTCTTAAAAATGCATTGTCATCTTGGTGAATGATGAGAGAATGTTCAAAGAAGGCTAGCAGCAAAGGAAAAGAAGCTGTGAAATGAGTTAATTCATTAAATAACCTATAATGAATGAACAAAGAAGAATATTCAGAAGTATAAGACAAATTTTACCCCTTAATCATGTCTTCAAGAAGAAATCAGAGTCTCATTATCACATCTACTGCATAAAGCACAGGCAGCACAAGAAACTCATCAAATTATATTGTTCTGATATGTTGAAATTGCAGAGGATCATGAGACACTAAACATATCAGAGTTCAAAACATGAAGTCAGCTTTCTGCAGCACATTGTGATCTTGTCTTTGGTCTGTCTTCTTTCTTCACTCATTATAATATGTTTGACACACCCTCATATTCAGTTTCAGCTGCTGTTCAGCTTATAAATCTGAGTTCAATATCTGATGCACTACTTGATTGTGTTCACTGAATCAACCTCATTGTTATGTCTCATCTGCATGATCTGTTAAGTGACAACAATGCAGTAAGAAATGCTTACCTTCACAACTGAACCATCACAGCAAGATGAGCTATCAAAGCTCAATGAAAAGAAGTAAAGAGAATAGAGCGCAGTGTCTTTTGCAAAAATTCATACTTCTATTGTCACAATCAGAAACTGACACCTTCTCATTCAGACAACTCTTCTTTGAAACTTCAAGAGAATGAAATCAGCACTGTGACAGAAAGCAAAGATGAAAGATCAGTAAATCACTACTAATGATAATAATGAGTGAAGCTGCAAGAACACAGTAATGAAATTGAGGGAAAAAGACTGTTGTGAAGACAAAAAAGACAAATAATGAGAAAAGGCAAAAGAGAAGGCTAAATTGAAAACTTCACAAGATGAATAGACATAGATTATAAACCATACACACTTCACAGACAGTTTCAGTTCTTCAGACAGTATTTGTTTTGAACAGTTTTAAATAGGCTCTTCTTGTCTAGATTACTACTTTATCTTCTTTATCAGTTTAGTGAGCATATCATTGTGCATATAACTCTCATAATTATTCTTGTTGTGAGTCTATTGTCATTATTTAGAAACAAGATGAACAGTCATTTTCTCAACAATATTAGCAACATTTCAGAGAATGATCAATGATACAATCTGTGAATATTTAAACAATTTTACAATGACATATCTGAACAACATTCTTATATACTCAAAAACACTGAAAGAGCATGACAGATACATAAAAGTAATAATAAAAGCTTTATGAAAGTGAGTGTTGTCTATTAATAGAGAGAAGAGTGTTTTTAAGTCTCAAAAGATTAAATATCTCAGATTTGTGATTAGTTCAGATTAGATTGAAAAGAATTTTAACAAAATAATGATAATTTAAGATTGATCACAGTTAAAAACACTTAAACAGATACAGATGTATCTGAGACTAATAAATTATTATTAAAAGTTTGTTATAAACTACTTCAAAATAGCAGAATCACTCACTTAATTAATCAGAAAGAATAAACTCTTTAGCTGAAAATAAGAGCAAAAAAGTGCATTTTAAGCATTGAAGCACAAGCTTATGAAAGAGACTTAATTACAAATACTGCAATCAAAACTTAAGAAGATACTTAAAATGAATGCATTGAACTATGCAGTAAAAGCTTATCTATATCAGAAGAAAGACAAACAGCTTAAACTGATAACATTTCAGTTATGTAAACTTAGCAGATTTAAATAACAATATAAGATTCATAATAAGAAACTCTTAATGATAGTAAAAACACTTAAAGAGTGAAGATCTTATCTTAAAGAAATTAAAGATTTAATTTAAATACATACTGATCATAAGAATCTGAAGAACTTCATAATGATTAAGTAACTTAATCAATGACAGATATGATGAACTGAGCAGTTAATAGATTATGAATTTCAGATTTAATATAAGAAAGATAAAAAAGATCTTGACACTGATGTGCTTAATTAAAGATTAAATCATCAAAGAGTTGAGAAACATCATTGAGAAATATTGAAGAAAACATTGAATGAAACATTAATTAAAGAACTAAATGCAATGATATGAACTCAGTCAGTATACATAACTGATAAAGAAGTTATATGAGACTGTTATAACAGTAAATGCAGTGAACATCTCAGAGTACAGAGAACTGAGAAACTCATATAAAGAAGATGATATATTCTGAAGCTACAGCAACAGATTGTTAAGTATGTTACACAATGTGAGATATGTAACAAGAATAAAGTTAGTTGAAAGAAAAGATATGATGAGCTTATAAGACTATCAGTATCAGAAAAGCTGTGAATATTAATAATAATAAACTTCATAATGAAGTTATCATCTTTAAAAGACTCTGTTACAGAAGTAGTGTATGACATTATTCTCACAATTGTGAAACAGCTTATGAAGTATGCTCTGTTTATATCATTTTCAAAGAAAATGACAGTACAAGAACTAACACATACAATTCTTAAAGAAGTAGTTAGCAGATTTAAATTATCAGAGAAGATAATATTTAATAAAGATAAACTGTTTATGAGTAAGTTCTGACAAACTCTTACAGTTAAACTTAACATAGCAATGAAGCTATTAACAGCTTATCATTCACAAACAGACAGACAAACAAAGTGAATAAATTAAATGAAAGAAATGTATCTATAACATTATGTCAATGAACAGCAAAACAACTGAGTTCAACTACTGCTGACAGTACAGTTTGTCTATAACAGTGTTTTAAACAAAATCACAAAGAAAACACTGTTCTTCACAAATCACAGATATTACTTAAAGATTGTATGAGAAGCTAGAGAAGAATCACAACAGTTATAAAAAGCATTGATTCAGATTGAATAACTATACAATTTAAAAGAACATTTATAACAAAGAATCAATGAGCAGCAAGAACAAATTGCTATTACATCACAGTATAAGAAAGAAGATAAGGTCTATCTTTATACAGATTATATTAAAATTAAACAGATAAATAAAAAACTAAATCATAAGAAGATTAAACTGTTTAAAATTAAGAGAAACACAAAGAACACAAGCTATGAACTAAAACTATTAAAGATGATGAGAACTCACTCAGTATCTCACATCACATTGTTAAAATCATGTCACTCAAATATATTACTACAAAAGAAATCAACATCAGTATAATCTGATGAAGAGTATAAAGTTGAGTCAGTACTAGCAAAACAGATTGTCAGTGACAAATCAATGTACTTAATCAAGTGAGTAGAATACAGTACTGAGAAGAACATATGAGAACCATGTCAGAATCTCAATCACTGCATGAGAACACTTCAAGAATTTGAGAGAAAATGGTAACAGATTGTTAAAAATTGTTAAACAAATTGATCACAAAGCAGAACAAGTCAAAAGAATCAGTTTTATTCTCTGTTTTATTATTATCACTATTAAGTTCAGCAGTCAAACAGTCAGTTTTTTAAGAAGCTCAGTGATCAGTTTAATTGAGCGTCTTCTTATCATGAGTTGAACTCATACTAAGGTCTTATGATCTAGTTGCTTACTAATACTCTAAGACTAAAGCACATTATCTTCTCATCTCTGTATGAAGCTCTTCTTTTCTCTTCATAGTATTCTTCTTGTATTTAGAAATTATCAATTGAGCATCAGTCTCATTGCAAACCTGTGACATTAAAATACGTTTTTCATTTAAATCTGACCTACACTAAAGATCTTGCTGTACAATTGTTAAAATTAGTACAGAATGAGTGCAAAAACCTCTATAACAGATGAAGTGAAGATTGTTGCTGAAAAGATTCTTTCTTGAGCATAAATACTTATAACAGAACTACACAGCATGAAGAGTCATATGAAAGAGAACATGCAGAACATGAAGACTTGTACAGATCTTCTTTACATCTTTGTGATGAATTGAGACAATCTCACATTGACTACATCAGTAAATACAGCTATCTCAACATCAACTGTTGCAACATCATCTTCTTCTCAAGAATCAGTCAATTGTACAAACAGTCTCACTTTAAAGCAGCTCACTGCAGCAATGAGAATGAATTGACACTCAAAGCAGTGTCTTTCTGACTCACTCAGATTTGAAGAAAAAAGAGTGAAATTCAGATCTTAACTACAACAAAATGTTGCTAAATTGAATGTGAACATGTCAGACAACAATGTCAGTGTGCAGTTCTGATACTTACACAGTCAGCTGAAAGGGTTGGCTTTAAGTCAGGTCACACCTTGAATCACAGTTTATATTAAGTTAAATGAAGTTCTAAATCATACAATTATTGAAAAGCTGATCAATCAGCTTTAACACACATACAATGACTTAGAATTGAAGAAAAGAGCAACTCATATCTTAAAAGCTTTAAAACAGAAAGAAAAATCATTTGCTAAACATCTGACCACCTTTAAACAAACACTGCTAAAAGCAGAAGACTTAAAATGAGATGATGCTGTCAAGAAAACATTTCTTGATAACAGTCTTGATGTAACACTCATGTGAGCTCTGATTGTCATCTCAATCTCTGTATTGTATGATGAGTACATTATCTTGCTACAGCAGATCAGTCACAACTTAAACTCAATTCAAAAGACTGTTACTCAAGAGTGTTGTATGACAACTACTATCATCACACAACAGTCTTATACAGACAACATGAACTGAGAACTCACTGAGCACATCATTGTCACAGCTACAGAAACTGAAGAGAGATGCACAGCACAATGAGTGTCAGAGAAGAAAGTGACAGAATGTTGTACAAAACAACTATGCATGCACTGCAAAGACAACAGCCATTTCATTAAGAACTGCAAACTTCTGCCTGCTGTATGATCTTATGTCATCAATGTTGTTGCTGCAAAGACTGTGAAGAAAGTAACAGAGACAGATGAGAACTCAGAAAAAGAGTAGCTTTTAGCAGAAGTCACAGCTGAGAGCATATAAAATGTGATAAAAGCTGAAAGAAGTTTGAGAAACAGATGAACAGTGTTCTCTTCACTATGTCAACATTAGTCAATAAAAAGTCATATTGTCACGGGTTTGCAATGAGACTGACGCTTAATTAATAATTTCTAAATACAAGAAGAATACTATGAAGAGAAAAAGAAAAGCTTCATACAGAAGTGAGAAGATAATGTGCTTTAGTCTTAGGGTCTTAGTAAGCAACTGAATCATAAGACCTTAGTATGAGTTTAACTCATGACATCACCTCTCTTTTTTTCTTCAAGGTTGTGTTCTAAATGTCTGAAAAGGTTGCTGTACAGTTGTCATTGTCTGTTGACACATGTTTGCCTGCTTTGTATGAGTAAGGTTTGCAGATAAAAAAATTTTTATTGCTTGCTGACACGTGAGTTTCTTCAACAATTCACTTCAGTTTATCTGTCAGTGAAGTGAGTTATAAATCTTCTCACCTCTTTTCTCAAATTTCTTTTTCTTTCTTCTTCAACTTTCTCACTGTTAACTTTTGTATGTGAAATCTTTCTTGATCAGATATTTCAGCATTAACTTTTGTATGACAAGCTCAGCAGCAACAACAACAACAACTATCATCATGTAAGTGTCATATAAATATGTGTCTCTAAGCTGACAACTTGTAGAGCTCTTGTCTTGTACAACACTTATGTTGCTGCTTTCATTCTTGCAGACATCAGTGTTAATTCTGTTCTTGAGGTTGATCAACAGCAGCTTGCTTTGTACACTCACTTTTCTCAAACAATGATCATTCTCACTCTGCTCAGTGACAACATTTCATTTGTACAAATCTGTATCACACTGCAGCAAATGAGAACTCATTGACTGTTGTACATCAACACAATTCTGATTTAAAGTCAGAACATGTTGGTTTCTGACAGTTGTACTGACTGTCAGAAACACAGTATGATGTCTTTTTTGAAATGTTGTCATACATCAAAACATTTCAGTAAATGTTGCAGCAACTGCAAGTAATGTGATCATGCTGCTTGCTGCTCTGTACACAATAATGATGTACTCATTGTCATCTTAAATGATGAGAACAACAACAGCATCAATGAGAATGAGTGCATTGCTAAATCAAGGCAAATTGCACTGACCTTGCTGTCAACAAAGGCAGTTGTTATTGACCTCAACCTTTAGGTACATACAACTTCTTTTTCTTTTCTTGTGTTGCCTTTAGTATAGGTTTAGTTGTACAGACTGTGTATGACATTTAAGCTGTATGTCTCATCTCTGTGTGATGCTCAAAACAAGTAGCTTTGGTAAAATCAAGAAGACATCATTAGTAATTAGCATAGAAATAAATCAAATAAATTCAACACTAAATTTTGAACTTTGTACAATCTCTCAAACTCATGAAGCATCTCAGCCTTCTTGTGTATGATTAAGATTTAGTCACCTCAGGTTGCATTAACTTTCATTGATTTAACATCACTGTGTCTTTCAGAATAAACATCAATTCTTATGTGAGTCAAGTATAACTGACTCATTTCATTAAGTACTTCTTCTTGAGTTCTTTTTTACATCATATGAATTTCTTCTTCAGAATCTTCTTTATCTCAAACTCTTCTTCATCACTTACAATTTGTGATGAGGGTTGTGAATCTGTTGTACACTGAAAAGAGAGAGTGTTCATGACTGCTGATTGAAGCATGACTGAGTGAAACACATTTTGAATACTCAGCAGTGTGTTCAGACAGAAGAAATGTGAGCTGATCTTCTTAACAATGATGTATTTGACATTCTTTGCATCAAACTTCTTGCACAGACAGTCAGTATGTATGTTCTTAAGATTTAGTCAGACTTTGTCTTCTTTCTTGAAGTTATAAGACTGCTGTCTCTTTCAATTCATTGCTTCTTTCTGTATCTGCTGAGTGACAGTCATAGTCATCTGTGCTCACTCTGTGACTTCTTTCATCTTCTGTACAATCTGATCAGCTTTTTGTACTGAACTTTTTGCAGATCATACAGGCTTCAACTTCTCAAGTAGTTGTAGAGGCTTCATGTGATACTCATAAAACAAGAAGAAAAGACTCACCTCTGTTGAGACAGAGTCATGATTGTTTATAACTAGCTCAGTCATGAGAAGCAGACTTACTCAGTTGTTTTAACTATAATTGAAGAATGTACAAATGTACAGCTCAACATTCTGATTCATTCACTCAGTTGCTCTGTCAGTTTTCAAGTGATATGTTGTAAACACTCTTCATACAATCTTCAAAAGTTGACAGACTTTCTTTCATAGACTGCTCACAAACTGAGTGCCTCAATTCAAGACTATTGTGGTGAAAAGCTCATGAGCTCAATAGAAATGTTGTACAAATGTCTGAGTCACTCATTCTGCAGTCATATTCTTACACAGTTTCAGTATTACCTTCTTGCTAAGACAATTTGTAATAATCAGAAGGTTTGTACAACCCTCACTTGATGATAGATCTACTACAAAGTCAATGAATATCTTTTGTCAAATTTGCTTCAGTACAGATAAAGACTTCAAGAAGCCTTGTCAGTGATCTTTTCAGCTGTTGTTTATACAACATTTGTCACAATTTTGACAGAATGTACAAACATTCTGTAGCATTCTGAGTCAAAAGAACTGTCATGATAAGAGAGCATCAGTTACATTTCTTTTTGAGTGTTCAGTCATTGTTGAGTTATGTGTATACTGAATCAGTTTTGTATGAAGAGATTCTGAGAACAGCACTCAATGTCTTCTGCAAAAGAGTTACTTTTCTTCATTGCTCAAGAAGCATTTCATTATGAATACTCTCACTTTTAAAACAGTAGAAAATGATCTCTGTTTCTCATGAATTGTCTGACAAAGCTCATTGTATGACTTATCTCTTACTTCAGCATTCACTTACATCTGTTTGAGGTCTATAGCCTCATCAAACAAGTTCTGATCTTGTACAAGCACAGAGATCAGTATGTCTGCTACTGTCATTGAGACAGTCTGTATAGGCTTGCTTATCATCTCAGAATGTATTATCTGCATCATACAATGTTGTACTCTGTTGTCTGAGAGATTCATTGACACATTCTGCTTCTGTCTCAATAAAGCATCTGTTCTTTCATTCTGCTTACTCAGCAAGTATAGTATGAAGAAGTTGTATTGTGACAGAATTAAAGACCATCTCATTTGTTGCTCTGTAAGCTTTTTAAGTGTCATAAAGTATTTCAGATTTTGATGATCTGTACAAATCTGAAAACTTGACACACTTCTCAATTCTGCATTTCACTCTTTCAAGCATCATATGATGATCAGCATCTCTTTATCATAAATCTTATAATTGCACTCTGCAGATGCATTCTTCTTTGAATAGTAGACACAGAGTCTTCACACATTGTTCATTAACTGTAACAGGGTTTCATCTATGCATCAATCTGAGAAATCTGTTTTCATCACAGTTGTATGTGTATGATCAAACAAAACTAAAATCAGCACTGAAATGAACATAGTCTTTAGCTTCTTAAAACCTTGATCAGCTTTCTCAGTTCACTTAAAGATGTGTTCTTTTGTATGAGAGTCATCATTGACATAATCAAATTACAAAAGTTCTTGATGAACTTTCAGTAAAAGTTTGCAAAGTCTATGAAACTCTGTACTCTCTTTACTGATCTAAAGGCTTGTCAGTTCATGATTGTCTTCATTTTCTGAGGGTTCATTTGTATGTTCTTTTCAACTTTCAGAATGAACCTTAGATACTAGGTTGACTTGACTTTAAACTCACATTTGTCAATGTCAATCTGTAAACCAACTTCTCAAAGTCATAGTAGTACTCTTCATATGTAATCTTGATGCTGATGCAAAGACTCATCAGTGAAGATAAGAATATCATTCACATAGGCTGAACAAAACTCATTTAAAAAGTTCTGCAAGACTCAGTTGATATACCTCTGAAATGTGCTTAAAACATTGACTAGCTCAAAAGAAGTCATTATTCATTCATACAACTCATACCTCATATGAAATGTCATCTTTCATTTGTTCTCTGTGACAATTTGAATCTTGTGAAATGTTACTATGACATTCAACTTGATGTATCATTGAGCTTGTTTGATGTTCTGCAAAGTCTCATATATTAATGAAAGAAGGTAATGATTCTTCTGAGTGATTTGATTCAAGTCACAATAGTTCACACAGAATCAAAGTTCATCTTTTGACTTCTGTACAAATAAAACAGACACTGCAGCAAATAAGTTACTGACTCATATGAACTGCTTATTCAAAAGTTCTGTTAATGTCTTGTGTAACATTAGTAGCTTCTCTCTTGTCATGTTGTATAGAGAACCTTAGAGTACTTTTGACTCTTTTTCATTTATCTCTTTTAGTTTAATTCAGTAATCTGTGTCTTCTTCTCTTAAGAAAGGCAACTTCTCAGTCATTGTATGATCAAACACATTTAAAAACTCATGATAATGATCAGAAAGTATAGTTCTCAGGTCAGTCTTCTTCTGTGAGATTAAGGCTTTTTCAATATCAGTCATGCTGACTGAGAACACCTCAATCTTCTTTTGTTTCTTTTCTTTCTTCTGTATGAGGTTTGTAAAGAACATAGCTGACATCATAACATGATTGAACTCACTTTCAGCAGAAGCTTTTCTGTTCTGTATGATAGTTTCTGTGAATTCAACTGTAAGAGAGACTTTGTCTGCATTCAATATGATCTCATTCTGCTTCATTCATGATAGACCTAGTATAAGGTTGTAGAATGCTAACTTAGAGACAATATAAAAGAATGCCCTTGACTTCTGATGTTTGTTAATATCAATTTGTACAACAGCTACTTCATTTACTGATGAATTTGAAGGTTCATCAAACTCTGTAATCATACAAGATCTTATCTTCATACACTGTAGATTGTAATTTTTAGCAAAGTGAGAAGTGATCATTTTATAGAACAGACACTTTGTGTTGTACAAGGTATGCACATATGACTTCTTATTGATTAATGTTGACATAGTGAAGAGAGCACTGTTCATCTGTTTCTCAAACTTCTTTCAGCTTTTATCACATCTCATACACTCTCAGCTGCAACTTCTGTTAAAAGCTACTCTTTTTCTGAGTTCTTCTTTTCTTCTGTTGTCTTCTTCATAGTCTCAGCAGTGACAACATTGATGACACAAGATCATACAGCAGACAGAAGTTTGCAGTTCTTAATGAAGTGATTGTTGTCTCTGTAGCACATGCATAGTTGTTTCATACAATGTTTTGTCACTTTCTTCTTTGACACTCATTGTGCTCTGTGTCTCTCTTCAGTTTCTGTAGCTGTGACAATAATGTGTCTGATGAGTTTTCAGTTCATGTTGTCTGTGTGAAACTGTTGTGTGATGATGATAGTTGTCATATGACACTCTTAAGTAACAGCCTTCTGAATTGAGTTTAAGTTGTGACTGACTCACTGCAGTAGAATAATGTATTCATCATACAACATAGAAATTGAAATGACAATCAGAGCTCATGTGAGTGTTGCATCAAGACTGTTATTAAGAAATGTTTTTTGACAGCATCATCTCATTTCAAGTCTTCTGCTTTTAACAGTGTTTGTTTAAAGGTGATCAGATGTTTAGTGAATGATTTTTCTTTCTGTTTTAAAGCTTTTAAGATATGAGTCACTCTTTTCTTCAATTCTGAGTCATTGTATGCATGTCAAAGCTGATTGATCAGTTTCTCAATGATCATATGATTTAGAACTTTGTTTGACTTGATATAAGCCACAATTTAAGATGTGACTTTACTTAAAGTCAGCTCTTTCAGTCAACTGTGTAAGTATCAGAACTGCACACTGACATTGTTGTTTGACATGTTCACATTCAATTTAGCATCAATTTGTTGTAGTCAAGGTCTGAATTTCACTCTTTTTTCTCTGAATCTGAATGGGTCAGAAAGACACTGCTTTAAGTGTCAATTTATTCTCATTGCTGCAGTGAGCTGCTTTAAAGTGAGACTGTTCATACAATTGACTGATTCTTAAGATAAAGATAATGTTGCAACAGCTGATGTTGAGATAACTGTATCTACTGATGTAGCTGATGTGAGATTGTCTCAATTCATCACAAAGATATAAAGAAGATCTGTATGAGCCTTCATGTTCTGCATGTTCTCTTCTGTATGACTCTTTATGCTGTGTAATTCTGTTATAAATATTTGTGCTCAAGAAGAAATCTCCTCAGCAACAATCTTCACTTTATCTGTCATAGAGATTTCTGTGCTCATTCTGCACTGATTTCAACAATTGTATAACAAGACCTTTAGTGTAGGTCAGGTTTAAATGAGAATAGTATTTTAATGTCACAGGTTTGCAATGAGACTGATGCTCAATTGATAATTTCTAAATATAAGAAGAATACTATGAAAAAGAAAAGAAGAGCTTCATACAGAAGTGAGAAGATAATGTGCTTTAGTCTTAGGGTCTTAGTAAGCAACTAGATCATAAGACCTTAGTATGAGTTCAACTCATGACAATCACATTGAAAACTCTTCAAATCTCTTTCTTGAATTTATTATAATTCATAAACATGAATTCTGTATCTTTAACCTTCTCAGCTGAAGTCTTTTCAATAAACTTCTGCAGACTGAGATCAATTCAGTTAAACACAGTGTTTCTTAAGAGTGCTGCTGCAAAAAATATCTTGTTTATGCTGATCTGAAACTTATCAGTGTTAAATTCTATGTACAAGTTTAATTACATTAAAAATGATTAAAGCTTATCTTATTCTTCAGTGAAGTTGTCAGATGTTCTCATTTTAAGTGTGTTTACTTGTTCATTTATATAATTTGTAATATTCATTGAGCTGAAGTCAGCTTGCTTCAATGTATTGATGATCATCTTTTTATCATTAAAGTATTTAAAGTATTATATTCTAATAATGCAGAGCTCTATATAAAGCAAGAATTTAACTAAGTAAATAAGAAGATTTCAATACTGTTGTTTAACTAGTATTCTTAAGTGATAATAGAAGTTGAACATGATGAATTCTGTATGAAAATTCATTTTACTATATACTAAGAACTTAACTGTCTTATGCATTGAGTCAACTACTCAATCAGTTAACTCATTAAGTTGTCTGTCAAGTCTGTTAAGTCTTATACCTCTGTGTACACTTCTCTTATGTATCTTTGATGTGATCTGTCTGCTTCAAACTGATATGATTATAACACACATCAACACATAAATGATCACAGTAAGTGCATTTGTTGCACTTAAAATGATCTTTCATCATAAAGCACTTTAAGCTGTAAGAAGCACAGTGCTCACAGAGAGATGAGATCAGAGAGTCTGAGAGTTGAATTTTTTTTGTAATGCACAAACAGTTTAAGTTTTTTAAAAGCATGATGATAATCATGAAATTCTCTTATATAACCTTCACTTAAATAGGTGCTAAAGAACTAGAGTCACAGAAAGAAGAGAATAGTGTTACAATCATATCAGTTTGAGACAGCAGAGCTGCATTAAGAGTATGCATGCAAAGTGTACACAGAGGTATGAGCTCAACATGTTTAATGATGAGCATGATGAGACAGCTCAATGAGCTCAACAGTGAATATGATAAGACAGCTTGATGAGCTTAACAGTGAGCATGATGAGACAGCTCAATGAGCTTGACAGCAAGCATGATGAGACAGCATCTATATAGGTAGAGTGAGTTTCTTTAAGAGATTTGTTGTGTTCAACTTCTATTATTACTCAAGGATACTAGTTGAAAATAGTATTGAAACCTTCTTATCTACTTAGTCAAACCCTTGCCCTATATAGAGCTCTGCACTATTAGGACGTAATATCAGGCTGTTACAGGTCTGTTTTTCAGGTTACGGTCACGTGGTGCGTGGATCGTTTTAAGCGAGGTGGGCACAGTGATCTGGTACAAGATGGTACAAGATAGATTAGTTATCTATTATGATAGTCATCTTACTAATTTAGATTTGATGGATTCGCAAATAACACCTTCATCAACGATGGTAGTGGCATGTGTCCACCGGACATCACCCTGATACAAAGTGCCGGTTTCCATGGCGGATCTCTCGACGGGGGTACATCCTCGATATGGTCACAAGCTGTTGGCCAGAATGCATCTGAAGGCACCCAAGAACACCCCTTTGTCGATGCTACGACCGACATCTGGGGCAATGACGTTCTTCAATTGAACTCAAGCGTTTCCTTCAAGAACTTTTCACTCGCTGTAACCAGGACGAAGGTGTGGAACATGAATGCTATGGGGCTTGGTCGCAACTCTACCATGTTAAATGCTCTTCACTCAGCCGGTACTATTACCTCGAGATCATGGTCATTATTCTGGGGCTTAACTGGTGCCGATGCCAATTCGCAGATGGATGGAAGTCTGGTTCTGGGTGGCTACGATGCTGCGAAGGTGACGGGAGACAACTTCACGGACCATCTATACATAGACAAAGGCTGCATTACCTCTTTCTTGGTCACAGTTACAGATATCGTGATGAATCTACCGGACAGCTCGAAAATCAGTATCCTTGGTACTTCAAGTGGCGCTGCTATGAGGATGTGTATTCAACCGGAAATCCCGCTCATTACCCTTCCTGCCGACGTCTGGTCAGCCTTCGCAAATCACTCCGGAGGAACCTTTATCAGTCGCTCGCTAGGCATTAATGGCTATGGCATGTTGTATGCAGCTCAAGACATGTAAGCTGACTATTCACTATATGAAATATCGGTTCATTGACAGTTATCGTGCTTCACAGCTATGCGGGGAGCTTGACCTTCTCTCTCTCCTCTGGTTTGAAGATTACAATCCCGAACTCTCAACTCGTCGTCCCCGATCTGAGCATCAATAATCAAGGCACCACGATTGCCAATGGAAGCACGCGCGAGATCATGCTTAATAGCCTGCAAGATATCAACGCCAATGATATGCCAATCCTCGGACAAGCATTCCTGACCTCGGCATACTTGATGGTCAATCAAGATGCTGGCACTTTCACACTCTGGCAAAGTCAAGCCACCTTAAATCAGAGTCTTGTCGGTATAGGTCCTTCTAAGACATGTGCTGCGCCTACGACTACCTCAGCCACCGTAACGAATCTTGTCTCTAGTACAAGCTCGAGTGCTCCGCATCCGAATCCTCCGGGTCCTAGTCCTCTCTCTGGTGGAGCAACTGCCGGTACCTGCATTGGTGCCGTAGTTTTTTGTGCGCTTGTTTTGGGGGTTATTCTGTGGCTTAGGCGTCGGTCACGACACAGAAAGCAGATGAGCAGAGCAGATGGTCCACCTTTCTCGGAAATGTCAGTGTTGGACATGCCAGAGTTACCGTATGACAACCATAAGCCGCAGGAGCTGCCATGGAGGTCCACGATGCAGGAAGCGCCACAGCGATACCCGAATGAAATGGCGGCCTGATCAAGACTCAGGCATGGCGTATTTTTAAGCTTTTCTTGTATTAATGTGTTTGGATTGTCGGTCAATACTTAGCCACCTGGATACAAGGGCTGTGGATCCGTAATATTATTTTTAGCACAGAATACCACAACACTCTGTTTGACGCAGATTGTCAAAATGCAATCACCAATATCACCGTTTTCAAGGCCGGCTCAAGGCAAAAATCACCGCTACCATACTAAATACGTCTGTTATTAGTCCTTGAATCCCTGACACATTTGTAGCACCCTTGAACCCTCCTTCACAGTGTTTTCCAAACACAGTACGAGCGCCCACACATGGCTCATCATTCATCAAGTTGTACTTATGTCGATGTCCATCACATTCTTTGTATCCATTTACACACCATCCCATCGCTAGTCGAGTATCGAGCCGTCTAGAAACATCTCAACCGCTTTATTAACATGCAACCCATCGAGGACTGGTTTGCTCAGTTGCCAAATGAGAAGAGAAGACCGAAGCCGGCAGAAAAAGAAGCCTTGAAAGACTTCCTGCTCGGGCATTCGAGTGCCGAAGAGGCCGCTGCACGAATAACTTCACCTACTGCAGAACAAGACGATGTTTCACACGGGCTATGGGATCTATGGGATTTCATCAACAACGCGGCAAAACAGCTCCCGGTAGTGCACGGAAAGCTCATTGATCTGTTGGTGGCGATCAAGGGATTGCCGGATTTAAAGCGTGGAGGGAGAAGTGTCAAAATTGATAATGATCTTGTTGTTTGGAAGGATCTCCCACTGTGGGCCTCGGATATTCGGGAACGATGGTATTGTGAGTTCTACCTCTTTGACCGTCGTTGTTTGTGTACAAGTACATACTCCCCTCGCAGAAACAATGATTGATTGGTTCTTCTTGCAAGTCTCCGACCCAGAACCAAAAAACCCGGATCGAGCCCAGATCCGTCAAGAAGAGATTAATACCAACGCATTCATGGCACACATCACCAGCCGTCGGGTGGAGGACCTCAAGCTTTATGCGATTTGGGCACTGCGCAGCGCTCTTGAAGATGAGCCCTGGAATTGGTCACCACCCCATTTCACAGAAGAATTTGATGACGATATCATAGCAAGGCTGTTATACAAGCGCACAATCTATACCCTAGACGGTTTCACTATACCGGCGGCACAGTGGATTATTCATGCCGGCCATCTGATATTCAACTGTGAAGAAGAATATGATGAATCTGGATCGAGCGATCCTGCCAAGGGAGGTGATTTGTGGAATGGTAAGCATGGTTTTTGCCGTGAAAGATGGGGTTTCTGGAAGGAAAGATTCGGGTGGATTCAGATTCGGGATGAACTCGAGGACGATACGAGAGCAGTGGCTAAAATTGCCGTCGACGCAATGGAAAAGGTTGAGAAAGATCCGCAGACGGAAATTTGGAAGGAGAAGTTGAAGCAATAGTCTGCCGTAGCGGGGGATCTCGGGATCTTGGACTTGCAGATCAGCTTAGATCAGAATGCATTTCCAACAATATCAGGATTTCTCAATGCAAGTCGGGTCAGGGCCACAGAGATGGCAGAAATGCCTCTCAGTTGACTTTGTTGAAATCACTGCTGATAACCGTCTCATTACTTCATCTGACACTAGTTGAGTTGACTACCCAACTGCTGTTGTGTTCGCAGTTATTGTTGACATACCTATTATAAGAATACAGAGCAGTCTAAATATGTCAGACCTTTCCTCACCACTGCCCCATTCAGCTCTTCCTTCACGCTTCCTTCTTGGGGCGCCTGTTTCCAGGCCTGTCCTCTGGCCAGATCCGGACTCAGCAAGCACCACATCCGCGTTGCTGCGCGCTGAGTACTGGATGTTAGGCGTGTCCATCATGAAGCCGGTGATGTGGGAGCCTTTGATGTAGGAGGGGTTACTCGGGGTGCTGAAGATGGGCGGGAAGAAGCCGAGGCAATTGAGCTGCTGAGGGAAGGAGTCTGGATTTTGTTGCCGTTGCCGCTGCGCCTGCTCTCCGTGCTCGTCCGGCCTCGACTGAGCCAGTGGTACATCCCTCTCCAGTGGGGCAATTCATCGTCTCTGGGTGAACCGTGCAATAATCGTTCATCTGGATGTCAAACGTCGTCTTGCTCTCCTCGAACAATTCCACCAATTTCGCCGCGGCCCGCTGCTTTACTGCATACGCATAGCTGCGCAGTGTCGTCGGCTGCGTGTAAGCGATCCTGCTGTTCTCGGGCGCTGCTCGAGGGTTGGGATGCCGCCGAGGAATCTGCGGTGCGCGATTGGCGGCACCGTGGTGTCGTTCCACGATACGACGGCGGGGGAGGAAGCTGGCCAGGGTTCGGGGGGGTTGGAGCCGCAGTGGCCGAGCCAGAGGATGTCCCCGGCAAGTCCGTAGGGCCCGGGGCTTTGTGAGAAGAGAAACTGATGAGAGGAGAGGTTCTGAGTGGCTGCCGGGAGGGCTTGGACGCGGAGAAAGGCATAGAGATAGACATTTGCGAGCCGTGACTTCACTTCGAATCTGCAAAGAAGAGGGTAGTAGGGCTTTTCACAGGGGGTGAGGGGACTCCAGAACGGTTGAGTAGAGGTCAATCTTGACGCTGTTGGCGTAGTTGACCCAAGCGGGGAATCTGGCGAAAGGGGCGACACAGACGCGATCGGCCCCGCGCAGACTCTTTACCCAATCCGCCTCCCCTTCGCCCTCCCGATTTTTGGGATCCGAGGACCATGTCACGGTATGGGTGGCTACCTCCCAGGTAGCGTACCTATTAACGACGATTCGGGGCCCGATGTTGAGGTGGCCCGGTCGATTTTTTCGCTCGATGCCGGCGAAGAACCAGGTCCAGGTGCCGGAGGAGCGGTCGTTGTCGGCCCAGCCTTGGTCGTGGCTTCCGATGGTGAAGACGACCTTTTGGACGGGCGAAGATGATGGTGAGACGGGGATGGGTGGGGTGGTGAGGTAGGCCGAGAGGTTATAGGTTTCAGAGACAAGGACGATGTCTTGGCGGACGACGCTTGTTCTGATCCAGTACTGGGCGAGGGAGAGGATACGGTAGATTAGAGTAGGAGGGGCTTTATTATTACGGAAACAGTACTTGAGGATAAGGTAGGTTTTGAGGATATCCGGAGGGGTTCGAGGACCGTCCTCTGAGCCGGTCGTCCGTGAGAGTGTGTCAGAGGTCGCTCCCGCTTTCAGAAGAACGTGCGTGGCCTTGCGAGCTGCATTCTCGGCAGCCGCAAGAATTGGTGTTTTACCGCTCAGGTTCCGCTTTTCGATGTCGCTTCCGGCAGTGATCAGCATATCGACCTCGGTGCTGAGGTTCTTATAAGCAGCGTAATGAATAGGCATATTGCCATGGAAATCTTGAACGTTTGGATGCGCTCCTGACTTGAGGAGCAGCTTGATTGCTGAAGGGCAAAAGCGAACTGCGTCATGGAGTGGACTGGTTTTGTCTTCAGGGAAGACAGCGTTGACGTCTGCGCCGGCCTGAATAAGCAGCGAAGTCACGGAGACGTTTCCACCGCATAAGGCCTTCGACAATGGAGTCCTTGGTCGGCCAAGTGATTTATCTTTGGCAAGGTACTCTTGCTTGAGAAGTACAGCGATCCTATCCGAGAGATTGTTTGGCGCTCCATCAATCGCAGCCACAAACCCCCGCCAGTTCCGCCATTCGAGGGTTGACCCAGGTCCATGGGCAAGCATATTTGGAATAATATTTTCCATCACAAAGCCTTCATTTACACCTGCCTCATTCATGACACGTGCGGGAGTTATTCGCCCTCCGTGAAAGAGGTTTTCCAAGTTTGCCCCCACACTGGCCACCATTGCAGGGGCTAAGTTAAATTGCCCAAATGAAAAGATAAAAGCAATTCCCTCAGCACAAACACTCTCAATCTCCATATCCGCTCCGGCTTTGAGGAGGAGTTCTGCAGCGCCCACTGCGTCACCCATTGCAGCGGTATGTAAAGCTGTGGTATGTAAATGGTTCATGTCATTTATCGACTCCAGACGATCTGCTTCGCTCTGGACCACCTCCTCAAAGTCAAAAAAGGCCGCAATTTGAATCGGTAGATAGTATTCGTAATGACCAGAATTGAGGAATCTCCTCCACCTGAAGGCTGGTCCGGAGGGTGTTGAAATGTGATCGATCCAGACATGAAACTCGGGCAGATCTTGAGATTTAGGACACGAGAGATCACGAAGTCTGTCGTGTACGCCAATCGATGAGCTTGAGCCAAAATTACCTCGGTCACCACAAAGACGGTGAAAGATCTGGAGCCACCTCACAGAGGTGTTTTGGTACGATAGAAACCTTTTCATTGATGCGTTGAGGTCGGCATTCGCAGAAGAGGAGTGAACGTGCTCGAACCAATACATACTGCTGTATGCGAGAAGCTTATAATTCTGCACAAATTCGTCCAGGAACTTCAGGGAGGACTTTAGATCCGAGTCCACAGCAGCATAGTCGATGTTTCCGTAAGAGAGGTAAGTTAAACAAGATTGAGCAATCAAGCTGTGCGCCTTTTCCTGATTGACAAGGAGCCAACTGAAAGACGAATCCTGTTCGTGTCGACTGAATAGAAAATCTTTGACGGACGCATGCACTATTCTGATTGTGTCTGAGGACTTGTCAAGTTCGATAAGAGGGCCACATAACTTGAAAATCAGGTCTCTGGGCTTTTGAAGTCGATTCCAGGGATCGTAATCTAACTGACTAATCTCGATCGCAAGAGCAATCTCCAGTTCTGAGATGGTCAAAGGTCGAACTGCGCAAACAATCCACTGCAAGGCTCGCAGGGCCTTGATTTTCCAGTTCCTTGGATAGCTATTGATGTTGTCAAGTATTCGTCCGTAAAACTGGTCCAAGCCTACTGGAAGGTTGTCCAACGCTTCTTTCATTTCCGTCATTGTTGTCTGATCTAAAAGCTCCTTGATCATTAAACGCACCCATAGGAACATTCCGTCAGATTCTTCGGAGAGCCTTTGCTCAATTTGAACCCCAAGTCGGTTGTCTTCGAGATCCAGACTCTTCACTTGGTCGTGTATATATCTCTGGATATCGCTTCCATTTTCCGCTGCAGTGATATGTAGATGTTGAAGATACGTTACTTTCTCTATTGCCGCTTCAATGTCCCTTTCGCGGCGGCTCACAATCAAGACCTTGGCGCTTTCCGTCAGCTCCTGGCATATGTCAAGCAAATCTTTTCGGATCACATCATGGCACTCATCAAGGCCATCTAGGACAAAGAAGAATTGTGGACCATCTTTAGCAATCTCTTGTGAATCGGTCTCTGGATCTTTGTTTATGAGGAGCCGCAGTGTAGCAAGAAGATCGTCTCGACTCGTTGGATTGCCTTTATCGTAGAATTCTGCAACCTTGATACGCTGTTTTGGCCGAGGGTCTGCTTGTAATAGCTGCCAGATCCACGTTTCAAGAATAGCCACGGTGGATCGCTTTCTCTCGTCTTTGGTATCACAGAAAAAGTATGCGATTGCTTGTTTGGACCGAAGGAGGATTTCAATAATGTACGCCGAAAGATATGTCTTGCCGCAGCCGGGCATTCCAGTTATCCAGAACAGATTTGACGCAGCCGACGATTGTAGAGACATCCATGCGTTGTATTGCAAAGACCCTTCAATCCACCGGCACGAATCGGAGTAGGATTTCTTTCGAATGCTTTGGTGATCTTCCCAAGCCGGAAAAGGCGACAACCATTCCCGGAGGTCCTTCAGACTCGCCTTACTAGCTTCCAACTCTTTGAATGAATTAGTGTTTAGAACCCCCGATTACTACGTGTCTTGACGGAGCGAGACCCACTTTTCTTTTTTAGAGCGGCGTACTGTTCGGCACCCTTTTGATAATGTGCCAGTTTCGCTTCCTTCTCGCATTCGTTGCAAAGGTAGTTGATTCTCTCTGTCTTTTTTCCGAGTACGTCGACAAGACTTTGGGTCAAGTTTTTCTGCAAGACCCTGGTGCTAACCGTTGCCAATCCTACCTCTACATTTAGTTGAAAGTCCGAAGCTATCCAGTGCAATTGTTTAAGGGGAATCCCCACCATGCTTCCTTTCTTTTCCCTTGAAGACATTGCGAATGCTGCGCAAAAGATCGAGATATTCCCTGTAGATATTCTCAAGGGAAGTGCGTAAACGGTCAGACTGTGAGAATAGCCTTTCGTAGTGTTCCAACCTGCCGATGGCGTTTCCAATGTCTTGCAGGCAGGCTACAAGCTGTTCGAAAAAGTCTTGATAGTCCTTTGTGACCTAGACACATACGAAGAGTTAGCCATTACTGATAAGAAAGGGATTCATCGTCGGCGTGCCTGCAAGATGATCCTCAGGCTTCCCCAACCAGCGAGAGTACGCCGTGGCGATCTGCATTGCTGAAAACATCCAGTCCTCGACCAAATCGATTCATCACAGCCAAGAAAGGCTCTAAGCGTCGAAGATAGTGCCGTGTTCTGCTCGTTTCCCATGTGAGGACTCTAAATCCCTGAGCTCTTTTTCTACGTCTTCCCGTGCGGAGAACAGCAGCATAGACCTCTCTCCGTCGGTCAAGCTCGCTTCAGCGAGATATTCATTCTTCACCACCTCCCAGGTATGGGATTGCCTTTGACGCGTTCTCCAAGCGACATCGGTGGTGAGTCGAGGTTCGCTGGCCTGCAGTAGGCAGATTGTATTTGTGAGTCAACAATGCATCGCAAGATGGTCAACGTTGAATGCAGGAAACATAGTGCATCATGCAAGAATCTAGACTTATGTATGTGCAGGTCGCTGATGTTGAAAGGAGGGCAGATGCCACGTAGATGCCTACAGAGTGCTGGGCAGTGAGAGCCGAGCGTCCAATGGTAAGCAGGATCATTTCACAGCTTTGGGGGCGGAAAACAGGAGGGCTCTGCCGAAGCCTTTCAGGACTGTCAGGTTCGAGCATACTACACATCTTGCAATCCCATGGGATTCGAACTAGAACTAGGACCGGGTCAGACTTCTTGACCCGATCCATAGGATGGGATATGAATTGTAATCCAGCAGAATCCCGTGAATCCTGTGTCTAAAACAAATATATCCAACATCATATACCCAGGGCGCAGTTAGGGTGACGTCGGGTCGGGTCTGGTCAAAGATATGAGGACTCGAGCCTACCTTGGACCCGACCCGTGTTATGTAGGATCGGATGGAGAAGTTCAACCCTGATTCGAATGTTAGAGACATACAATTTCAGATGAAAGAACCTACACCATCACAGCGGCTCTGAGGTTGAGTATCTTGTGCGAGGAACAATAATAATATGCATCTATTAATAGGTACATGTAATCATTTGTTTCACAGCCACGCACAGCAGACTACAAAATCGGCATTGAGGAGGTGACGATGGACTGAACAGCTCACCAATCTAGCTGTTCTAGCATATGATGAGGAGACTGCAGGTCTGAGAGGCTTCAGTATTCTTTCTTGTTGCTGATGGTTGTCAGTAGTGGCGCTTAAGGTACGAGCACTCGAGCAAGCCTCCGACGTGGGGTTGGCTCAGAACAATATCTTAACAACATCGCATAGAGTGTATGCGTGATGAGGAACTTCAACGCTCCCAGTTGCTTGACTTTCTGGATAGCCATCACTTGGCCTGATTGATGTAATTGCAATTCCTTCTGTAATCTAGGCGCACCTGAATCCATCGACCTCTTCTTCCGTCGTAGGGGTTGCATCCTACTCGGACTCTTGCACCGAGTGCTTCGAAGACGTCGCATTGAACCCTCAGTGTCCCTGCGAACGCAAGGAAACACTTCAGAGCGAGGTCGGATTACCTGGAATTCAACCACTTGGCCACTTAATCGGACAACCATGGATCCTTCCAAGGTCCATGTTCCTCCAATGAAGGACCTTACTATTGACAACATCACTGAGAACACCATACTCATCAACTCCCAAGGTCCAGACCGCCGACTTACCTATGTTCTGGAG
>JAABUP010003523.1_pt1 | contig 27562 bp, 41 predicted proteins | sample 5559201 | NCBI WGS metagenome assembly JAABUP01 (sample SAMN10711887, study PRJNA513373) | rock metagenome | isolation source: Antarctica rocks | place: Antarctica | reverse complement strand
CACCTGGTCGCTCTCGTCCGTGCTGGCGCGACCTTCGTCAACGGCAAACTCGTCGAACGACCCGACGAAACAGGAGGCAATCAGCAAGTCGCGTAACACGCCGATCCACAGGTCTTGACTATTGCTCACCCTTCGACGCCGACCAGGTGAAGCGCGCACTTCCGATGCAGCGCTGATCCGATCAAGATCAATTGTGAGCGGCGTAGGTAGGCTCACATTTCGCCCTGAACCGACCGCCGGAGGTTGCGCATGCTATTGGTCATTCTTGGAGCGGGGGCATCCCACGACAGCAACGATTTGTTGCCTCCGGAGGAGCGCTTCATGCCCGGGAGCTATAGGCCACCTCTGACCAAAGACCTGTTTCATCCGCAGGCGATCTGGGCTGAACTCGCCGGAAACTTTACACTCGCCGGTCCAATCATTCAGAAGATTCGGCGTCAGCAACGCGAAGACAAAGATGTCAGTATTGAGACTGTATTGCGTGAAATAAGTGACGAGGCGCTTAGCTATCCGAGCCGCCACAAGAATTTGGCGGCTTTAACGTTCTATTTACAGGTCGTGATAAACCTAGTCCACGAAAAGTGGCTAGCGGAATCTCTAAATATGACAAATCAACAAATGCTGGTAGACGAGCTGCTAGCCTGGCAAGCAACCTCGAAGCAGCGGATAGTTTTCGTTACGTTCAACTATGATTTGCTGCTGGAAGCAGCGATCGAAAGCCTAACCCCCCAAACGTTCGAGTTTATGGACGAGTACATTGACGACGACAATATTCGCGTCTATAAGCCGCATGGCTCAGTGAACTGGGCGCGTATTTATCTTCCGACAGGGTCCCCATTCCGTTACTCAGTAATAATCAATGACGTTCGCCGACAGGTTTCTGAGGGGATCGATAGGTTGCAGTCCACGGACAAGTTTGCTGTACGCAAATCACTTTTGGGCCCGCTCAATATGGATGAGGAGCCGGTATATCTCCCTGCCCTTGCGGTACCAGTTGCTCGGAAGGCCGAGTGGCAGTTTCCCAATGACCACTTGAATGCCCTCGCCGACGATCTTGGTCAGGTCGAGAACGTCATCACAATTGGCTGGCGTGGCGCAGAGGACAATTTCATCGAATTCATGTTCGATCATTTGCGGCCAGGAACAACTGTACACATTGTTTGCGAGAGTGAAGAAGCGTCGCGAAAAGCGTGGAACAACATTCGCCACGTGAGACGGTTCGCGGCCTACGCGCCGGTTGGTACTGGCTTTAGTGGATTAATGAACGATCCGGTAAGGCTTCGCGGAATTTTGAATGGCCAGGAGCCCACTACGCTCACTTAGGCAGAATCGCGTGCGGGGCTCCCGCAAGTGGGCAGAGAATTTCTGCGCCGCCCCATCCGGTTTGAATAGGCAGGAGCGAGCCATCGATGTCACTGCGCGTGGGACGCTGAGCGGCAAGCGGCCGATTGCGAGACCGCGAAGGAGCATTCAGCGGATCCACCGGGGCTGTGGCGGTCATAGGGCCAGCGAATCACGCGGCGAGGACTACCGCCGCAGCCCTTTGAGCAGGCCAAGTGGCTATTGCAAATCCGGCGTGCCGAATGAATTGCTAATTAGTGGAATGGCGCGTAAAATGGGCATCACGAGTTCGCCAGTGAACCACGCCCAAATGTGGGCTGGATAAACAAGGCAAGCTCGGCTCCGGGCCCTTCCGCATTCGGCGGTGGGGCCTTTTTTCATGCCCGGACCCTTGAAGGAGGGCTCATGTACGAGGACACGATGACGGCGCCGGAAGGCCCGTCACGCAACCAGGCACTGATGCGGGGGCTGCTGTTGCTCCGCGCCCGCATGCAGCAAGCGTTGAACCGGGTGCTGGCCGGCGGCCGCGCGGTGGCCGGTGCGGCCGGCCGGTTGATGGCCGGGGTCGGCAATCTTGGTGCGGTCAACGTGGCGCGGGCGTTGTTGGCCACGCCGCTGTACTGGGCCCGAAACGCTCTGGCCAAGGTTAGGCCGCTGCTGGACGTGGCCGGCGGCCCGCTGCTCGTGGGCACGGTCGTGCTCGACTCCGCCGCGGGGAGATGGGCGGTGCGGCGCGTCCGTCGTGGACTGCGCTGGCTCACTGGCCGCACAGCCGGTCTGGCCGTTCGCATCGTCGGAGCGCTCCCGGTCCGGCCGCGGGCCGTCGTTGTCGCGGCGACCGCCAAGCTGGACGAACTGGTCCAGATCGTTCGGCAGGCCTGGCAGCGACTGACGGCCCGGATCAACGGGGCCGCCGGTCTGGTCCCGCGCTGGCTGACGCCGGACCTGACCACGACCCGGCGGGCCGTCGCCACCTCGGTGGCAGCTCGGCTGATCCTCGGCCTCGGCGGGGCCAGTGTCCTGCACATGGCGGGGGCGGCGGTTACCGGCGCACTGCTGTTCACCGTCTTCGCCCTGCCCGACCTGACGGAGAGGCCACAAGACACACGAGTCCCGGTCCAGAGCCCCTCACAGGACCTACGAACGGTGCCTGACCAGGACCCAGAAGCTGCTTCGGTCCGTGCGGGTGCTGATGGGCCGTCCATCTCTAAAGGGGAGCTGCAGGGCATTTACGACTCGCTGCTGTCCCTATCGGCGGCGCTGCCCTGGATCGGCCAGGCAGTCGCCCAGGCGGTCACCTCACAGGATCCGGTCAAGCTGGCCGACGCCAGAGAACTGATCACCGAATCCACCCGGCAGATCACCGCCCTGGAAGCCCAGGCCAAAACGCTTCGGGCCACCGGCAAACTCGGGAAGGTCACCGCCGACCTGGCCAGCGACATCGAGGTACTGGCCGCCCAGTTCCACCGCGAGCTGGATGAGGCCGAACGGCAACTCGGCGCCGCTCCGACACCTCGCCGGATGCCTCAGAAGAAGGCGCCCGGCCCAGGGCGGCCAAGATCGGGAGCCAAGGCGGCACGCCGCTCCTAGCCGATCCAGCCGTGCCGGTGGGGCCACCACGGCCCCACCGGCGCTCCCACCCACATCGGAGGTTCCGTTGTTGCTCTCCCTTGCCCTAGCCACCGGCGTTCTCGCGTTGGGCTACGCCTACCTGCAACTGCGTGCGATCAGCCTGGACCGGATGAACCGGGCCGCCTACGTCGCGCGCAACGCCGGCGACGCAGTCGCCGTCCTCGCCCGACTCCTGGTCCTGACCGCGGATCTTCTCCGGGCCTTGGCCGGCGCTCGGCCGACCCCCGATCGCTTCGAGCTTGAGGACTCAGAGATCGAGGACTAATCCCAGCCGAAATTCGGACCCCCGCACCGAGTGCGACTGGGTGCGCATAACAACGACCCGAGTGGAGGTCCGGTCAGGACCTCGTTCGTCCCGGTGACCTACTCCGGGAAAATCTCACGTTGCACCGGGGGCGAACGTTCCCTTCGCGAATGCCCCTACGGCTCGGGTGCTGACCGCGTCCACACTGCCCCCGACGACGCCTCCGACGAGTGGGACACCTTTGGCCAAGGTGACCGCAGAACGCTTGGTGCCGTATTTGGCGAGCAACGCGAAACCCACCTTGCGGTTGATGGCGTAGATCACCTCGATGGGCAACCGCTTAATGGCCGTCATGGCTAGCTTCTTGCCAACATCAACTCCGACTTTCTTGAGGACCTCCGTTGCACCGTTGCCGAGCAGGCACAGCAGCAGCGCACTCCGAACCTCCTCTTCGTGCGGATCATGACCGTAGACGGCGGCGATCGACGCCGCGAGGTGCGACTGCACGAGGTAGGCCGCGCCGACGTTCGCCGGCAGAGACACCGGCCAGGTCACGAGGCCGCCAATGTTGGTGACGAAGCCTTGCGCTCCGGCTACGGCGACATGGCTTCTGATCAGTGCCCGAACAGCCTGGTCTTGGGTGCCGCCCCCGCTGAGCGCCGCCCGCGCGGATTCTTCGGCGCCCTTGAAGGGACCGAAGCCGTCGACCCCGAGGCGAAGGATCGGTGCAAATATCCGCTCAGCAACCGATGCGCCGGCTGACGGCGTCCGCTCCAGCTCACCGGAATCAACGATCTTCGGTGTTTCTCCTACCGGGCTGCTGGACGTCATTCCGCTTGTTCCACCTTCCGGTTCGGATCAGCTAACCATGTGTTCATCAGCTTGCTCTGATCAGCAAGGATTTCGAGCGCCAGGCTATGCGCCTCCTTGGCGGCGAGCCCGGCGGCGATGGGGAGTTGGGCGGTCACCCGCGCAGACACCGTGAACAGGCAGCCGTCCCCGTGCGGGATCAACTGCGTGCTCCCCTCGACCCGAAGTTGATACTTGCGCACCGAAGTGCCTACCGCGAGTACTCCCCGGCGGGCTCCGTCTGGGTCCGCGGGCCGCCAGCTACGCGAATCAACGATGCGGAGGCTACTTCCGACCAGCCGCTTGAAAACCGAGGGAATTCCTTCGGTCGGAACGGTCACCACCAACTCGGTGACCAGCCCGTCGCCCTGCCGGACGTGGGTCACTTCCTGCGACCTTGCGTGCATCTCGCCGGCCAACTCGGCGAGGAAAGCATCGTTGGTCATGATCGCCAGCGCGATCTCGACTGGGGCTGGGTAGCTCGCCTCGTACCGCAGATTCACGCGGCCCCCCCCTCGCCGTCACGGATGGCCGCGGACTGGCGCAGCGCACGCTGCCGAGTCCTCCGGCTCCACTACCGGCCGAATGCTACTCATAGGTATGTAGACCGATAGGTAGCAGCTGTCGAGAGTTTGCCTCGATGGAAGGTGATCTTCAGCTGGCCGTTGGCCGCAACCTGCGTGCGCACCGACACGCGCTCGCCCTGAGCCAGGAGGCGTTCGCTGATGTCCTAGGAGTTCACCGGACTTACCTCGGCGGCCTGGAACGCGGCGAACGCAACCTCACGCTGCGATCTCTCGAGCGGATTGCCGCCGGACTGCACCTCCGGGCGCTCGACCTCTTGCAATGATGCTGCCGGGCCCGAGCAACCCAACTCAACGGCTTGAGTGAAGAACCACCCCGGCGGCCGATACCCGGCCTGGCCACCAGCCACCGCGAAGCGACGGAGCCGCACAACGTTTAGTCGCGGGTCACTTCGGTAGACCCTCGACAACCCAACGACCAGGAGGCACCGTGGACCGCGACCCGCCTGCCCCGGGTCACCGACAGTCCCAGCCAACACGGGGCAAACTTGCTTCCCTGATCGAGGCCGCGCGCCAGCCGGTCCGCGAAGCCCCCCATCGGGTCCGGCGCAGGGCAGCACGCGTCGGGTTTCTGGCCGGCGTGGCTACCTTCTTCGGGCTCGGTCTGGTGGCCCGCGGGGTCCTCACCGCCCCCCTACTACCTGCTCGGAAAGCCGGCCTGGATCACCTGGCTCAGTTTGGTGTTGCTGATACTCGGACTCGCTTTCGCCGTGATTGTGGGGCGGGCAACTCGGCGTTCCAATCTAGTTCGAGGCATAACGAAGCGGCGAGATGGCGCGTAGGCCGGAGGAGGATCGTGCCTGAGGTAGGCCCTCTGCCATCTGGGCTAGAGCTATTCGATGAGCGCCGGCAACCCATACCGTCAGCAAGCTAGGCCCGTAAGCCGTGGCGGATCTGGTCTGCGAGCGGCTGAAGGCCCTGCACAACGACGTCTGTAATACCCCGAAGGGTTCGCGCGACTGCCCCGGAACCTTCCAAGCGGATCGAAACATTCGTCTCGCTGAGACGACGTTGCAAGTCCGTCCTAGGGGTGCCGGCGTGCACACCGCCCTCGACGTTGGCTATCTGCGCGATGAGGTCCTTCACGGACACGTTCTCACCGGCGACCAGCGCCGCTCGTTTTGCCAGCAGGTTCTTCAACGAGAGGGACTCCGTTCTTGTACCAGCAGGAGCGTAGCGGGGCGAAAACCCATCCATCCATGCCCAGAAGGTGGGCTGATCTTCCAGTAGTAGCGCAACGTAGGCGTCCTCAACGCAGGCTGTGAACAGCACCTTGAGACGGCGCTCCCGGTTCACCTGATGCATCAATGGATCATCATCCACCAGCAGCTGGCGCAGGGTCGCTGAGGCCCGAAGCAATTGGAAGTCATCTCCAATCCCGCCGTCGATTTGTGCTAACTCCTCGAGAAGTCGGAGAAACAACCAGTCTCGATTCATGGCCGGACCACCGCTCCGCCACATCCCGTAAGAAACAGGGCCAGCCCGGCCGAACCTAGGCGGAGCGACTTGTACACGGAGCCACGATGCGGCCGCTCGGTCGCCAAGGTTGCCAAAAACCGTACGGTGAGACCAGCTGCGGCTGGGGAAACGATCGCGGTGCTAACGATTAGTCGGGGGGATGGCTTCCGGTCCGGCCCTGTGCTCTGTCGACGTCCCGCGGTCGTCCCGATCCTCGCGCCCGGGGCCGCGGTGGCGGTGGCCGTCCACGTCGCCACGATCGTCGTTGTGTCCCCCCTCGGGGACGTCGGGGTCGAGGTCGTCGGCAGCGCGGAGGCGGTCACGTTGCTCGTCGCGCTTCGCGGAGGCAAGCTCGCCACGCTCGTCGGCCTGCATCTGCAGCCTGTCCGCCGCCGCGGCCTTGCGATCGGACTCAGCGCGGGCCTGCCGGGCGAGCGCCTCCTGCTCGGCGGCCTCCGCCTCGTGGGTGCGCACCGCCCTCTCCTCCTCGGCCGCACGGCTCCTCATGTCCGCAGCCTCGGAGCGGGCCCGTTCACGTTTGCGCTCGGCGCCCTTCCTCACGACGACCGCCACCACGGCCAGCACAATCAGAACCACGACGACGGCAATGACAATGGCCGTAACACTCATGACATCCTCCTATTTCCCCCACTGAACTGAACCACGGGCCGGGCGCCACGCCAACAACCCGGGAGGGCGACCTCGGCCCGTAGCACCGCCACATCAGCGAGGCAGTCCCCACCCAGGGCCGACGACACCGCCAGGTCGAGGAGCACCTTGCCCGGGTCGTGGACCGCCCCCGGCCGCTAACACCCCGTGACGAACGGCAGTTCCGATAACGGTCCGGGCCGCAACCTGCGTTCGTCCGCGGGGCTGGTGGGTTGGTACGGCGTTTGGTTCGGCGAGTGGGCCCGCTCTGGCCTCACGCCGCTATGGTTCGAGGTGAGGCCACAGTGGTCCATCTCCTACGACACCCTCACGGCCGCCCTCGGTGTTCTAAGAACGCCCGGTCCTGGCGTCATGCGAGGTCCAACAGGTGGTGTCTGTGTCCCGCTGCTATTCCCCGGGGTGCAGAGCGCGGGACCGCTTTCAACAACGTGCATTCGCAAGTGCATTCGCTCATGGCTGCCTCCGGCTCGCTGCTGCCATCGGCAGACGCACCATAAGAGGGGCAACGGCGACTGCCGGGCCCGTCAGTCAGACGGGTGTCACGAAGACGCGAGCACGCTCCAAAGCAGCGGACACGCTCGTGCCGAGGCCGGATGGCCGCCAAGCGGTCGTCGCCCACCAGCTGGAGAACGACGATCTGCTCGAAAGGCTCAGCTCCGATCCAGTCCTCCACCTGGTAGCCCCGTCGATGGAGGTCCGTGCCGCGTACCGGCGGCCGATCAGGCGGGCCATCACCGGCCCCCTCGGCAAGGTCACCGCCGACCTGTCCAGCGACATCGAGGTACTGGCCGCCCAGTTCCACCGCGAGCTGGGTGAGGCCGAACGGCAACTCGGCGCCGCTCCGACACCTCGCCGGATGCCTCAGAAGAAGGCGCCCGGCCCAGGGCGCCCACGGTCTGGAGCCAAGGCGGCACGCCGCTCCTAGCCGATCCAGTCGTGCCGGTGGGGCCACCACGGCCCCGCCGGCGCCCCCACCCACATCGGAGGTTCCGTTGTTGCTCTCCCTCGCCCTAGCCACCGGCCTACTCGCCCTGGGCTACGCCTACCTACAACTACGTGCCATCAGCCTGGACCGGATGAACCGGGCCGCCTACGTCGCGCGCAACGCCGGCGACGCCGTCGCCGTCCTCGCGCGGCTGCTGATCCTCACCGCCGACCTCCTGCGGGCCTTGGCCGGCGGCCGGTCCGCACCTGACCCCTACGAGCGGGACTACGAGCTGGAAGATTGACCCCACGAGCTACCCAGTTCAGGGCACCTGGACGGCCCCCTCCCCGTGATGATCGCAATCGATTACGAAAGGGAGAAGCCATGACCCGTGATCTACACCCGGTGTCCACCGCGCGGCTTTGGGAGGCGGTGGACGATCCGGATGGCGCAGCCCAACTCGCCGAGTACTTCGGCCCCGAGGCCGCGGCGAACGTCGTGAAGTGGTCCGGCGGGTGGTTTGAGCGGCTCGACGGCGGCGGAGACCGCTTGCCCAGATTCCAAACGGACTCTCGCTCGACCAGGCCACCGAAGCCGACATCGGCCCCGCCTCGCCCACCCGACGCCTCAGCGCCTACCCGGACCCCAACGTGTCCAACTCACCAGACGGCGCTGCCCTCGACCGGTCAGTGCGACGAGCGCGCCTGAACCGAGGCGACGCGGCACCTACGCACCAATACTTCAGAGATCGGGTTCCCTGTCCTCCCACGATGGCTCGCCACCGCCTAACCGCGCGGGTAATGCGCGTCGAACAGGGCGAGGCACTGCCCGGGCGGGTCAAGGTACATCTCGGCCAGGCCGGGGGCTTCGGTGATCGTCCAGCCGTGATGCCTGAGAACGTTTTCAACGGCGGTGCGGTCCCTGAGGCGCAGAATGGGCCATCCGGGATCGTGAATGCTGCGCCCAAAGTCTGTGACGAGCAGGCGCTTCAGGTCGGGGAACCCGACGGCAAAATCAAAGGTCAGCGCACGCAGACTCGCCACATCCTGCCAAGCCTCGCTGCTCCGTAGCTGTTCGAGGTCGACAGCGGCATCATCGCTCGTCAACTCGGCACGTAGGTCGTCGATGTTGGCGTACACGTCTGCCTGAGGACATAGCGCGCGGACCAAATCCTCGTCTACGAGGAGGTACATCAGATCGTGCACCCGCACCCCCTTGCGAAGGTCAGCCCCGCCGTGCGCGCTCGCGAGGATCGCCCAGCGCCGCAGGCTGCCAAGTGCGCGGTCTGCCGGTGTCAGGAAAAGTGCGTCGCCGAATCGCCCTTGAGCGTCAATCAGTACGGTTTTACTCAAACTTTCGGCCAAGTCGGTGAGCCAGCCAGGTGCTTCAGCCATGGAAACCCAAGCATCGCATGATCGAGCTCACTGCGACCAATTTCCCTCGCCAACGCGCGGGCGAGAGTTCCAAGGAACGTGATTCGTGACCCCCTCACGGCCGTGGAGTAAGCGGCCGCCACACGACTCCGCACCCATCCCTCTCCTCGTCGCGTTCGGCTCCCGTCGGGGACCGAAATCCCCGCCGGTTTTGGCCGCATGCCGCCGTCGTTGTCCCGCCCTACGCAGGGCACGTGGCTACGGGTGCTGCGGCCGCGCTTGACGACGCCACCGCGCATCCCGTCTCCTCGCTCGTTCTCTGCTCTACCTCGAATCAGCAAAGGATTAGCACTTGGCACCGACAGAGAGACCGCTCGTACAGCAAAACCGGCTCCGTGCTGTACAAGCCCGCGGAACCACTGTCGAGCTCGGCGTCGACCACATCGACACCGCCCAGTTCTACGGACCCGAGGTGGCGAACGAGCTGATCCGCGAGGCGCTGCATCCATACCCCGACGGCCTGGTGCTGGTCTCCAAGATCTGCGCCTTCCGCGACGAGCATGGCGGGTGGCTACCGGGTCAGCGCCGGAACAGCTGCGCTCGGCGGTCGAGGACAACCTGCGCAGCTTTCGCACGACCTGGGCGAGGAACGCCTGGATCTGATCGGGGTCCTCCGCAAAGGGCCCACGAGGGATCGCCACCGCCAGCCGGCCGGTGAACCCGTGCTTGGTGGCATTTAGGGCCGACCGCTCCTTGCCCAAGGACGTTCGTGCCGACGACGACCGGCTCATCCGCGTCCCGCTGCTGCCGGCATGAGCCCCGTAGCCCTCGACGGGCTGCCCGTTGGGCACCGCGCGGCCGACCGGCGGTCCGGCCTCACCGAGCCGGCTCGCGACGCTCCTTGAGTAGGAAGCCCACGAAGATGCCGAACACTCCCAGCGTGAGATGGATCAGGTTGTCGAGCACCGTCTTGTACCCGGAGGGGATGAGGCCGAAGAACATAGGTCTGGAGAAGGCCACGATGCCCACGACCAGATAGGCGATGCCGATGCCGCCCACGATGGCACGGACCACCCTGAGACTGCGGGCAGCGAAGCCGGCGTAGGCAAGCAGGCCGCCGGTGAGCAGGTGGATCCCGTCCTCTGCGATATCGATGTTGAGCACGCCCAGCAGAGACTTGTCGCCGAGCAGTAGACCGACGACACCGATGAGGATGATGGTGACTCCGACGATCTTCGCGTAGAGCCGGACCATGGCAGGGCCTTTCGTCGCCGGAGAGGACTACCTTGCAGCGAGGCCGATGGGGCCGCCACCGGGGAATCATCACGGTCGAAGTTCAGTTCGGTCAAGGCACCATCGCGCTCGATCTCGAAGGCCGTCACCGTCCCCTGGAGAGGCTGCCGTCCGGCCCGGCGCGGCAGCTCGACACGCCACCTTCGCGTCGCCGAAGCTCGACGTCAACGCGAAGCGGTTGTTGTCGGTGACGGCGACCCAGCACGTGTCGGACTGCGCGTACTTCGCTGTCCCTCGGGTGTTCGTCGGTGAGGACTCACCGGCGGTATGGCGAGGATCAGCCCGTTGGCCGAGTCCTCCGCCGTCCCTGTGCCCATGCCGCCAGGCAAAACGTCCTCCGGGCCCCGGGAGAGGGTACTGTCCGAGGCGCGGTTGAACACGGTAATGCTGTTAGCGGTGGGATCAGTGGTCATCGAGAAGACCGCCCCAGCCCGTCGCCGGCGCCTTGCCCTGAGCGACACCCGCGCCGCCGGGTACGGCCGCCAACCTGGCCGCCGTCAAGAGGAGTGCCGCGCAACAGGTGCGTCATGTCCGACTGCCCTTCGTGCGGAGCCCGCCAGGCTGGCCGAACCGTTCCGAGTGCTGCTACCCGGGCACTGCGGACATCGAGCCGGAAGGGCTGCCGTGTCACCGACTTGTCAGCACGATGACGGCACCCATTGCCTACTCTGCTCCGCGTGGCTTCTCCTCAGCCGTCTCGTCTGCGCCTGAAGAGCAGGTCCGCGTTGTGCCACTGAACTCCGCCGAGCTCCTGGTCCGGCTGGACCAGGGCGGTCGACAGCCCCTGCGGGTGCGCCTCACCATGGCGCTGCGCGACGTCGTGAGGACCGGCCAGGTCAGCCCGGGCAGCACGATGCCGTCGTCCCGCATCTGGCGCGCGACCTCGGGACCACGACGAGCAACGCTGGCGCGAGCTCAGTGCCGGCAAGTCCGGCGGCTGGTATCAAGGCTTCCTGCTGCACGCCTACGAGCGGGTCCAGATGCTGCGCGAGGGCACCGGCTGGGAGGTCGAGCACCCCCGCGACGTCTGGCGGCTGCACACCTTGCCCGGCCTGACAATGAACGCCGGCCACTCAGCCGAGGCCCGCAACCACCTGCGCTTCGACCGCCTGTCCCAACCCTGGCTGCGGCCGCTGGCCAAACGCTGGTGCCGACTGCGACTGGGCCTGGATTCACCGTTGAGATTGGGCGGTTTGGCATGTCGTAGACCGCGGATGCCCTGCTGTGTAAGGGGAATGTGGCTTTACGCTGTGCGCCGCGGCCACCGCGGCGTCTTCGATGTTCCACATAAGCACCGGATGATCACGCGGTGGCCGCCCAGATCAGCGCAGAAACGCCCAAAGGTCACGAACTACGGCTGTCGTACTAGCCCTGCGATTTACCCGAGCCCCGTAAGGTCGATTAACCCGAAGTTTCACGCGGCGACCCGACGGTCGACTCCCGGGTGGTGAGCGAGGGCTCGCGCGGTCCAGCTACGGGGTTGGAGGCCGGCGTGGTCCAGAGTGGGGTCTCCCTAGCAAGGGGGCGGATCTGGTCCCGTGCTCGAGTAGCACGAGGTGGGTGAGGATGAACCGAAAAGGCTGCCGGGCTAGCAACCGAACGAGGCTGGGTGCTTTCGCGATCTTGTTGCTTGGCGCGGGCTATGACTGGTTGGCGTTGCGCCAGGCCTGCCAGATCTCTGGTTGCTCGCGCCGCCAACGCAGCAGTCGAGAATCGACGACGGCCTGGAAGGCCACCGGATGCGCCCGGCCCGCGGCCGCAGTCAGCCCGACCGCGGCCGGTGGGCGCAGATAGGAAACGGTGAGCTGTCGACCATCGGTAGCGGTGAGAAACACCCGCAGTACGCCGGAGACCACGACCCCGATCTTCGGCTCGTACAGCAGCCGGCCGGCCGGGAGTGCCACCACGGTCGCCGCCTCGCCCAACTGGTCGCGCACCGCAGCAGGCAGCACGGCAAGGAAACTGCCCGCCACCACCGCGGCCTCGCCCGACTCTGACCAACCCACCGTCACAACCGCCGCCCGGAGGCGGCGGCGTGCGGCGCCGGCCCGCACCTTACCGAGAATCCGACACTCAGGTCAGCGCTCGGCAGAGAATCACTGTGACGCCCCCGCCCGTGCGAGTTGAGTCACACCCCTTGGAGGTGCTCCGACCCGTATGGGGGTTGTTGACCGAGAGTCTCGCCACCGCACCGCAGCCGGAGGCGCTCCGGTAGTGGTCGTGCCGGGCAGCAAGGCGTTGGTAAGCGCGCCTCGGACCGCAGCCCGACCGGTCTCGGAGACCCAGCGCGCCACGGCGGCGAGTCACGCCGCCGCGTTTTCGCCGACCGGTGTGACGCCAAGCACCTTCCCGGCGGCCCGCGCCGGTGCGGTGCTGATGCGCCGGCTGCACAGTTTCATCTGCGCCGTGCTGCTGCACGTCAACACCGGGCATCGACCAAGTGCACCGACAGCCCGACCCCGACGTTCCGCGGAGAGCTCGCCGATACGCATTCCGGTCTCCCCTCGGTCGCTGGAGTGCGAGCGGCGACGTGTCGGTGTGCCCGGCTGCGCGGATGCCATCCATGTCCATTCACGGCCGGTGCGGCACTAGGCGGGTGGGCGCCCGGTTAGTAGGCGCCGCCGGGTGTGTTCGTAAAGGCCGTTGAACAGCCGGTCGGTGATGGCGAGTGTTGCCTCGTCGGAGGGGCTGGTCAGGCACAAGCCCCGGATGAGGACGTCGAGCCCGGGCGCGGTGGGCTCGTCGAACGCGTCGTCGGCGAGGTCGGCCTCGTGCACGATTCGCCCGATTTCCTCCAGTGCCGGGTCGCTGGTGAGCTCGAAGTGGTCGAGTGCGGTTTCGAACGAGCAGCGGTCGTCGTGATGTCCGAGCACGGCACCGCGCATGTCGAACGGGGTCGCGTCGACTGGGAGCGAGCCGGAGTCATCGAGGAAGAGGAACTCGGCGTCGGGGTCGACGTAATGGCGGATCAGCCAGGCGCATGCTGCCCGGTCAACGTGCACGCCGGCGCGGGTCGCCCATTTCACCGGTGTGCCTCGTTGGCTTCGATCGCGGCTAACCGCTCGACGGATTGCCGTGCGTGTTCGCGTTGTGGCGGGGAGAAATAATCACGTGCTTCGATGCGGTGCAGTTCCCGGCGCAGCCGGGCGAAGACGCGCCGCCGGGTCGCTTCGTCGGCGACGCCAGTGGCGGCCGCTTCGCTGAGGGCGTCGTACTCGTCGGCGACCGCAGCGTTCATCTGCTCGGCCAGCCTCGCCTGCCCGTAGGTGTCGGCCGGGCGGCCCAGCCAGAGCATGGCATCGCCGTGGTGGTCAACGACATCGTCGGCGATCCACTCCAGCTGCTCGCGGGTACGAGCGTCGGCTGGCAGGGCGACTAACCCGTCGGCAAGTTGGACTACCCCCAGGCGTTTGAGCTTGCGCCAGATCGCCGAGCGCGGTGTGGATGGCACCCGCGGGAGCCGGTAGGCCAGCAGCATCCACTCCTGATCTTGCTCCATCTTCATCACCCGCCGATCAGACTATCCCTAGGTTGCGACCACGGTTTCGCATATGCGACCATGGTTGCATGAATGAAAAAGGGAGGGCGGCATGAGGTTGGGGCCAGGCTGTCATCCTCGCCGTCTGCCGTTCGCACTGGCCGGGGTAGTGGTCGCGGTGGCCCTCGCCGTCGGTTGGCCATTGGTCTCGCGACTGACCCAGGGTACGGCGGTGCGCTCGCTGCCACTCCCGTTGCGGCACGCGGCAGTGGTGGCGCTGCCGGGGCAGCCGACCCGGTTCGACTATGCCGAGGTAGACCCCAGCCAGCACCGGCTGTTCCTCGCCCACATGGGGGACGGAACGCTAGTTGAGGTGGACACCGCGAACCGGCGCGTTGTCCGCACTGTGGGCGGCCTGCCGGAGGTGACTGGCGTCATAGTGGTGCCCTCGTTGCACCGCGTGTTCGCCAGCGTGGCGGGCACCGGGCAGGTGGTCACCATCGATGAGGACACCGGGGCCGTGCTCGCCCGTGCGCCTGCCGGGTCGTTCCCGGACGGGCTGGCCTACGTCCCGACGACGGAGCAGGTGTGGGTCAGCGACGAGGACGGCGGCGCCGAAACCGTCATCGACGCCAGTACTGGCGAACGCCTCGCCACCGAAAAGCTGGGTGGTCAGGCGGGCAACGTTCGCTATGACCCGAGCAGCGACCGGGTGCTCGTCGACGTGCAGAGCCGTGACGAACTCGTCGCGATCGACCCGCGCACTCGACGGATCACCGGTCGTGCACGGGTCCCGGGATGCGACCATGACCACGGGCTGATCTTGGACCCGACTCGTGCGTTCGTGGCCTGCGACGGCAACAGCGTCCTGGTCGTTTTGCGGCTGCGCGACCTCACACGCGTGGGTGTGCAGCGTGTCGGGGACCGACCGGATGTGCTCGCGCTCGACCCGCCGCGACACCTGCTCTACGTCGCCGCCGAATCCGGTGTGGTCACCATGCTCGACACCACCCCGCCCGCCGCGCGCGTGACCGGACGCGCGCCGCTCGGTGACAACGCGCACGTCGTCGCCGTCGACCCGACCACCGGAGAGGGGTACTTCCCCCTGCCCACCGGCGGGCACGGCACCCCCGAGCTGCTGATCACCACACCCAGGTAAGGAGCGACGATGCAGAACCATCCCGCGGCCCGGCTACGCCGCTACGTCAGCAAGTCCCCGCTGTTGCAGGTCGGGCTGTTCGTCGTCGGCCTGACCGCGTTCCTGCTGCTCGCCGAATACAGCGGCCTGTTCGGCGTCTGACCCACCACAGTCACAGGAGTCCACATGCCCACGCCGCCCACGCCGCCCACGCCGCCCACGCCGCCTACGGGCCGCCGCACCCGGCTGTGCGCCGCCCGCGCCCTGGCCAGCCGCCGGGAACGCCGCCGCCAGCTCACGATCGGCGGCGTGACCATCGCCGTGCTGGCTCTGGCGGCCGGGATCATCGCGGTGGCGGTCACTCGGCACGGCGCCGCGCACCAGTCCCCGCCGGCGAGAGAGGGGCAGAGCACCTTGCCGCCGTGGCCCACCCCCGCCCCCGGAAACGTACCGGCGCTGGTCGCGGCGGCCGGATTGCCGCTCCTGCGGATAGAAGCCACCGACGTGCACTTCCACACGCACCTCAACATCGTGGTCAACGGGCAGCCGGTGCCCGTCCCCGCGAACATCGGCATCGGGGCCAGGGCGTTGTCTCCGTTGCACACCCACGACGCGACCGGGATCGTGCACGTCGAGGCGCCGGCCGCCGCCCGGTTCACCCTCGGTCAGCTGTTCACCGAATGGAACGTGGTCTTGACCCGCTCCTGCGTGGGCGGGCTGTGCGCGGACCGCGGCCACCAGCTGCGGTTCTTCACCGACGGCACCCCCTACACCGGCGACCCGACCGGGCTGCCGCTCACCGCGCACGAGGAGATCGCGATCGTCTACGCGGCGGTTGGGCAGTCGATCAGCCCACCGTCGAGCTTCCCGTTCCCGGCCGGGCTCTAGTTGTGCGGTGGGGTCTCGGCCGCGACGCCACCTTGCTCATCGCCGGGCAAGCGGTCCGCGCGGCCGGGTACGGATTCACCGCCGTCCTGCTCGGCGCACTGCTCGCCACCCGCGGGTACAGCCACCTGCGCGCCGGGATCCTGCTGACCGCGCTGATCGCCGGCACCGCGGTCGCATCCCTCGTCGTCGGGGCGCTGGCCGACCGGGTCGGCCGCCGCCGCAGCTACGCGGTGTTCTTCGCCGCAGTCGCGGCCGCTGGCGGTGTGGTCGCGGCCGGGGCGCCGTTCTGGCTGCTACTGATGGTCGCGCTGACCGGGACGCTGTCCACCGACATCGTCGACAACGGGCCGGCCACCACGCTGGAGCAGGTTATGCTTGCCGCGGACGACGCCGGCACGGCCGCGGTTTACGCCCGGTACAACGCGGTCGGTGCGGGTGCCGGCGCACTGGGCGCGCTCGCCGTCGCGCTGCCTGGCCTCGGCCAACCCGGCGGCCCGGGCGCCGGTGTGCACGAGTGGCTGTTCGCGGTGCTAATTCCGGTCGGGGCCGCCGGGGTGTTCTTCGCCGCCCGGCTCTCACCGGCGGTGGAGGCACCGGCCGCTGGCCCCCCGACGCCTGGCCAGACCGTCCGGACCCGCGGCCGGCTCGGCCCGTCGCGGTCGGTGGTGCGCCGGTTGGCCGCGCTGTTCGCCGTCGACGCGGCTGGCGGCGGGCTGGTCACCACCGGGTTCCTGTCCTACCTGTTCGCCCAGCGCTACCACGCATCGGTGGCCGCGCTCGGTTGGCTGTTCTTCGCCGTGTCGGCGGTGCAAGCCGGCTCGGTGTTGCTGGCGCCGCGGCTGGGCCGCCGGTTCGGCCTGGTCGCGACCATGGTCGGCACCCACCTGCCGAGCAACCTGCTACTCGCCGCGGTGGCGTTCGCACCGACTTTTCCCGTCGCGGCCGGGCTACTGCTGGCTCGTACCAGCCTGTCGCAGATGGACGTGCCGACCCGGCAGGCACTGGTCATGACCGTCGTGACCCCCGCCGAGCGCACCGGCGCCGCCGCGGTCACCAACGCCGCCCGGTACACCGTCCGGCCGGTCGGGCCGCTGCTCGCCGGCGTAGTCCAGCAGGCCGCGCTCGGCGCGCCGCTGATCGCCGCCGGGGCCATCAAAGCCGGCTACGACCTGGTCCTGTGGCGCTGGGCCCGCCACCTGCCGCTGGGCCCCCAGGATGCTTCCGCGGGCCACGATTCCCGGCTCGCCGTCCCCATCCACCCGACCAAGGAGCCCTCATGATCGTCTGCTGCGCACCGTCGTTGTCCCGGCCGAGTGGCGCGAACGTTACCTCGACTGGATCGGGGCCGCCCGGGCGATCCGCGAGCAGCACAGCATCCTCGCCGAGCTCGTCTGCGAGCCGGCCGACGGCCGCGGGGAGACCGTCGTGGTCACCGTCTGGCCCAGCCATGAGGTATTCGACGCGTGGATCGCGACCCCGCACCGCGACGCGCTGACCGCAAGCGACGTCCACCGGGCCGTCACCTACCAGCCGATCACCCGCTATGAGATCGCCGGCGGATACCTCAACCTGCCCGGCCTGACCGTCCACGACCCCCACCCCCATCACACCAAGGAGACACCATGAAATGGGTCACCCGCGCCCGCCCCAAAACCGACCGGATCGCCTGCCCCTGGCTGATCCGCCGGTTCATCGACCCCGACGCGCAGATCCTCTATGTCCCCGCCGACCGAGTCCTGGCCGTCGCCGAAGAAGAAGACGCGAGCAGTTTCGACGCCCCCGGCGCCCGCTATGAGCACCGGGACGGCAAATGCACCTTCGAAGTCCTCATCGACGACCACCATCTGCACCGCGACCCGGCGCTGATCCGGCTCGCGCGGATCGTGCACGCCGCCGACATCGACGCAGACCTGCACACCGACCCGGCCGGCCACGGGCTGCTCGCCATCGGCCTGGGCGGACTGGACGTCGAACCCGACGACCAGCAGCTGCTAGCCCGGGCCAGCTTCGTCTATGACGCCCTTTACGCCTGGTGCGCCCGCCAGGTCGACACCGCGGCGGCACCGGCGTGAGCGGGCCGATCGGCTACGAACAGCTACGCGCCGACACCGTCCTGCAGGTCGCCAAACTGATGGCCGCCGCCGCGATCACCGCCCCCAAATCCGGCGGCCAACTGCTGTTGGCCGGCAAACGCAACTTCTTGGAGACGGTCATCATCAGCGACCCCGACACGCGGGCGCAGATGGCGAACTGGCTGCGGGCCCGGGGCAAGGAACGGCGCGAAGCGATCTGGTTCCGCGACGCCGAGGTCGCCCAGGCCGTCGATGCCGTCCTGCTCGTCGGGCTGCTGCCCGACTGGTACCCGCCGAACTATGACTGCGGTGCCTGCGGCTACGCCACCTGCGTGGAGTTCCTGCACGCCACCAAAACGCTGCGCGCCGGCTCGGCCCACCTCGAGTTTGCCGGCCCGGTGTGCAACCTGCGCGATATCGACCTCGGCATCGCCGTCGGCTCCGCCGCAAGAACAGCCGTGTTGCACTGCATCGACTGCCGCTGCCAGACCCGCGTCGCGACCGCCGCCCGCAAACTCGGTTTCATCCAGGCCGAGCACGCCGTCGCCCTGTCACTGTCGATGACCCACAAGGCAATCGGGTTCGACCGGCGGATGCCCGAGGTCAACTACGACAGCCTCGACCTGCCCGGCACCGGAACCCTCCCCCTCGGCGTACCAGGAGCTACTCGCGACGGCGGGGCGCGCAATAAGCAACAACCTCGCAAGCCGCAATCCGTGACCGATCAGGACCAGCAACCACAAGCACCTACATCCACCAGCCCCGCTACGCCTACCCGGGGCCAGCAGCGATGACCGCCGAAGTCTTCACCACAACGCACATCCTCGTGGTCGCCGCCATCAGCGGGCTGCTCGGTGGCGCAGTGACGTGGTGGTGGACGGGCCGTCGTACCGACGGGCTGGCCGTGCTGCTGCTCGCCTTCGCCGCCACCGCACTGTGGCGCACGGCGGCGAACCTGCCCCAGCTGAACACCGACGGGCTGCCCGGCTTCTCCGCCAACGACTGGGCCGCACCGATGCTCACGTTCACGTTCCTTCGCTGCTACGCCCTCACCCGGCCCGCGGTCCTCACCACGCCGTTCGCTCAGGCCACCGTGTTCGCCACCGCACTCGCCGTCGGCGTCAACGTCATCGGGATCTGATGTCGGGCCGATCGCGACCGGCGCTGGGCTCAGCGCAGCACGCACGTGTGCCCGAGGGAGTAACGGCCGGGCTGCGGCCACACGCACACGCCATGCGGCTTGTTCGGCACGTGCACCTGACCGATAAGGTGCCCGTCGAGCGTGGAGATGGCGTAGACGGTAGCGTGGTACTGGCCCGAGAGCCACAACACCGTGCCGTCAGGGCTGACCCCGCCCATGTCCGGGCTACCACCACCGGGGATACGCCAGGTCGCGGTCAGCCGGCGGCTCGCGAAGTCGATCACGCTGACGCTACCGCCACGGTTGGACACGAAGAGCCGGCGGCCGTCGCGACTGGGATAGAGCCCGTGCGCGTCCCGCCCGGTCTGGATGAAACCGACTTGGGTGAACGTCGCGGCATCAATGAGGTGCACACCGCCCAGATACATGTCGGCGACGTAGAACACCGAACCGTCGGGGCTCAGCTTGACGTCATGCGGGCTGGACCCCGGCAGGTTCAGATAGCCGGCCACGGTCTCGGTGCGCAGATCGACCTTGACGAGCCGGGCCGAGAACTCGCAGGAAAAGATCATGTAGGTGCCGTCCGCGGAGAAATCGGCGTGGTTCACCCCCGGGCACTTCACGGGCAGCCGCTTTTGCAAGGCGAAGGTGTGCGGGTCTCGGAAGTCCAGGTGCTGACGGGCCTCCGCGACGATGATCGAGTGCGCCCCGTCTGGGGTGAAGTACATGTTGTACGGGTCGTCCACGGGAATCGCCGGCCCCGACGGGGCGCCGGTGCGCGGGTCGAACGGGGTGAGGGTGTTGGCCAGATCGTTGGGGAGTACAACGTCTTCAGGTCCCAGGCGGGCACCACATGCTGAGGATCCAGCCCCGTCGGGTAATGCGCGATGACCCTCATCTTGCCCGGGTCGATCACGTCCACCCCGTTGCCTGCGGATTCGGGCGCGTAAAGCAGGTAGGGCACGTGCGCCGTGGCAGCGGTGAGCATACCGGCCCCGTCGTGGGCGTACACCCCCGCACCTGCGGCGACCGGGGCGGCGCTCCCCGGCGTGCCGGTACCAGCAGCGGATCCTGCGGACGACGCGTGCGTGGCGTTCCGGGGCAGCGCCCGCGCGCTGGCACCGCAGCCGGCCAGCGCCAGCGCCACCGCGGCCAGCAGGGCCAGCCGCCAGGGCAGCCGGGCGGAGGCACGGGGCACGGGCCGCTGGGGCGGTGAAGCCATTGCCGACACAGAAGGCGAGACGCACGGCGGTGGCTGAGCCCTGGGTCGCTGAGCCCTCGGTGGCTGAGCCCTCGGTGGCTGAGCCCTGGGTGGCTGAGCCCTGGGCGGCTCACCCCGGGGTGGCGCTGAACGCCGGGGCGTCCTGGGAGATGACTGCGTACTGGACCATCCGATACACCTGTGGGCTGCTCAGTAGGCTCGGGTGATGCTTGGCACCCCGTGGTCCGGAGGCGCTCACTCCCCACGGACACGCTCATCACCAGCGCACGTCGAGCGCTGTCGTCCCACAGACTTTGCGCCCAGCCCCTGGTGACCGAAGCGGTTCCTCTACGCCATCGTCCCGAAATCAGCCGACTTGAGCGCTCGACACCGAAATCACCCGGCGTCGTCAGTCCTTGTCGTTGAAGTACGTGGCGTACCCGGCCCTTCAAGGCAACATAAGGAAGGCAACGCTTCCGGTTCTTCCATCCCGGGCAAAATCGCCCATGTCATTCAATCGATCTGTGCCAATCGGGTTGAACGACAGTTTTGGGCCCTCCAGTTGCCGGCTTTGCGGCCTCGTCAAGTTGGAAGAGCCGGATTTCTGCAGTAATTACCCGCAGCGCGGCGGCAATGGCCTTTATATCCCCGCGCTCGACTTCAGGCCACAAGGCCAGGATGAGGGCTTCAAGTCGGTCGTAGTTGACCCGGCGCAGTTCCTCGACGCCGCGGGCTGCCCGCTCCCTGATGGCTTGATGCACCATCCGGTGGACGGTGCCCCGGTTGGCGATACCGATCTTGGCGCCGATGGCTTCGTAGGTGAAGCCCTGCACGGCTAACTCCACGGCCTGCGCCCGACGCTGAGCGGCAAGCGGGCGATTGCGACACCGCGAAGGAGCGACCAGCGAATCCACCGGGGCTGTGGGGGTCATTGGGCCAGCGAATCACGCGGCGAGGACTACCGCAGCAGCCCCTTTGAGCAGGCCACGTGGTTATTGCATATCCGGGGTGCCGAATGAATTGCCCATTAGTGGAATATCGCGTAAAATAGGCATCACAAGTTCGCTAGTGAACCACGCCCAAATGTGGGCTGGATAAACAAGGCAAGCTCGGCTGCAGGCCCTACCGCATTCGGCGGTGGGGCCTTTTTTCATGCCCGGACCCCCTTGAAGGAGGGCTCATGTATGAGGACACGATGACGGCGCCGGAAGGCCCGTCCCGCAACCAGGCACTGATGCGGGGCCTGCTGTTACTCCGCGCCCGCATGCAGCAAGCGCTGAACCGGATGCTGGCCGGCGGCCGTGCGGTGGCCGGTGCTGCCGGCCGGTTGATTGCCGGGGTCGGCAACCTCGGTGCGGTCAACGTGGCGCGCGCGTTGCTGGCCACACCGCTGTACTGGGCGCGCAACGCGATGGCCAAGGCCAGGCCGCTGCTGGACGCGGCCGGCGTCCCGCTGCTGGTGGGCACGGTCGTGCTCGACTCCGCCGTGGGGCGATGGGCGGTGCGGCGAGTCCGTCGTGGACTACGCTGGCTTACTGGCCGCACAGCCGATCTGGCCGTCCGTCTCCTCGGAGCACTCCCGGTCCGGCCGCGGGCCGTCGTCGTCGCGGCGGCCGCCAAGCTGGGCGCACTGGTCCAGATCGTTCGCCAGGTCTGGCAGCGGACCACGGCCCGGATCAACGGGGCTGTCCGTCGGGTCCCGCGCTGGCTGATGCCGGACCTGACCACCACCCGGCGGTCCCTCGCCACCTCGGTGCTGACCAGGCTGATCCTCGGCCTAGGCGGGGTCAGTGTCCTGCACATGGCGGGCGTGGCCATCACCGGCGCGCTGCTGTTCACGGCCTTCGCCCTGCCCGATCTGAAGGAGAGCCCACGACACAGGCCGGGCCCGGTCCAAAGCCCCTCACAGGACCCGGGAACGGCGCCTGAGCAGGCGCCAGAAGCTGCTTCGGGCCCTGCGGGTACGGCTGGCCAGCCGATCTCCAAGGGGGAGCTTCAGGGCATCTACGACTCGCTGCTGTCCCTATCGGCCGCGCTGCCCTGGATCGGCCAGGCAGTACAGGCGGTCACCTCACAAGATCCGGTCAAGCTGGCCGACTCCAGAGAACTGATCACCGAATCCACCCGACAGATCACCGCCATGGAAGCCCAAGCCAAAACCCTTCGGGCCACCGGCCAACTCGGCAAGGTCACCGCCGACCTGGCCAGCGACATCGAGGTACTGGCCGCCCAGTTCCACCGCGAGTTGGGTGAGGCCGAACGGCAACTCGGCGCCGCTCCGACACCTCGCCGGATGCCTCAGAAGAAGGCGACCGGCCCAGGGCGGACACGGTCTGGAGCCAAGGCGGCACGCCGCTCCTAGCCGATCCAGTCGCCGGTGGGGCCACCACGGCCCCACCGGCGCCCCCACCCACATCGGAGGTTCCGTTGTTGCTCTCCCTTGCCCTGGCAACCGGCCTAATCGCCCTGGGTTATGCCTACCTACAACTGCGTTCCGTGAGCCTCGAGCGGATGAATCGGGCCGCCTACGTCGCCCGCAACGCCGGCGACGCGGTCGCCGTCCTGGCCCGGCTGTTGGTCCTCACTGCGGATCTGTTCCGGGCCCTGGCCGGCGCCCGGTCCGCACCTGCCCCCTACGAGCGGGACTATGAGCTGGAAGACTGACTGCTCGAGCTACGCCGTTCAGGGCGTCTGGACGGCCCGCTGCCCTCTTCTGCCTGGCCATGACGGGAGGTTGCCCGGCCACCGGAGTTGGCTCAGCTCGCATCGTCGGGCAGGAGCCGGACGACCTTGACTCCGAGCGCTCCTGCCAGGGCGTAGAGGGTGCTGAGCCGCGGGTTCGCTTGGCCGCCGACGCCTCGCTCGAGGGCCTGGAGGTGGTTGCGGCTGATGCCGGCGGCGTGAGCCAGAGCTTCCTGGCTGAGCCCGGTGGCGGCGCGGGCCGCCCGCAGCCGTTCAGCGATCTGCCGATCGTGCGCGGCCATCTCGTCGCCGGGCACGGCTGGTCACGTTGGAGCAACGACGTAGGCCCGTCAGCCAGATATACATGGCACTATATGTCCGGGGACGGCTAGACCCGATCCGATGAGGTGAACAGCTTGTTGCCGCGACCCCTATTGGGACTTGAGCTGGAGCTCTCCGAGGCCGCTGTCCTGTTGCTCGGGGCCGCGGCGCTCGTGCCAATGGCGGTGGCTGATCCCGACGACATCAACGATCCCGGCAGGCAGCAAGTACTGGAGTCGCTGGCTAGCCAGGATGCGGACAGCCACCAGGTGTTGGTGGCTCTGGGGCCAACGGATCGCACCTGGCAGGACCAGCTGAGCCGGCTGGCTCAGGATGTTCCCCGGTCTGAGGTGGACGCGGCGGGGGCTTGCCTCGCGGTGCATAACCCGGCGCTGGCCTGGAGCGCCCTGTGTTCGGGGCCGGTACAGCGGCGAATCGATGCGGCGCTCGACGTCCTGGAGGTGCCGTTTAGCGCGAACGATGCTCAGGCCACGGCCTCCGAGCAGGCCGCGGCGCTGGCGGAGGTGGAGCTGCCGGCGCTATGGGGCGGGGCTTCGCTCGTGGCCGCCTTCGTCGGCGGCGTTCACGGGGTCCCGGGGGCAGGTGGGCTCAGCCAACGGGGGATGCTGTGGTGGCTCGGGCGTCAGGAGGCCGACGAGGCTCTGTTGGAGAGGCTGGCGGCGGCGCTGTTGCAGTGCCGCGCGTTCGCGGGTGGCGAGCCCGAATCTTGGTCCGCCATACAAGAACTCAATGCGCGTTGGTTGCAGGAACTTGAACGCGAACAGCGGACCTTGGGGGGGCTCAAAGCGAATACTGGCCACGGCCCTACCGCGGCCGTGCAGAAGGGGGTCCAAGTCCGGCAGTCAGCAGCGTGCGCTCTGCAAGAGATGTTCAGCGACGCAGAAAGGGGCCTGACCCATCAGATGCCCGATGTGATCGGGCATTGCCTTTCCGATGCCAAGCGCCTTCTTGCGCTAAACGACATCAAGGTAACCGACAGAGACGCCGCCCCGGGCAGTAGCCGTTGGATCGCAAGTGCGGACAACTGGCGCGTCAGCGAGCAGCACCCAGCCGCAGGCGTCCCGAAGGTGCATGGTGCCCGGCTAAGTGTCTTGAAGTTCACCGACGCCCAAAGCACAGCGTGATGGCATGACGTGGGCCAGCCGGGCGGCGTCCGCCGTTGGCACGGGCCGGGAGTGGGGCAAGCAGGCCGTCGTCAGCGCCCAGACCAAGATCCGTAAGACCATCGACAAAGTCACCGAGAACCCGGATTTACCGGAGGGCATCCGGGAGCAGACCGAGCGGTCGACTGGAACGGTCTGGAGGACGCCTTCAAGCAGGGGCGGCCTCGAACCGCAGCTCAACGCCTGCGCACACTGCTCTCCGCGCGCATCGCGGCGCTGGTGCGGCTGAACCCGTCCCGCGTCGACTTGGTCGAACGATTCGAGCAGCTCGTCGCTGACTACAACGCGGGCAGCATGAACACGGAGACGTTCTTCCAGGAGCTGCTCAACTTCGGCAAGACGTTGTCCGACGAGGAGGCCCGCTCGTTGGCAGAGGGACTGACCGAGGAGCAGCTAGCGGTCTTCGACCTGCTGATGCGACCGGCACCCGACCTGTCCGACTCGGAGCGCACTCAAGTGAAGGCGGTAGCGGATGAGCTGCTGGCCATCTTGAAGCGCGACAAGATCGTCCTCGACTGGCGCAAGGAACAGGCTACGCGCGCTGCCGTCCGCGTCGCGGTTGAGGAAACCCTCGACCGGCTCCCCGACAAGTTCACGCGGCAGCTCTACGCGCAGAAGTGCGATGCGGTGTACCAGCACGTCTTCGACAGCTACTGGGACGACGGACACTCCGTCTTTGAGGCCGCCGCCTAGTCCTGGCCAGTTCTCTACAATTTCTCTACACGTCTCCCGCTGAACCGCTTGTACGGGTTGGACGCAGGTAGACGGTGTGGACTGAATGGACTGCAAACGTGCAGGTCAGAGGCACATTGTGGGATTGCAAGGCTGAGCCTTCGAGTGTCCGAGGGGGGATCCGGACCCTTACTCAACGGGCAATCCTGCGGACAGAACTGCTGCTCGCTTCGGGCTAATGGACAGATCCGCTCCGGCGGGCGACCTCCGATGGTGTTCAGCGCGGATGACCGGGCCGGACGCAGTTCCGGATGACCTCCCAAGAGGATGAGTCTTGGGTACGGCAAGTTGGCGCTGACCTCACACATAGTGACAGGGATGTTGGATGGCAGTGGTTCTCCCGCCCGGCCTGACTCCAATAATGACTGGCGTCGCGAGGCTGCCTTCTAACCGATTCGTCGGCCGGGCGGGAGTCCACCTGGCACGAGCTTCGACGGAGTGACCTTGTAGGAGCCTGCTGTAACCGGCCCGTCCCTGTCCTGTCCGACGTCGACCGCACCGTGCCCGCCTTTGCCAACGACGAGAAGAGCGGACATGACCACGATGACACCCGAGCCCGGTTTCGTCACCGGGGGCGTCGACACCCACGTGGACCTTCATGTTGCGGCGGCCGTTGACCATCTCGGCCGCGTGCTCGGCACCGAGACCTTCCCGACCACCAACTGCGGGTATCGCCACCTGTCGCGCTGGCTGCGCTCGTTCGGACCGGTGCACGCCGTCGGCGTCGAGGGCACCGGCAGCTACGGGTCCGCGCTCGCGGGCCACCTGACCGCCGTTGGCCTGAAAGTGATCGAGGTGTCACGTCCGAACCGGCAGGTCGGCGGAGTTCGACCCGGAGGTGGTGTACCTGAACACGGCGTCCCTGGGGCTCCCCCCGCGCCGCAGCCTGGTCGCGCTCGAGGCCAAGGGGCTCGTGCCACGGCTTACGTCCACCAAGCGGCCCACTGCGTGCCGGCCTCCTCGGGTTCCTGAAGAGCACTGCCGCACAGCCCATGGGGTGTTGAGCGAGGCGTTCCTAGGATCTTGTAGCGACCTCCTAACATGCCTCGCTTGAGCTACTTGGCCACTCGTCGAACCAGGACCGGGTACAGGGCGGCCGATACCCCACCGGAGACTCCGCCGACGACGGCGCCGGTCGCCCACGAGCCAGTGACGGCCCAAATCACCATGACTACTAAGGCGGTACCGGCCACGACCATGGCAATGAACCCGCTTATGCGCAGTCGGGAGGGGGCGGCGCGGGACATGACGGTCACCGTACCCCGGGTTCTCGCGGTGATCGCAACGCACCGATCGATCGGAGAGACCCTCCCCGTCGTCCTGCGCAGGTCTTTCACCTGGGACCAAGGCCCCGAGATCCGCGACTGGAAAGACGCGGCGATGGCCGCGGAATCGAGATCAGCTTCTGCGACCCGCACAAGCCTTGATCTAGACCGCTGTCGTGCCGCAGTGCCGCAAGGTGGGCTGCGGGGACGGCCGCGCACCTGCCGCGCGCCGGGGAACGCGAAGTCGAGGCGCTGCGTCGGAGTTGCATGCGGACACTGCTGGCTTTGGCGACCCCCGTCCTGTTCCTGGTGGGGTGCGGTCAGATGACGACCCAGAGGCCGGTCGCCGAGGGTCCCTCCAGCACGCAGGAGGTCCACGTCGCTGCCATGTCCGGCATCGTCGGCGTCAGCCCTGACGGGCTGACCTTGCACCTGACTGCACCCGTCGGAGCGCCCTGCTCGAATCGCCTAGGCGCAGCGACCGGCGTTGTCCGCGAAGACGCCACCGAGGTCGTCGTTGTCCTGAGCGTCAGCGGTCTGCCCAACGCGCCGAGTCCCCGACAGCCCTGCCCGGCAGCACTGCCCGTGCAAGCCGTCCGCGTCCGCCTGGTAATCGTGCGAATGCCGCTACAAGAGCGTCGACGCCGAACTGGTTCCATGGCGATCCGCGGGTTGATATGTGCCGGTAGCCGAAGCAGACCCGGCAATACCCGCGCCCGTACGGGGCGCCGGCGGAGCGCGACGACGGCTGCTTCACCGACATCTGGCCGCCCGGCTCCCCGTGGTCGGCAGGGTCACGCCGCTTCTGGGTGTTCCAAGCCAATCCGAAACAGTGGAACCTGCGCGAACACCTACCCGCCATGCCACCAGGGCATGTTGAGGACTGGACCGTCACCCGCCGCCGCAGCGCATGCATCCAGGCGATGGTGTCGTGCTCTGGCAAGGTGGAGCGGACGTCGGGATCCTCAGAACTCCGGACATGGTGAGGTTTTTCATGCAGGGCGGGGATGGTCTTTGATGCTGTAGGTGAGAATGAGGGCGGTGCCGGGGTAGCGGGTTTGGGTCTGGTTGAGTTCGGCGCAGAGGGCGTTG
>JAABUP010003522.1_pt1 | contig 27567 bp, 31 predicted proteins | sample 5559201 | NCBI WGS metagenome assembly JAABUP01 (sample SAMN10711887, study PRJNA513373) | rock metagenome | isolation source: Antarctica rocks | place: Antarctica | reverse complement strand
AACGAGACTGACACAAGCACTACGAATAACGGGGGGGGGGTGGGGGACTTTATCACCAACCACGACCATTGGACAAGTAGATTGAGAATGTCAAACAAAATAAATGTCTGTTTTGAACAATGAAAACATCGATCATCGTTCACATCAATCCTCACAGTCGACGCACTCTAAGCTAAACTAAAGACTGATGTCCAGATTGTGCTGCCACCAGGGTACTCGGTGTTCCAGAATAAAAAAGGAAGACAGTGCAGGGGCTGGGCCCCAAAATATGTTTGTGTGAATCTGCTGGACGGAAGTTCCGTGTTGCTTCTTCTTCCTTTCATTTTTATTTGGCTGCAGGCAGGCGTGTACACAATCTACCATATCCAAACAGGATCACATGGAGGAGCCGGTTGGTACAGGTGTCCTCGCCACGTCGGATCCCCGCTTCATCTCACGTGTCAACGGAAGCTCTATAGTATTGGCTAAGATATAAGATCTGCAGAAGTACGATGCCATCACGATCCTGATCATTGCGCACTTATTGTTGTCAACGTGCACGCCTTCTGCTTTTTGTAAAGATTGTCTGAAAGGACCATAAGCCTCTGCCCAACCCGGTTTCGAGCGCCCCTGTGTTCGTCGTCAAGATCACATGCGTGCCTGCCATCAGCAAGACCTCTTGCAGCGACAGCGTGGTCGGTTCCACGTGCCTCACTCGCGCGCAGCCTTCACCTTCTTGCCCGTGACACAAAAGCGTAGGCAGCACAACCCTTGTCTTGCAGTTGTGCGAGCTTCCAGCGGTACGGCAGTTGCTACAAAAAACATGCATATGGCGAATTCCAAGTCCAAAAGCCTTCCCTTCTTCATAAACGACTTGGATGACAGCCCTACAGACTCAGCATCCGAGTCCGAACTACTCAAGCCTTTTACCAACGCGACCTACAGAGCCCTGCAGGTCAGACAAGGGCTGACTAAAGGGAGGGTGGTTGCTCCCGGATTACTTTTCATGTATAAATTGCATGATGTTGATGTGATGCCAGCATGTATGCAGAAATGTTCTGTCTCCACGGCATTTCTTTTGCCAAATGTGACCATTGTTGCTGCAACAGGTTATAGAGCGTGGCATGCACTCTGGTGAAGGCATACAAGGCTGCAGCATCTACACAGGCACTGCTGGTGTAGCATACATGTTCCTCAGACTTGCAGAGAGCCTGCAGTACACCCAGCAGAAGTTGGCAGATCATCCTGACCAAGACTTTGCCAACCTGGATGCAGCATGCTTGCTCAACAGAGCTGAAGAATATGGTCATTGGGCTAAGCACTTGTCCCACTTCGGAAAGCATGAAAAGGTACAGACACGTCTGGCCCTCTTGGACACCAGCTGCTGGAACAGTCAAGCTGCTGTAACACTTATGTCATGCATGACTCATGGTTGGTAATGAAGGGCAAAACCCTACAAGCAAGCTGACATCACTTCACCTGCTTGTAGCGTGTAACCTTTTTGGAGGGCCATCCCGGATGTCTGGCTGTGCAGACTGCCATTGCTTCACTGCGTGGTAAGAAGGTGCAAGCCATGCATTGTCTACAGGTAATCCTGAAAGTGCACTGTCCTGCCTGTCGTTGCATGTGTAGCACAGCAGAATATGCCTTCATGGGTGGCATGATGCAGTGTAGACGCAGCTGTTGCTCCAATCACAGTGATGCGTGAGATGCAACACAGCAGCCTGGGCTGCATACCCCTAGAGCTGGCATAATGCTTGCACTCCATCCATCCACATAACGCTCTTTCTGTGTAAGCTATGCCACCGACACAATATAAGCTAGTATACCATGTAGCTCTGTTATGGATGCTCACACTCTGCCATCTCTGTGCAACTATGCACAGTAGTCATACCTGATGCAGTCAACTTCTTACAACTCATACAGTGATTGCTACTGACAGGAACTTGAGTCATGGGGTCCCACAGTGCTGAAAATGCCCTCAACAGAATGTGAGATCCTGTATGGCAGATGTGGCTATCTGCACGCCTTACTGTTTGCACGGAAGTACGCTGGTCCCACCCCAGAGACCCAGCAGCTGATCAAGCAGCTGCTGCAGCAGATTGTGGAGGAGGGTCAAAGGGGGGCTGCCCAGCTGAGAAGCATGGGTGATACCCATTGGGACCTGATGTGGAGCTGGCATGGGTCATACTATCTTGGAGGTAGGCTGCGTCAGTAACATCCATACCTGTCAATGCCAGTTCTGCTGGCACAATCAACCTATGAACAAGTAACTCAACTCGGCCATACTTCTAGGTGTGGGCAGCTGGCGCTGCAAGCCATTGACAGTTGACAGCTTGCCCTGCCCATTGCATACAAGCAAGCAAAAATGATGGTTTTGATGCAGGCTATCATGCAGGACCCTGCCTGCATGCCTGACATGATTTGGCATGCGTACAGGGGCACATGGGGTGTGCGGCATTCTGCTGACCCTGATGGAGTGCCACCCAGAGCTAGAGGAGCTGTACCCTGGTCAGGCAACACCCCTGCTGATGGGGGTCTTGAGTGGGCTCATGACCCAGATTTTGCCCTCTGGCAATCTACTGTCCTCCTTGAGCAGCGAAAGTGACAAGTGAGACGTCTTGAGTGCTGCCATGAGCAAAGACACTAACTGACCAACATATGAAATCTAGTATGGTGTCATGCATGAGTCACTGTGTTTGTGCAAACGTAGAATACGCAATGCAAGGATAGGTATCTGTGCCAAATGTGCACATGCTTGTGTTGCTACATGTCAGGCGGCCAACTAATTGAAAACATAAATACAAATAAAGTATTTGCATGATGTTGCCTGCTCAGCATGTGCCATGTGATGCAGGTATGTGCAATGGTGTCATGGCGCCCCAGGCCTCATTCCAGTTCTGACTAAAGCTTACCACCTTCTTGATGACTCGTCTCCTGAATGTGCGGCAAGCAGAGAGCAGATCCTGGCAGCTGCCAGAAAGGCTGCTGATGTGGTCTGGGAGCGTGGCTTACTGACCAAGGTCAATGACAGTGTGCTGTTGTTGACATGCTAGCTGCGCTGCTACTTTTGTGCTGTTGCTGGTCAAGCTTTCATTCTGCCCAGCAGCTGACAATATGTGCATTTGTTGTGTTTTGCTAATGTACTCAGTCTGCTTTCAAATAAGGCAGCCTGGAAAGTGAGCTGCCATTTGCAATGTTGAGCACAGGAGTCGGTTTGCAGTGAGTTACAGTGACATGCTGCTGCGCCAACAACTGCAACCACACAGTTGGCGTCCGCGTTGGGTACAGAGAGTCAGGCCAGCAAATCTGATAGCACTGTTTGTCCTGCCACTGGCAGAGGATGACTAAGAATGCCAGTTGATTCAGAGAAGCATGCTCAGTGACTGACTGCCTGCAGGGCATGGGGTTGTGCCACGGCATGTCTGGCAATGCCTACGCATTGCTGTCATTGTACCATGTCACCAAGGAGGACCTGTACAAGTGCCGGGCTCAGCAGTTTGGACAGTTCATGGCAGATCACTGGAAGGAGCTGAAGGATGTTCCTGATGCGCCTCTGTCACTGTATGAGGTGAGGCTTTGCAAGCTCAACAGTGGCTCAGGAGGAGTGCCTATTTGCAGATGGCAAGCATCACCAACCCAATCATGCACGTCGCTGTTGTATGTCTTCTGACGTTTCTCCTGGTTGATTTGTGGCATCTGCCTGAATCTGCTGTCAGGCTCTGCATCTATGCCATCAGTTCTATCTATTTAGATGCAGTGCTAGCCAATCGTTATGTGCGTGTTAGCTCCGCTGAGTTGACCTCAACGACTTTGCTGGCCATGGCGTCTTGATTAGATCTGTCGCCTGACCTTCGTTCAACATAGCTGCAGCTGCTGCGTCATCACAGTCAGCTTTTGTCATTGGCCAAGGCAAGCTATTGCTCTTGAGCTCAACCTGTGCATATGTAGCATCCTTAACATGCTGACATGGCACTTGCAAGCTCCACCTGCTGCATTCAGGGTCTTGGTGGAGCAGTCTGCTTGTGGATGGACGTGTTGGCGCCAGAGCATGCAGCAGCATTTCCTGGGTATGAGCTGTAATGATACAGACCTGCTGAAGAGGGTACAAAAGCTTTCAAGTACTGCAGCAGTAGATGACCTGTTTGTATGTGCCACAGTCTGTGGAATGTAGATGCCTGAGAGGAGCTAGGCCTGTCCTGTGTTGTTGCTTTCAAAATCAGCAGCCTGTAGCCAGTGTATAACAAGAGCAGAGTTTGTGCAGTATAAGTTGATTGGCACCTGTACTGAATATGCAAAAGACCCTGTACCAGGTGAGGCTGTGACATTCGCATGAGCAATGGACTGTCTAAGCTTGGAGTGCGTAGCAGCAGCAAGAATTTAGACAGATACAATGTGTAATGATGTGTGAAGAAGTACATCGATGTGATGGTGTTGTCAGTGCTGTGTGACAGCTGTTGCGTCATCACACAGCAGTCACAGGAACATCAAACTTCTTGGATGTTTGCACCATGCTGATCTTGGTCTGATCTGTTTCCACAGCTTTCTGGACACTACAGAGTGCTGCATACGTGTCTGTTGCTGGCACACAAATATGCAGACAGAAGCACCAGTGAGGCTGGTGCTATATGAGGTTAGTCACTATCCTGGCTGTTTCCTTGCATGGTTCAAGGAAACTGTCCATAACCATTTGCCACCTAAGATTGGTCCATACGCAATTTGAGATCTCACTGAGCATTGGTTGGCAACATGAATTGATGGTCAGCAGCATATCTACGCAGACTCAACTACCTTGATGCTGTGTGGTTGTCATCAGCTTGTTCTAATCAATCAATCAACATCAGAGCCATAATTGCAGCTAGTCAAACAAGAATCATACTTAAGCTTATGTCCCTTGCAATTCCAGGCAGAAGCATCGCACATCATGCTCATGATAGTCAGGGACAGAGCAAAGGCTGCAAAACACCTCGGAACAACTTGCACATTGCCGCATTCTGCTTCATATGCCCTGTGCAGTCCGTGCTTAGTCAATCAGTGTGACAGGTACTGCAGAATGTACGCTGTTGCAACAAGACAGTAAGCTGAAGACTGTTGCACCCCGCCCGCAATGAATACAAGGTGAACATGTGGGCCGCAGCTTGCATTTGATGAGGACTCCTGATTGGAGAGCAGGTCTGATATCTTTCCTGACGTGATGCACTTGCAATATCAATACGCAACTGGATTTATTGTGATGCAGCAGCTGCAACAGTCACTACAATTCAAATCACCACTTGACTCACGTATTGAATGAAGGCGCAGTCTGCCACAAGGATGAAGTACTATGTAAGATGAATTGACATGTCTAGCACTGTTACCAGCTTACACATCAGATTTATCACAGAATCTATACCATTTCAGGAAATGCTGCATTCACAACAGCAGATCAGCTAGACATAAGAGAGTATGAAAGTTGAGTCTTGGAACCTGTTGGGATGCAGGTTATACCTCCGAAAACATGACTGAGATAGTCATTATGATGTGTTTTCTACTCAAAAAATGCTCAACACAAAGCTCCTGCAAGGCAACCGGGGTCTTGCTGGGCAAAAGCCTCGTGTGATAGCAGATGTTTGCAATCGATTTGGCCTATTGCGTGCCCTACGCAACCCTCGCAGCATACCATGACACTGATTGAACTCATCTGTCAACTCTTTGCTGCTCACTGCTTGACGTGCATTGCTGAAGTCAATCCATTTGGGTTGTGCCAAGGTGTGCAGCGAGCTGTATACAACATGACGGGGCTCTATGTCACCATGCAGCAACCCCTGTTGATGGATACGCTTCAAGGCCTCCAACACACACTCAAACTCAGATGCACCTAAACGGGCTCCCACATCTGCTAAACTGACAGGTAGCAACTCTAAAGCAAAAAAAGGCTGTCTATCACCAGTGGGCCCTGCAATTGTCCCAGACGCCATCAGTCTGGGTACAGAAAGGCCTTGCAGTGAATACAAGGGGCGCTGGTACAGATTGAGCTCCTGTTGCAATCTTTGGCAAGCGCTATCAGGGTCATCAGCCTCCTCCACCAATTTAACAGCGACGTCTACACCCTCCATGCGGCCTGCGCGCACTGAGCCTGTGCTCCCCTGACCAAGCAGAGCGCCCATGCGGAGTTGGTGTTGCGCTGACTCAGGTGAAGTTTTGTTCATGAACATCTCGTGACAACTGCCCCAGAAAGCCAACACGAGTGGCAGAGACTGCCGGCGTGTGATTGAGGGTGTTGAAGTAGCGGCATGCTGTTGGGCCAAGCGTCCCACATACAACAACATGCTGATAACTGTTGGTCGCTTCTGTGTGACCACGACACCCTCTGACACGTATAGTATCCCTTGCGCAGAGTCTGCTTCATACCGCAGGAACCAGAAGCATTGATCGGTGTACAACACACCATACTTCAGGTTGTTGTGGTGCAGCTGGCCACACACTTGCTGCAGCTGTGCAGTCACTCTGCCGAACGGCTTGTCAGCCTTGTACTGTTGCATCAGCTTATCGCCAAGAAGGGTTGGTCGTGACCATGATTGTTTGCCCTCAGCCACGCCGATAACCTTGCCATTGCAAGTCCACACTCGATCTGGTGTGACTGCGCAGAAAGTCAAACCACTTATTTTCAGCTCTGTCTATGCACCATTTATCAGACCAATTTGCATACCAACAGAAAGGCTGCGGACAACAGCAACACTTTGAAAATGACCAACAGCAACTAACTACATACATTGTGCTTACAACTGGGACTAAGCTATTTGTAGATTACAGCTCCAAAGTAAACGAGCAAATTGCAAGTATGATTCCTAGATGCACGCATACTTACTTGACACGCTTACCTGGCAGGTCAAGACCTCGGGGGGATTGATTGAAATTCTTGGCTGCAAGGCCTGGTACATTTGCCAGCTGGTTGACAAGACGGAAGAGGGTACCATCTAAAAGCATCAAGGTTGCTGCTTCTTCAGTTGGCTGGTATCTTTCTTCCGGTACATAGGCGTCATACACGGCTGGTGTAGCAGGCAGGCTGTCTCTGAAAGCACAGGCTTCCTCTACGACGTCAGGCCAGGGCAGCACTTGGTCCGGCACAAGCCTTAGATGAAAGGAGGGCATGCTGGTGCTTGTGCTCATAGGCATTGCGGCCTTCAGAGGCTGCAATGTGCTATCCGCAAATTGCAGCAAGGTCATCTTTTTTGGGCCTACACCACAAGGCATTGCTTGAGTGCAAAAGCTGAAAACATTATTACAGCTTGTTACAGCTTGTTACAGAATGACAAGGGTAAAACAACAAGCATCCCCAGATCCTCACAATTGTTCCTCATGCTAGAGACCAGGCTAAGAGGTTGCATTGACTATGCTTGTAACATAGCACGTTAGAAAGAAGAGCATGACCACAACTGACTGAAACAAAGCTTCACAGACACATTATACTTGCAAAATTGCCCAGGGACAGAAAAAAAGAATTTCCACAAACCATGCAGTCTACAGAACTTACATAATCAACTAAACTGTGCTTGATGGCAGCCATGGCTATTGCACTTTCTACCGTGTGTGCATGAGGAGATGGAGAGTCGTAGCAAATTGCAGTATGTGCGCACCAGCGATGAGGCAAGATTGCTCTGCATTGTACACCAGGCACGGTATTTACCAGGCATGGTGTTTGCTCAAACAGTATCTGGCAGATGCAGACAACATGAGGGGTTACCCACAAGCATTCTCACCAGAAGTGGACTATGCCTGTATGTAAACTGTTTCAACATGCCAATGACTCATCGAATGCATTGCCACTCACCGTTTGGCTTGCTCTCTGCCTGCCATGCCAGCACAGCATCCACAGCACCTCGGCGTACAAGCATAGCCTCAAGGCTCTTGTCCCGAGCATCCAGCAAAGCCTCTGGGGAGTCAAAGCCTTGCTCAACGAGATTACTGTAGTCTTGCTCTGTCAGGCGGGCAGCCCGCGAGCCAAGAGCAGCCTTCAGTGTGCCCACTGCAGCCTGGTGGTCAGCCATCACTGCCTGCAAACACTACACATACAGATTTCGATATGACATCCTGCATGAGGAGAGTGGTCAAGACCAGCACACAGCAACAAATCATTGACTTTGTAGAAGTAGCAAGTGCAGTCTGGCAACGCAGCTGACCTGAAGCGGCTGTGATACTTTAAGCTATCTGGCACAAAAACAGGGACAATTGATGCTCCGGCAAGCGCATCACGTAGTATGGGAGGATCTGGGAGTAGCACTCCACACGTCACGTGGGGAGCACTGTACAGCCGCTCTTCCCGAGCTACTGCCTCCACTAGACCTGCAAAGTGGTGCGATTATGTCTCGGTGACGAGCCTAGCATAGACCTGTAACGCTGCCCCGTCAAGCCTTGTGCCGCAGCACCGGTCACATGGAGAAAGCTAGGAGACTTTCACCTGCCGTCCAGCTCTTAGCCTGCCTCGCAATGAACTTGATCTCGAGACAGCCTATGTGTCCTCGCGTTGTCCGCCGCAGGGCCTATAACTTTCTCAAGAACGACCTACTGTCAAGTCACAGGCTGCTATGCGAACGATGATCAGCTGCTGAACCGGACTTCCCGAACAACGACGTGCCTGTTCAGCAGCAGCACTCTGTAAATTTCTGCTTCTTCTTCTTCTTCTTCTTCTCATGTCCTCTCTATACAAGTGTGTGCCCCTACTAGGAAAGCTGGGGCCAGCTAAGTAGCCTCTCCGCTTTTGTGTGGAACAAGAGGGGGAATGCATAAAAAGCTTGATATATTGCAGTCTTTGCTCACTAGTAAAGCAGTGTATATGTTGCTGAGCGTTTGTCATAGTTTGTCCAATAGTGGAAAGTAGCAGCAGATAACAGCTATGTGAGGTTGCACTTGCGAGGTGTGAGAGTGAACGGATGTCAAATATATCTGTGTGTTTGTTATGTAGCACCTCGCAGCTCGACAGTAAATGCAGTTAGTTGTCCTTATGACGCGTTGCAGCTTGATATTGCAGAGGCACAACATGCTGGAGGGTGCATTGTTGTCTGTGGTGACATGAGTGCCAGAACAGCTGAACTGGATGACTACATTGGACTTGCTGATCTTCAAGGCTATGTCGACGTCCCAGATTAGGGAGCATACCTGAATACATTCCCAAGAGAAGCAACTGTGACAAGAAACCCCCAGGCAGCGGCACACGGTGAGCTGATGGAGCTGTGTCAGACCACTGAGCTACTGATAGCCAATGGACGGACACTAGGAGATGTCAAAAGGGAGTATATCCTCACTAGCCCTCGTGGCCAAAGCACAGTAGTTATTTCATAGTGTCTGCAGAGCATTTGTCATCAGTTGCTGACATGAAAGTGCACAGTACTGCAATCTGTCATGTGACGTGCCACATGATGGACAGACATCAGATCTCTTCCCTCTTCAGCTTGACTTGACATGTACCATGAGCACAAACAGCACCAATGCACACAGCTCGCAATTCAAGTATGTTGAGTCACAAGCCGATGCATACCAGCAATGTCTGACAGCAGAGTTGCTAATGCATCTTGTGCCATTGTTGACTGGCACAATTGATGTTGACACTGTGGTTGCTATTTGACATGCATGACAGAAGCTACCACACAAGCAAAAGCCCTACCACACAAGCAAAAGCGATCTGCGCAGAAAACTTTCCCAAGGAACCCTTGGTTTGACGCAGAATGCAAAGCTGCTGAAAAGGTGAAGAACAGAGTGTATGACAGTGATGCATTAGATCAAGAAAAGGAGATAGCTGTGCAATGCCTCCATGCTGTGACTGACAGGGTGAAAAAGGCATGGCTGGAGAGGCATGCAGCTGAGTTGTGTGAGATGGTCAGCAAAGACCCCAGTGGGTTTTAAAGGGCATTCAAAACTTAGAAGCACGACATTTGCCCAGTAGAGTTAGCAGCCCACATTTGAAGCTTTCAGAGCCCTGATGGGGGCCCAGCCTGCTCAGACACCTGAGCAGGCAGAGCTGTCAGGTACCTCTGTACGGGCTGCTGACACATCTTGCCTGAATGCGCCTGTCACATCAGATGAGCTGCATGACTGCATCAAGCGACTGAAGCGTAGCAAGTCTGCTGGTATTGATATTATACTGTCTGAAATGATCAAGGATGACGGTGAAGTTTTGCACAGCTGTCTTTTGGTCATATTTAGTTTGATGCTTGTGATTCACTTCCCCAAGCAATTGTCTGTTGGCTTGATCACTGCTGTCTGCAAATCAGGCAATAAAGTGACATGCCCATGTGCTTACACATATGTGCAGGTTTTGGGGCATGTCTTTGAAGCACAGGCTCTGGCCATGTCAGTCAGGCCTGTGTCAGTCAGGCTGCTGGCAGCATGTTCAGCCAATGGCGATGCTGTTTAGCAAATTATTTGCAGCAGCTCAGACAAGGAGCTCAGTCTATGCTGCCCATGCCCCCTGTCTACAGATTCAGTAGAGCTAGCCTTGCAGAAATGAACTCAAGCATTGGGTACAAGGCTACTGCACAGCAGTTGTAGCTGTACCTGAGATGCATCGACATCTGCATGTGTATCAGGAAGAACCCAGTATACACATACACAGGCAGGATCTCCCGCAGAAAGCTTTGACCTCTGCACAAGCTACAAGGTAGCTACTGTAGTATCAACTTGAGTGACCCCTGGGACTTCAACAGCAGCAAGCATCTCAGCAAAATCTTCAAGCTGGCTGGCAAGAAGGTCAAAGGCAAGCAACGCATTATCAGAGGGTATCACAACATGAGCTGTGCTTCTGTTGACCAGGTTGTGTGTGAGTGTGATGCTGGTCCCCTGTGTCCCCTGTGATGCAGGTATGTGCAATGGTGTCATGGCGCCCCAGGTCTCATTCCAGTTCTGACTAAAGCTTACCAGCTTCTGGATGACTTGTCTCCTGAATGTGTGGCAGGCAGAAAGTAGATCCTGGCAGCTGCCAAACAGGCTGCTGATGTGGTCTAGGAGCGTGGCTTACTGACCAAGGTCAATGACAGTGCGCTTGTGTCAACATGCTAGCAGCGCTGCTAGTTTTGTGTTGTTGCTGGTCAAGCCTGCATTCTGCCCAGCAGCTGACAATATGTGCAGCTGTTGTCTTTGCTATTGTACTGCTTTCAAATAAGCAGCCTGGAACATGAGCTTCCAGCTGCAATGTTGAGCGCAGAAGTCGATTTGCAGTGAGTTACAGTGATCTGCTGCTGCGTCCAACAACTGTCACCACACAGTTTTCATCCGCATTGGGTACAGAGAGACTGGCCAGCAACTCTGATAGCGCTGTCTGTCCTGCCACTGGCACAGAATGTTGAAGTATGCCGGTTGGTTTCAGAGAAGCATGCTCAATGACTGACTGATTGCAGGGGATGGGGTTGTGCCATGGCATGTCTGGCAATGCCTACGCATTGCTGTCATTGTACCATGTCACCAAGGATGACCTGTACAAGTGCCGGGCTCAGCACTTTGGACAGTTCATGGCAGATCACTGGAAGGAGCTGAAGGATATTCCTGATGCACCTCTGTCACTGTATGAGGTGAGGCTTTGCAAGCTCAACAGTGGCGCACGAGGAGTGCCTATTTGCAGATGGCAAGAATGACCCACCCAATCATGCACGTTGCTGTTGTATGTGGTCAGACATTCCTCTTGGTTGATCAATAGCTTTTGCCTGGAAGTGCTGTTAGGCATTGCATCTATGCCATCAGTTCTATTTATTTGGGTGTAGTGCTGGCTTGTCTGTATGTGCATATCAGCTGAAATGAGTTGACCTCAAACAGACATGCTTACGTCTTAACCCAATTGGTTGCCTGCTGTGCGTCACAACAAATCTGCAAGTGCTGTGTACAGTCAGCTGTTGTTGTTTTGACAACGCACAGCTGACTGTACGCACTGTTGCTCTTGAGCTAAACCTGTGCACATGTAGCATCCTCAATATGCTGACATGGCACTTGCAAGCTCCATCTGCTGCATTCAGGGACTTGGTGGAGCAGTCTGCTTGTGGATGGATCTGTTGGCGCCAGAGCATGCAGCATCATTTCCTGGGTATGAGCTATGATGATACAGACCTGCTGAAGAGGGTACAGAAGTTTTTCAGTACTCAGCAGTGGATGGTTTTTTGTATGTGCCACATCTGTGGGTGAATGTAGATGCTTGACGGGAGCCTAGGCCTGTCCTGCGTTGTTGCTTTCAAAATTAGCAGTTTGTAGCCAGTGTATATTAAGAGCAGAATTTGTGCCGTATATGTTTTTGACACCTGTACTGGACATGCAAAAGACCCTGTACCAGATAAGACTGTGACGTTTGCATGAGCAATGGACTCTCTAAGCTTGTAGTAGGTAGCAGCGGCAAGAATTAGATACGATGTGTAATGATGTGTGAAAGAGTGCATCGATGTGATGATGTTGTCAGTGCTGTGTGACAGCTGTTGCGTCATTACACAGCAGTCACAGGAACATCAAGCTTCTTAGATGTTTGTAACCACGATGATCTTGGTCTTATTTGTGTCCACAGCTTTCTGGACCCTGCAGAATGCTGCATATGTGTCTGTTGGCACAAAGATTATGCAGACAAACACTGGTGCTATCTGAGATTAGTCACTATACTGGCTGTTTCCTTGCACGGTTCACGGGTACTGCTTGTAGCCATCAATTAGTAAACCAAATATTTGCCACCTAAGATTGGTCCATATGCATTTTGAGATCTCACTAACCAACTTGAATGAATGAACAGCAGTATCCCTGCGCTATGTGGTTGTCATCAGCTTGTTCCTGATCAATCAATGAATACCAAAGCCAAAATTGCAGCTAGTCAAACAAGAGTCATATTCAAGCTTATGTCCCGTGGCATTCCAGGCAGAAGTATCGCACATCATGCTCATGATAGTCAGGAACAGAGCAAAGGCTGCAAAACACCTCGGAACAACGTGCACATTGCCGCATTCTGTCTGAACCTGCTTCATATCCCCTGTGCAGTCCATGCTTAGTCAATCAGTGTGACAGGTACTGCAGCATGTAAGCTGTTGCAACAGCAAGACAGTAAGCTGCAGACTGTTGCACCCCACCCGCAATGAACAAAAGCTGTTGCATTTCCGTTTCCACTAGCTGCCGACCCTGCGTTTAGTTGGATTTTGTTTGCATATCACTTCAGTCGTCAGCATCAGCAACACTCCAGCACACAACCTGTAGTGAGCCCTTTCTTGGCTTGAGCTCTCGACGCAGCCAACATGGCGGCGAATGAGTCCACTGCAGGTGATTTTGATGCTTCTCAATTAACAACCTCAGTAATTTGAATGCTTTGATCAAGCAAGCCAACCTTTGTTGTCACCCCGAACATGCTGTTTCAGCTGAGGCTCTAAAGTAGCTTGGAAGTCCCTCTTGCGCTTGGACATTCTCAAAGAGGAGTATCAGGTTTGGGGCCATGAGCTTACTTAGCGCAGGTCGTCAGCAAGATCGGTTTCATACAAGATCAGCAGGCTCCTGTGGCTTCAGCTCACTGTGATCTGCATGACGTGGTGGCCAAAATTTCGTGCAGGGGCATCGTGTTTGTGTTGACCTGAGTTTTGATTATTGCGAGCGCCGTGAAGCAAAGCATTGGAGCAATGTTGTGCAAACCACATTGTGGTTTCAGAGCAGCTTCAAATCTTATGGTAGTAAAAGTTGACTTAGCGGTAGTAAAAGTTGGTGGACTTTGCAGCGAACAACCGCCGCTTAATGCTCACAACTTGACCTGCTAGACGTACAGGCACGGCTGCAGCTTGTTTAGCGTATGAAAGCTACTCACGAACCAGGATTCGCTGCGCACGAGGTAACAAAGGGGTCGCTGGAAGTCAGGACTGCGGCAACGGAGGCAGACGTGAGGTCTTATGCAAAGATCTCCCTGCAGTACGGTGCATGGCTTTCCAAGGAGTTCAATGTTGATTTGAGCTTCCAAAGCTTTCAGCAAGAAATTGACAGCTTGCCAGGAGATTTTGCCCCGCCAGACGGTGTCATCCTAATTGCATCTTTGGTGACATTAAAAGGTGATAGACAGGACATTGGAGCAGTAGCACTCAGGCCACTGGCGCCTCATCACATTTATGGACCAGTGACTACAACTACAGACTGGTCTGTGGAAGAAACCTGTGAAATGAAGCGCTTGTATGTCTTCCCAGACTGGCAGTCCTGTGGAGCTGGCAGAAAGTTAGCACAGACTGTCATTGAAGCTGCCAAGCAGATGGGCTATCAAAGAATGGTATTGGACACCCTTGACAGATTACGTGGTGCAAACAAGCTATATGAAAAGCTGGGGTTTCAGCAATGCTCTAGTTACAATGGCAACTCTGTGGCTGATGTTTGCTTCTGGGAGATGAGGTTGTGATGTTCATGAGAGCAATGTGCACACTATTTAGCAGCAAACCGCTCTGAGCAATCATGAACTTGCCCTGTGCCGTCAACTTCGCGTCATGTCGCATGGATGATGGTACAATGCTGTTTACCCTGTCTGTGAACAGGCATCAAGCTCTGCTTGCACACACTGCAGATTCGCTGGAGTGGACATACTGCTACAAACAACTTTGCATTATCCACACACTTGCATGCATGCATATGCACGCGACTTCGGGAGTAGACTGGAAATTGAGAGAGCCTGAATAGTTTAGCAAGCATTCGTGGAATAGAGTGAGCACCATTGTGCTTTCTGCAAAACAATGCAATTTGCACGCTTCGGTTAGCCGACAACTCTGACAGTATCTCAGATCCAAACTATCAAGGGAACTGGAACAATGATGCAAATACGCTGCCCGTGTCAGGTAGCGCGCTGCGTCGGGCTCACTGCTCCGTTTCAAGCAGCGAAGTCGTCAGCGTCTCGTCGCAACCTCTTTTGGCCACAGGAAGCGGTACGAAGCCTCTGTGAGTGTCAGTTGCAGAAGTCCCAGGTTCGTACATCATTTGCTTGTCGATGAGGTGGCTTAAGGCCCTCTGAGCTTCGTGGGATCAGTTGTTTTCGTCGCACCTCGAGTTTTGCTGGCTACTGCATCAACTCCGAAGCCAATTTCTGTCAAATGGTCGCACCCGCTGCGGTTTGTCAGGCTCTCACAGCCTGTCCAAGATGCTACAACAGGCGCAGGCTGACTTGTCGGTCGAGCGTTGGAGCTGCCTCTGTGAGTAAGAACAGGTTTCGTGGAGTTTGACATTTTGCTATATAACAGCCCGTAAGGCGGCGTTTCACGCTCAGGCTTTGCCCCAGCTTATAGAATAGCTTACTGAACTCCAGATCATATACACATGTTTACTTATTCTGTTGTCTTGCTCAGGTCGCTGGCGCTGACATGACTGAGGCTCAGCGGACGTCGCAAGTAAGGCAGACAGTTACGCGACGGATACAAACTCTTGGGAGGCAGAAACGACCAAAGGAAGCAGTGAGTCAACTAGCAGAAATGGCCAGGCTGGGTGTACAGCCAGACACACAGGCTGCCACTGCTCTCATAGATGCCTGTGTGAGAAACAAGAAGATGGACATGGCACAGAGTGTCTTTGAAGAGCTATTTGGTGAGCAAGCCTCAGCAGCCAAGTTGACAACACAATCCTGGTGCACAAGCCTATTTTGAATGCATCTCATGCGCAAGCTGTAGGCTTTTGGGGTCAGCAGCCAGCAGGAAATGCAAAAAAGTAATCTGAACAATGCAGGAGAATTTCTGCAGCCGGACGATGTGACATTCAGCGTGCTGATTCGTGGCTATGGTGAGATGAACCCCCCCAGCTGGGTACTGATCAGTGGACTGTTGAAGATGATGGACAAGAAGTTTTCCATGAAGCCAAGCTTAGGTAATCTGCCATTACAACATGCAAGGCGTTTTTGGCCATCAAAAGTTCACAGACAATTAAAGGCATACACTATTAAAGATGAACACAAGCACAAGTCTGGGCATGCCAGGCTTGCTATTTTCTGTATACAAGCAACATTGGTGCTTGCCCTCCTGTGTTGTTTTGCTGCTGCAGCAAGTGCAAGTCAATAAGATTGCATGCATAGCAGCTTGGTCAGCCATAACTGACCATCAGATCTGATGTGTTGCAGCTGTGCACAACACACTGCTAGATATATGCTCAAGGACCAGAGATGAGCAGCGAGGCCTGGAGATCATAGATATGATGCACTCAGCAGGCCTTCAGCCAGATGACTTTACATTAGACATTGTCAAGCAACGCAAAGTACTGCGGAGCCATTTGAAACGTCTTTACAACTGAATTGTTTTGTTGCATAAGCGTGGAGGTTACCGTGCTCATTGCATACAATGCAACATTTATTGGTTTGCATTTGGGCCTGCTGCTGTCGCCATTGACATCTTTTTCTTTAGCTCAGAGTGTGTGTAGCAACAGGACAGCCTTTGTCATGCACCATTGCTGTCACACAGCCACATTGGCATTGGTTGTTCCCAGACTTGTGTCGTCTGACATGACATACTTATAGGGTTGTACGTAGCTGCTGTGCACAACAAAAGGCAAATTCATGAGGATGGACAAGATATACAGATGATTATGCTTGGCAGTGCGTGATATGAATTACATCTGTTTCTCACCTATTCTTTTTCAGGTGGAACCTGACTGTCAGTACTGTACAGGAGTTGACATCATGGCATGTCGCTTGTGTCAAACCATTACACATATAGCAGCATCAGCAGTCTGAACAAGTCATGGCTCAGTCCTCAACACCTGACAGAGCTTCAAGTCCTACATGTAACAGGCTAGTGTATTGCACCAATGCGCTGTGACTTGTTGAAACCAGAAGCCAGTAGAGGCTCTTGTTCCCGCTCAGCAAATCGTGATGGGCTCAGCCTACGTGTGCTTGGTCCCCCAGTCCATGGAGGGGCTGAAGCTCTGATAGACCCATTTCTTCGACTCACACCCAACCCCCCCAGTGCTGCTGTCGGCTGTCCAGCTGGGGCACCATACCCTATGCTGTCTAACCGCGGCACCACATCAGCTGTCTGTTGATGCACTAGTCTTCTACGCCTGTCCATGCTTTGAGCAGCTTGCAAGCGTCTGCCAAGAACACCGATGCCTCTATCATTGACTTGAGCCATCTGCCTGCCATCCGCCTCTGCATCACCTGCTGTACTCTGCTGCCTGAGCGATGCTGGCTTTTGGCCACTGGGAAATGTGACCTCCTTGCCCTGGGTTGCTGCCAGGTTCTGGCGCCTGGTGGCAGACATGTCTTGCCGTCCAGTCGCTGACATGTTCTCCTGTCCCACTCGCTTGTACCTCTCAAGGTCCTCCTGCACTTTCTGCTGCCAGCTGTTCACCATCAAGTTGCCAGCTGGTACAGCCGGCTGCTGAGGAAGCTGCTGCTGATGCGGTTGCTGATGCGGTTGCTGATGCGGTTGCTGATGCGGTTGCTGATGCAGTTGCTGGTGAGGTCTGACGCTTGTTGACCTGTGAGGGGAACCCTGCCTGACAGGCAAGCTACGCCTGACTGGGGACCCCTGCTGGACAGAGGGGCCTGGGTTTGGCCTGACAGGAGAGGCCTGCCTACTCATGAGCTGATGGGGCGAAGTTGATCTGCTTCTGACCCTGAAGGGACTGGCACCCACCTCCTACAGCAACAACACTGTCTTTAAAGGTCATGTAATCTGAAATACTGATGATGTCTGTTGAGCACCTTGTCAAGCATGGGAACAACCTCGTCTGTGTGTTTTGGAAGGCAAGGCTATTTGTACAGTGCCGATGCAAGTTGGCATCAAGCAGAAGTTCACACACTGTGCAAGGCGCTGTGTAACGATACCGTCACAATACCACCGTAATGGTTGTATTACGGATGACTAAACCGTAGCCGCACTTTTGGCTATCAGTATCTTACCCTACCACCACCGGTGTACTCTCAACACCTCCAACTTGTGCTATCTAAGCTCTTACTTGCTACTGCGCTACGCTTACACTCGCATAACTGTCGCTAGTCTGTTACACGCTGTTGGGGGGTGCATGTGCAGGAGCGTGTGTGCGTCTGTGTACCTGTGCGGGGTAGACCTCAGTGACCCTCCAGTCTTGCGTCTGTGTGGGGGGGTACTGGACCCAGGGCTTCATCAGGATGCGCTCATTCTTGCACTTCTTGTTCAGCCACTCATGGCACTCAAAGACGTACCGGATGTTGGAGGCCAGATGCAACATGTCAACATTCCTGCATAACAGCTTGTAAAGTAACTCCACTGGAGTAAACGGCTGAAGCAAACTGTTTATTGGGTGTACTATTCTGGTAGTATCTTGAACTATGACTACAATTGATTGCGTATCGGCCATTCTGTGTTGCCCTGATGCTTGGTACGGACAACCAACAGTACTTATGTGCTCCATATATATTAGCTTCTAAGAGGATAGAGGTGAATGGCTACCAGCAAACCTGATGGCTAAGTCAGATTCCAACCAGTATAAACACTTCAGCACTTTGATGCCACCATGTTTATAGGAGATGGTTTGTAAGTTGCTCAGTTACTGCAAGCTCTTACTTGAGATGCCATCCAGAGAAGAAGCCAGCCCCGTCAGTGAAGACCCTCAGCCTTTGGGGCTCCCCCACATAGGGCATCTGAGGGTAGGTGAAGGTGTCAACTGCCCCTGCCTCGAAGCTCTTCTTTGTGGCAGCTGGGACCATCACCCCGGTGCTGCCTAGTGATCCTATCACCTCAAAGAAAACCTACAGGAACCCAAAGTTGGACACATAAATTGGACACAAACATTGGACTGATGGTTCATTGTACGGCTTGTGCTGGGTCTGCAGAATGCATGGCTGCAAAGACTTTGAGGCAGCTGTCTTCTTGATTTGATAATGGACACTTCAAAAGATGGTAAAATTCCCAATACTTGTAACAGAACACACATGTAGTGATGATGGTGGTGGCGAGAGTACAAAGTGTCACACCTCATAACACATGCGCTTTGAACAATAATGCCCAGCATGCAACTTAAGTGCAATGCATCAGACACCACCACAGAATGTCCCTAGTTCACAGTCATTGTCTCTGTGGAGGGGCACAAAGGGGACTTGCCTGTGCATTTGTGCCAGCAAAGCACAAGGAGCTGGTGTTGAATGTGAGTCTGTAGCCCCCTGCCTCCTGCTCCTCCATCTCTTCTTGCCCCTGGGGCTGGTCATACTGGACTGTCGCCATCTCAGGCTGCTGTAGGGTTTCTGCCCTGTCCTGAGGATCTGCCATGGCAGAACGCATGAAGTTGATGATGGGGGCTTCTTCAGCTCCTCCTGTCTGCCTCAACCACCTGAAGGCAATTCATTCACGCTCAATAAATTTACGCCAAAAGCGCCAGTCTTTTCTTTTCTCTTCAATCCAGGCACATGTGCGTCCTGTCTGCCGTGCCTAGATTGCGCTGAACCAACAGATGTATCAAACCTCTGCCATCTGACAAGCTCGCACCACATCAGACCCACACATGCCTTAGCTACAGCATGCAAGTGTTCAGGCAGGACAGAGCTGCTCCCAGTTGCGGCAGTTTCCAATGGTATTGCAGCTGTGCACCCATGGCTATGGATGCTACGATCAGCTCTACCTACTATGAATTCTTGTGAAGCGCACATGCAAACATGCTCCTAGTCTTGCACAATCTGCATCACTGCATCAGTGGGATTCGAGTGTGACACAAGGAGTGGTGACATAAGGAGTGGTTACACAAGCAGTGGTGACACAAGGAGTAGAGTGGTGACACAAGCAGTGGAGTGGTGACACAAGGGGTGGTGACCTGTTGCACTGAAAGGTGGCAGTCTGGCCGGTGTCCAGGTTGGTGACCCGTACCCAGGCCAGGTGCCAGGCTGCATGGGACCCCTCCCCATCATGACCCACCTCCACCTGCACCATCCAGATTCATGTTCACTCAAAGCCTGTACCACTGTTGTTCTCCAAAACACACATACACACACACACACACACACACTCACACACACACCACCACCCACATGCTAATGAGGCACAGCTACTATGATGATGACCCACCTCTGCTGACACTATGTTTTTGTGGGAAGCAAGAAATGCACGTCCACTGATACAATGCATATTCAGTGACTGTACACTGGTCTTCCTCTATGCCACGGTCCAAATCTGTTGAGGTTGAGCATCAGTGCAAGGGTCCTCATAGTTTCAGCTAAGCCCCACCCTTGAGTCAGGCTCTCCAGCATGATCATTGTCATGTTTGGACCAACGTTCAGCAACACAAACAGCAAACACCTCTCTCACACTTACATATGCTGGCTGCGTACCACACAGAATTGAAGCATGCAAGGAGGGTCATATTCTGTGACATGCCAGCTGTGAGCATCACCTGTTGAATCGCGCCAACATCCGGCACACTGTCCAGAGTCATCACATCCAAGCTACCTCGCTGGAAAGTCTTCCCATCATTTGCCAGCTGGAAGGGCCCAGCCTCTGCCAGACTGCCTAGCAGTGAGATCACTCCATTGGCAGAGGTGCCAGCCCCCCTCAAGTCACTGGTCTGCAGCTCAATCTTGTAGGTGCAGTCTGTCAAGGGGTAGAAATTGCGCTCCAGCTTGCCATCGCCTGATGTGGCATCCAGCCAGGCCTTGCATTTGAAGACCACTGTCTCATTTGTGGCGCTGTTGTGGATGACTATCTTGTCCAAGTGCCAGGCAGATTCAATCCCTGTATCATCAGTTACATGGTTGCAGTGACGTGGGCACCTTGATGAAGTGCCTTGTATGGCAATAGGACGTAAGCTTAAACTCTAATGGTAATCCACCACTCTGCTGGTCTACAATGGTATGCAAGCTTGCTGGCAATGGAACAACATTCCAGGGTTGTGCATGTAGGGTCTAGGAGTCAGCAATGGTCTGCAAGCTTGCTGGCAGCAGAACACATCTGTCATGGACTGTAAGCCTGCCATGCTGCCGTGCCACAAACACATGACTCACTGCAGGACAGGTGACAATAAAGACTGTTGCAGGTGACTACAGAGACCGACTGCAGTGCAGTGCACAAGAATCTTGCTTCACAGAATTGGTTGGACTGCACATAGCTGGGTATAGCAATCACCATCACAACATGGAGTTTGAAAGAAATTGCAGCAAGATTCAGCATCAGACACTGCAGCAATCACAATGCAGAAGCCGGCAACACACACCATCATCATTGTGACCCACACAGATGTAGAGCATCTTGCCCACATTGTGCCCTTGGACAGAACAACCCTCCACACTGCCCCTGCCAAATGCCCCAGCGGCCGCCTTCAGCCCTTGCTTACCAGTGTCCCCTTGCTGACCATACACAACGATGTATGCATTGCAGTCAGTGCCACCGCCTGGCAGATCGCTGGTGTGCACCGTCACAGTGTACTGGGTATCAGAGGCTTTCTGCACGCTGTGCTGTGCTGGCATTGAAGTGGTTGATGTGAGCTGGAAGTGCGATGTGTTGTGAGGGACTGTGTCTATGGCATAGCCCAGATCACCCCCAACCTGCAAATCGCACACTAGATCATCCTGCTGTTATAGGCGTTGTCTGAAAGTGAGACCATGCACACTGAAGCCATGACAATGTTTCAACTGAAGAGTAAAACAAAACGTGACATCTTGCACCTGGCACATGTCAGATACACCACGTGGGCAAAAAGTCTGGGGACACATTCCCTGGCAGCAAGACAGCAGCCAATCAAGCACTTGAGACCAGAGACACTTTGCATGACGTGAACAGAGCAATGCAACCTCAGGGCAAATGGGAGTTTCAGGTCAAGTTGCACTGCCAATTCAGCAGCAGTGGCATGCACCAGTGGAAGCTGCGACAGCTGCATATAGAGATTTTGTCATTGCACCGCAGTTGCTGTGAAGGAGATGTGCACTATACCTGCAAGTGGATGACCACAGTGTTGTCATCTCCCAGCCAGGCTGAGCAGAAGAAGATGTACAGCAAGCCTGTGCCCTCATCAGTAACCTCCACCCTGTTGAGATGCCACCTGTCACCTGGAAACGATGGCCTGTAACCTACGGTTAGCCGGGTTAAGGGCCCTAGATGATTAGCCGTGTGCACAGGGAAGGCCTCTGCCTGCAACAGCAGGATGGCTTGTGGGCAGAAAAGGTGCCATGCTGACCATGCCCGGCAAGGAGGAAGGTATGGGAAGTATGGGACCAGCTCAGTAAGAGACCTAGGGTATGGCTGTCTGTGGACACAACAGGGAATTGCTGGCAAGCAACGCTTGTCATTCAGACTACTTGTGCACAATATTTCAGTAAGCAAACAGCATGCTGGCAATGACCATGCTGTCAGCTGCATGCAAGGATCAGTTTGCACATTTTGACACACTGCTGCACAACAGCCTCTGTAGGATGCATGGAGCATTGCAGGCAGGCTGAGAGCTGCCAGAGAGTGTTATGCTGACCTGGCCTCTCTCAAATGCAAGAGGGGCTGCGGGCAGATCCTGAGGGCCACTGGAGGCTACCAGCCCTTCCAGGTCTACCCATACCCCTCCCCCTGTGCCAGCCCCGGGGACATCACTGGTGTGCACCACCACCTACAAAGGCACAGCCTAACAGCTATTCCGAGAGCATAGTAGTCTTAAGGCAATGAAAAGGCAAAGGCATGATCGCACAAGGCAGCTTGGTACTGGTCAAGTAATACAGAACTGTGTCAAGTTTCAAATTGGTAGATGGGCATGGCAAAAGAAGGCCAGAAATGGCATAGGCGACTGCAACAGCATCTGCAACCAAAATTAGCCGAGGCATTTTTCACGGTGCTGCAGTGCATGCTGGGGGGTTTGTCATCGCTGTACTGTCCTCATCAGTTGAGGGTTCTTTGGTTTGAGAAACTTGCAGCAGCAGCAGTATGATTTGAAAGCCAAAATGCACCATCTCGTAAAACTGAAAACCAGCCTACATACCGTGTATTTGCCAGTGACACCCGTTACTGCCAGATCTTCTTCTTGTGTTGCCTGATCAGGCGTTGCTACCAAAGCCCGCCAGTCCTCTGCTTCCGCAGATTGTGCTGCCACACCACCCAGCGAGGGTTTGGCAGGTTTCTGGCCCAGATTCAGTTTGACCCTAGATCTGCCAGCTGTGTCCAGCCACTGAGGACAGGGGGAGTAGCACAACTTGCCTGAGGGCTTGTCCAGAATTTCTATGCTCTGAAGATGCCATGGGCCTTGTAAACCCTACAGCACAACAAATCGTTGTTGCTACACGCACTGTACTGATGAGACACACTCATGGGCGTTGCAAACCCTACAGCACAACAAAGTGGCGTTGCTACATGCACTGTACTGATACACTCACTGTATTTCATGCATTTTGTTTTATGAGGTGCTGTCATGAGATAGCATACAAACACCATGGCAAAGTCTCATGACTGACAACACATGTCAGGACAAGTTGCTGCCTGTTAAAGTTGCAATGGCAACACGTCTCCAGCAGAACATTATATGCAGGATCACATGCTGCAGAAACCAGAATGATTGCACCAATGCTTTTGGTGCAGCTGTTGCGTAATTCTATGGCTTGTCTGAGTTGCAAGCCAGGCAATTCTTCTTTGCTCCACACTAGCGCTTCATTTTGGAGAGTTATGGCGGGAGAATGCCGGTTGAGTACAGCATTACCCGTGGACAGCAGACAATCCAGCAGGGTGGCAGCCCAAAACGGTAACTGTGTGTGCGTACCATTGCAGGGTCTACCCAGACAGTAAGCTGGTGCAGTTCCCCAACAGCTTGAGCAGTACAGTCATGCACAGCAAGACCGCCCCCCCGAGTGATGTCAAAGTGCAAGGCTGGGGTGACCCCCTCAGACCCATGCATGTGCATCCGCACCGGCATGGTCGCCCCTCCCAAGGAAGCTGCTGCTGAAGCTGCTGTGTCAAAGGACACCTGCAGGTGCGCGACAACTAGATCAATCATGTGGGCAGGTGGTTATCGCAGCATCATAGCATCATGCCTTTCTGCGACCTAGATGGAAGACACTAAAACAGAGACAAGGGCAGGGCAGAAATACCAGATAGGCAGGATCATGCAAAAGGAACAAACTTCTTGGATGTTTGGGTGAGCATGACAAGAGTCTCCTGTGGCATCAGCCCAGAACCGGCAGAGTCATTTGCAATGGTGCTGCTTTCTGGATCTTCTTAACAGCATGATTTCAAGCACTTTGTGCATTTCCAGCAATGGCAATTACAGCAGACACTGACATGTCTATTTCTCGTGGCTGAATGCAGCACACCGTAGATGGCGTCCAAGGCTGTGACCTGTCATCAAGATGTACACAGTCATGACAGCCAGCTGGCAAGACTACACAATGACCATATATTCATAACATGGTGTTGATAAGAATGATGGTACATATGCAAGATCAGGCAGGCGGCTGCTTTGGGTAGAAATTTTGCATGCATTGCACACTTGCAGCTCAAGGCTGCTGATCTTGCAAATGGTCCCCAAAGCATGATGGGCAGGGTTGACTGTCCGCAGCATACCTGATAGTCAGTCAGGGGTGTTTGAATGCACTTGGGGTGACCCTGGGGGTACAGATCATGCTGGTTGCTGCCACTCCCTCGCTGCAGGCCCAGCCATCTGTCACATGGGAAGACCCATGTGGCCTTGCTGGCCAGATTTGTGACCTTCACCAGGTGGATGTGCCATGCTGTGCTGGGTGCCTGGCATGTATAGAGTAAATCAGCAGTGCTGAGAGAAATGCGGGCAAGGGTTACAAAGTGCTGGGTTAAATTTTAGATGTGATGCTTATGTTCTGATGCAGTTGTCAAACAGATTGAAAGGGGCTTTTGGAAAAGGCTAGTTTGACATCAAGTGATGCAACCGTGCCCGAGCGGTTACGGGGATAGACTAGAAATCTATTGCGGAGACGCGCGCAAGTTCAAATCTTGCCGGTTGCGCTTTTGCACACCACAATATGAGCTGTCATTCAGCGCCCAGGTTTTCAAACCTCAACTCGGATGTCATGCATGGGATACACATGGGATACACATGAAGTGGGTGTATCTGGAGAGTGTTGGGCTGTGTGAATATTGCGGCCTGCTACACTCTGGTACATACAGTCCGTGTAACATGTAGGCCACCCGAGCGGCACATTCATTGTTGGGTGCAAGTACTGTACAGACACACTGAGCTGGTCACGTCTCACCGCATCTCTGAGACCAATGGTCAGCCTCTGCAGGGCACCAAGGTCTTGCATGTCACATGTGGTCCATGTGTCCTCACTCCCATCATGAAAGGTACTGGCACTCTGCCGGGCCAGCGGTACCTCTTTGCTGCTGATGCTGGGACCATGCATGATTGCAAAACCTGTGCCTTCAGCCACTGACTGTGGAATGTCTGAGGTGTGCACTGTGATGCTGTACCTCGCCATGGTCCCTGCATGCGTGCGTTCTGTGATCAGCGTAGAAAATATCAAAAAAGGGATGCTTCCAGAGAGATTCGAACTCTCGATCTCTCGCTTACTAAGCGAGCGCCTTAGCCAACTTGGCCATGGAAGCTCGACTTCAAGATCGGCCTGAGCCAATGAGAGGAGTGGAACACGAATTGGCAAAATGCTGAATTTTGACAAATCTGTCCACGGAAAAACTGGAAGGCGCACTTACAGCTGTCTAGGCAATCAAAAGGTCAGCTATGATTGGCAGACTGACCTGGCTTCAAGACCACTTGATTATCATTGCCACTGTGCAGCCAGACACGACCAAAGAACAGCCACTCCTGCGCCGACTTGACATGCGCAATGCGCACCATCTCTACCATCCAGTCAGGATGCGTCCCTCTGGCATTGTGGCTGACCCTGATGTGGGTTAGGGGCCCCAGCTCAGGGGCTTGCACTGTGAAGGAGTCAGCACTCCCTCTGGCAAAATCACTGGAGGAACCCTTCAAGGGGAGCGGCTTGCTTTCCCCTGCATAGTATAGTATATCAGGTTGTTTGCATGGGGCCTTTCCCCTGCATGGTATAGTATATCAGGTTGTTCGCATGGGGCCTTTCTCCCCTGCAAAATCTAGCAGTGTCGCTGGCACTGTCAACAGACAGTACTTGACAGGACCTGACAGGACAGGACAGGATAAAAGGTACACAGATTGACTTGACAGGACGAGGCCTACATATACTCACCATTGATAATCAGCAGTGTCTTCATGCAAACATCATGCTGTTTCATGTAAACTGGCTTACACGTTGTGCTGCCTTCCTGACTACAGCAAAACTGTTCATGGCAACAGCCCTGCAGCTCAGTGTATATGCGCTCTCCAGGTGCACTTTGGCATTCTGATCAAGCAATGCATAGTGACTGCTTACCTGAGGCGCTGTACATGAACAATGACACATCTGCATCTGTGCCGGCATCTTGCACATCTGAGGTGTGCACTGTCACCTCGTAGTCTGTCAGAGTGCTGTTGACAAAGGCTCTCTCAGGCTTGCTATCTTGTGCCTGCCATAGAAAATTAGAGCGCAATGATTTTCAAACGCCAGGCAGGCGAGTGGAATGTGCAAACTGACAGGGTACTTGAACACATGACATTCAAGTCACAAGCAAGCTTCCATGCTGACTTGACTTTTGGGCATCTCATTGCTGGGTGGACATGCAGTAGGGAATTGGACCTGCATGTACACAATCAACTTCAAGTAATCAACCAAACCTGCTTGTGCCCATGGTTGTTGGGTGACTTGCATTGGGAAATTTGCTTTGCACATGAAAGCACAGGGCAAAGCAGCTCTGACAATTTGACATGAGCTGAAGTAGTATAGTATAGTGTAGTGCAGGGGTGACAGCTTTCCTTGGCAGGCTGTGATATGCAGAGTTCCGGCAGCTCACATTTACAGCTAGTCAGGCCTCATATTTCATTCAATTCAATTTACATTGTGCATGAGCCCATGAACATGCATGTGTAGTAAGCTGTGCAGAAGCTGTGCAGCACATCAGAACAATGGTGCTTGCCCATGCTGGCGCACTCACCTTCAAAATGCGCACAGTCTTGCTGTCATCTTGAGCAATGTCCAGCCAGCGGGCGCAGGGGAAGAAGTACAGTCTGCCGCTGGGGAGGTGGGTGACTTGCACCAGGTCCAAGTGCCAACCCGGCTTTTGTCCCTTGTTGTCGTGGCCTGCAGCGGTGATGCACACTATCATGCATCAGGGCTCAGTCATCAACCCTTGTCTTTGTTGAAGTGTTAGTGCATCCGAAAGCCAAGCCAGGCGTTGCGTGATCCTCTGTTTGCCAGTCCCATGCAAGCATTGGGCTCCATCCTCTGTAAGGGGCCTGTAAGGGGCCAGACACCACTTGTGGTTTTGTTCTAGATGCTTCACAGTTTTTGGCATGTATTGTCGTAATCTGACTTAGAAAGAGCAAGCTTTTGCAGATTAGTGAGGCACATTGTGCTAACTAGCTGCCTGCTATGTGAAAGCCTGTGCTGCGTCAGTCACACACTAGGGTGTGACTGACTCAAGGGTGGCAGCTGGGCTCTGAGCTTCGCAGCTTAGCAAATGCAGACGGCATGCTCTGCTTGTAAGCTTGCCTTGCCTGTGTCTGCAGTCTGTAGCAGCATCAATCAGACCAGCTGACACCGCCTTTTTTGCTGCTGTCAGTTACCGATATGTGGATTATCTAAAGGTCTGGAACCAATGTCCATGCTTATCTGCTACAGTC
>JAABUP010003521.1_pt1 | contig 27569 bp, 30 predicted proteins | sample 5559201 | NCBI WGS metagenome assembly JAABUP01 (sample SAMN10711887, study PRJNA513373) | rock metagenome | isolation source: Antarctica rocks | place: Antarctica | reverse complement strand
TGCACCCTCTGCCACTGCTGCCTCATCATCTTGCACCCTCTGCCACTGCTGCCTCACCATCTTGCACCCTCTGCCACTGCTGCCTCACCATCTTGCACCCTCTGCCACTGCTGCCTCACCATCTTGAACTCTCTGCCACTGCTGCTTCACCATCTCGCACCCTCTGCCACTGCTGCCTCACCCTCCAACAACCATTGGTTGGCTGTTGCTTCTGCACTATTGTAGGGCATGTCACACCTGCAAGTAGCACACTGGCAGTTGTAAATGGCGCTTTTGAATGCATCAGCTAGTATGAATGCAAAGTTGCGTCATGTGCAGCAAAAACATGACTGTGATCAGTGACTCAGCGCAGGTTCTCTGCTATGTTCCTCATAACGCAAATAATGAGCAGTCCGTCCTTCACTCATTCAAAGAGGCAATAAAGTCAAATGCAATTGGTGCATCTGAATGACGGTCATGATCAGTAAGAGAACCAAGCAGGTTTGCTGCCTGCTGACTGCCTGTCCTTCTGCTAGGTGTGTCTATGACGGCAAAGCTGACTACCTGGCAAAGTCCCAACAGCAGCCAAAGAAGAGCAACAGGGCAGCAGCCGGCTCGTCAGCAGTGCAAGAGCCAACCAGGGTGCTGACAAGGAGGACCAGAAGCCAGAGGGACCCTGCTGCAGAGGGGGGGTTTGTGAGCCTGGTGAGACCCATCTGGTGCCTGGACCCCAATGGGAGCCCTGTGCAGATGCAGCAGCAGGACATCGCGCTCATGACCTATGAGCAGCTCAGGAAAGAGCTCAGCGCATCTAACAAGTGAGGCTACCACCTGTTGCATGAGCTTTCCCTTTTCTTTTTTTCTTCATTTTGTACCTTACAGTCTGGGGTGTGGAGCCAGTTGTGACTCATCATGTGAAAGCACTTTCTCATATGCAGTGTCATAAGTCTCAAGTCAAAGTGTGTTGTATGACTGTCTAAGGCAGATGCAGTTCTTCATCACCCATGAAGCTAGTCATTGACATGTTGCCCTGTCGCCTTTGCAATGTCATACACTGGGCCTGAGCTTTGTCCCTCGGCCCAAGCAATGCCAAATGAGGAGTGCTGTCACTCGTACGATAATCTGCTTTGCAATCCAATCAAGTCTGTGTCCTCCTGGGGCTATTCTGGTCCCAGCAAAGCCTACCCAGGTTTCACCATCTCACAGCTGTTGTCTAATTGCTGCAACAAACAGGTGCCCACTGCTGCAATTTGGGTTTTGGCGGGTGGTGCTGGATGAGGCCCAGCTGGTGGCCGCCACCAGCAGTGTGGCTGCCCAGATGACTTCCAGCTTGTGGAGGCGCCACGCCTGGGTTGTCACAGGCACCCCCATCACTGCACGCCTTGAGGAGATCCAGGTACGGGATGTGCAACATCATTCATCCATCAATGTACCGTACACCCCATGCGCTATGCTTGAGTCATCACAGGCACCCCCATCACTACATGCCTTGAAGAAATTCAGGTAAAGGACGTGCAGCATCAAGTATTCATCAATGGTGTACTCCCAATGGCATCTTGCAATTTCGGCTGCTCAGATATCAGTCCCTGGGAATTCATGAGTTTAGATTCTCACTGTAAAATGGGCGTTCCTCTATGAAAATTTTCTGGGTATCTGTATCCCAAAGAGCTGCTGATTTGCTTGGTCATGCCTGGGATGGCAAGCCTGTGATTGTATGTGTTGTACATTATTCTCACAGTATTCTGACTTTTCAAGGCATGCGTACAGCTCATCTTGGCGGACGTTTCAGGTATCAATACGCCCAACAAAGTCAGCAGGTCTTGAATGCTACGCTTTGTGTCACAATATGCTGCAGCTGGTGTGCTTGTCCAGGTCTGTCATCAGCACTAAGCTGTTGCTGGCAAATCTGTTACTGCATGTCTTGGAGAGGGCAGATCATGACCTTTGTAATCATAGCAATGTGTTCAAGTCCATGTGCTGCAGTAAGAGCACTCCAGCAGCTCACTTCAAGATCTGCTCTTCAATCCCTGAGCTCATCGCAAAGGAGCTTCCCCTTCGATGGCAGGTTCATATCAAGACACGGGCGAGTCCTTGTTCTGTTGCGCAGGGTTTGTTGGAGTTCCTGGCGTATGAGCCCTTCTATCACAGCACAGTGTGGAGGAGCCTTCTGCATGGGCCCCTAGAAGGCAACCACCCAGAAGGCAGCCTCCCTCTACGCAGCCTCATGCAAGGAGTCATGCTACGCCGCACCAAGGCCCATGTTGGTCAGTCTCCCCCAATCACCTGTGCATCTGTCTATATTCATATTTATATTTATATGTATAATTATATTTATATTTATACTATTTTCATGTTTATATTTATATGTATAATTATATTTATATTTATATTTGTATGCCTGACACACTGCTCATGTGAGCAAACAACACAGCGTGACTGCATGTGACGTACATGCTCGTCCTTAGTCAAGCTGCCTCTAGCTTGGGTGGTCACGTTCTGCTCAACATGTGGGCTGAGTCATCATACTTTGCTGTGTGCAGCACATATGTTGTGCAGCGTCAGGCACGCTGTTGCTGTCTGTGCTGATCAGTCTGATGCTGATCTGCAAGTGACACCTGTGGCTGAGATAGAAAAGTGCAAATGCAGACCCACATAAATACCAGTCAGCACAGGACCGATATTCAAATCCTGCTGTTGTCGCTTGCTGCTGCTCTGCAAAACACATGCGGCTGATGCTGTTATTGTCTGTGCTGCTCAGCAAGCAGCATCTGTGGCTGATGCTGTTGTCGTCTGCGGTGCTCAGCAAGTGACAACTGTGGCTGATGCTGTTGTCGTCTGCGCTGCTCAGCAAAACACACCTGTGGCTGATGTTGTTGTTGTCTGTGCTGCCCAGCAAGTGACCCCTGTGACTGATGCTGTTGTCGTCTGTGCTGCCCTGCAAAAGACACCTGTGGCTGATGCTGTTTTGATGTCTGTGCTGCTCAGCAAGTGACAGCTGTCGGTGTGGCAGGTGGGCAGCTGTCCCTGCCGCCCTGCGAGCACACAGACAAGTGGGTGAGCATGAGCAGCGTGGAGCGCTCCTTCTACGACAGGCTGCACAAGCAGGTCATCAGCACCCAGGCGCAGCACCAAGCCAGCCAGAAGAAACGCTGCCCAGCTGGCAGCAGCCGCAACCCAACTAGGTCAGTGGGCCCATATCCTGTGTGCTGTGCCAAAGCTTGGTGGTTTCTGCACCGCCCTGAACGGCACAACTTCGGCTGTTGATATGATTGATGTGAGCTGTTGATATGATTGATGGGAGTTTGTGCATCTGCAGACAGGGTTTTGCTGCTTAGCTGGTGCCAAGTCATGTGTCTTGACAGTCTCTTGCAGGCGTTTTCTTGTTCAGACCCATGTCATAGTCGGAATGTCATGAGCTGGCACAACAGCATGTGGTCTCGAGCTAGCACAAACACATGTGGTCTTGCTGCAGTACTGCTGGGCGCCTGTCATGCCTGTCCAGTCCTGCTGTCATGCCCGGACTGTGTGCATTGCAAACACGTTGTGATCCAATTGTGATCAGCCGATTGTACATGGCATACTCAGATGGTGACCGGCTCAAATTTACGTTCCTGCCAAGGCTAAGGCCCTAGCCCATGAGGTGGCATTGTGTGGCTTTTGTGATTGCAAACACATGTGCCGGTTGTGTGTACAGTGTCACCCCTTCAGAACACTCATAAACTGTCGCCCCTTGACAGAATGAAAGAAAAGAAAAGACGATGCCTTTGGCGTCAATCTAATGAGAAGCCAAGTATCATACCGGGCCGCCCAGTCTTGACAGGATGCTGTTATGGCTGCAGCATAGCTGGACGGCTGCTGCGCCAGTTCACAGAGCTGCGGCAGTGCTGTTGCCACCCCCAGATCGTGCGCACATCAGACAGCATGCTGGGCAAAGACCGGCTAAGCATGCAGGACATCATGGCGCGCCTCACCACCAAGGCCTACATGGAGTATGATCAGGCTGCACGAGCCCATGTGACTGCACGCTTGCTGCAAGAAGCCGTTGCTCTTCCTCCAGGACACAGACCCAGTGAGTGTGACTGTTGTGCTGTTTGACAGCAGTCGCAGGAAGCTAGGATATACTTTGAGGGCTGCAGCTGTTTTTGTGCTTTGCTAAGAAACGCTGTTTGACAGCCGACTCCAGCATGAAAAGCATGCTTTGATGCATGACCACTGCATGATTCTGGGGCATGCATGCATGCATGCATGCATGCGTCAATACACTGCTTGCGGATTTCCTGACGTATAAGATACCACTGGCATCTGCTGCTAGACTATCACGGAGTCACAAGCTGTGATAGTTTGGCAGCAGATGTGTGGACATGCCAGTGGTGTTTTATGCAGCGTGAAGGGACCATGCAACGTGGCCTGATAAGATGAGTCATTGCTTGAGATTGGCACGGAAGAGTCAGGACTCAGGGTTCTATATAGCTTCATGCAGGCAATTTTGCTATGTCTAGGTCTAGGTTTTGAAGCCTGTTTGGAAGAGTTCTGTGTGTGTCTCTGCGCAGGCAGTGAGTACAAGGAGGTGATGCAACAGATCTCAGCAGCGGTGGAGTCTGCTTCCCAGTTGGAAGTGGCTGAACTTCTGGACACCCGTGCATCAGATGGCTCTCTACCCATCCCACCTGTTGCCAATGGCAATGCAGGGGGCAATGGCCTGGCAGCAGCAGCTGTTGCTTGCCTGTTGAAATGCAAACCTATGGAGAATGGTGAAGGGGCCGAGGAGGGAGCTGAAGGGTCAAAGCTGCCCAATGCCAAACGTCAAAGGGCAGATGAGCAGCGCCCTGAAGGGTCACAGCTGCCCAATGGCAAGCGTCAAAGGGCAGATGAGCAATACCTTGAAGGGTCACAGCTGCCCAATGCCAAGCGCCAAAGGGCAGATGAGCAACATCTTGAAAGGCAGGATGGCGCAGCTGCAGACAGTGCACCTGGAGGAGTCAGTGAGAATGGGTCAGACCAAATGCAAGAAGCCTCTCAAGGTACCGCACAGGAGAACAGACCCAGCAGCTTGTCTCAAGCTGTTGGTCATGATCTGGCAGCGTCAGTCAGCACAAACCATGATCCATCAGGATCAGCGGTGGCAATCTCTTCTGCTCATCAAGCAGATGCTGATGTTGTAATCCCACGCGGACCTTCAACCACACATGCTTCTACCAATGCTATGTCGCATGATCATGCTAGGCCGCATGATGCTGACAAAGCAGCGCCAAGCATGGCATTGCCTGATCAGGATGCAGCACATGGTCCTGATCAGCCAGGGCCAAAACCTGTCTTGTCTGATCCAGCTGCTGCTAGTAGCCTGGGGTCAGACCTGGCATTGCCAGATCAGGACGCAGCCAGTGGCCCTGAACAACCAGGGCCAAGTTCAGGCTTGCCAAATCAGGCAGTCACGAATGAATCCGACCAAACAGGGCCAAGCGCACCTTCCCCTTACCAAGGGCAAGAAGAGGAGATGAGTCATGAAGTGAAAGAGAAGAAGGAGCAAGCCAGGAGCAGAAGCAGAGCATGGAGGAAGGTTTTTCTGGATGGCTTGGACCTGCTGGCTGAGCTGACAGCAGTGGCAGCTGCTGCTGCAGCTGCTGCTGGTGATTCTGATTCCTTAGACCTTGCACTGGATTGCCAGGTACGTCTTGCAGCTGCTGCTGCTGCTGCTGGTGACTTTGATTTGTTAGACCTTGCACTGGATTGCCAGGTACGTCTTGGGTTTTAGAACTCTGGATGTATATGCACTATGGCTGCATGATGCTGTGCGTCTGCATGCGACGATTGACTGCACCCCAAGGTCAATTGCCATTCAAACCTGGCATTCCTCAACATTGCAGACAAATCTGGCATTATAATAATTTGCGTGCTCTTTCACCACACTAACATCACATCCCGCTCATCACACCCAGAGTACATCGTGCCCATGACTGCAATAATCCAAAACCGCAAGCCTGGTCATGATTGATGGTGGATTTCCAAATCTGAACACAGCAGCATTTGGCTCTGACAAATTTCATCCAGAGTCTGCAGTATTAGATGGTGTTTGTGCTGTCATGCTTCCTATGCAAATGTACTGAAAGTTCATGCATGGACATGGCTGAGCAGAGCATGCAATGAATGATTATGCTTAACCCCCTTGTACTACAATTATGATCAAGAATAAAAAACAAAACAAAAACATAGGACGCTCAAACGGCTTTTCAATCCTTATTGACCCACTCAAGCAGCTGGGCAATGCCCAATTCATATAGAACATATACTGTAAGAAATCAAAGCATTTCAAATTGTGCCATAGGTGCTAGAAACGGAGTCCACGCAGCTGAGAATAGACCTAGGGCTGGTGCCAGAACTGGGGCTGCAACCTGAAGAAGCCCCTAGGTTTAGTAAGCGGGCACGCCAAATGGCCCCTGAGATGGAGCTGGGAGCTGATGCGGCTGTGCACCTGTCTGAAGCCCATGCTGCTCACCTCAGGTCTGTCTGTGCATCCCTCTGAGCCCCCTGCTGGCAGACTCGCCTGTCTGTGCATTTCTGCATGTCCCCTGTTTTAGTTCATGACCATGGGGTGGCTGTGTAGTGGGTCAGGTCCTGCTGCATGTTTCCATATTTCCCTCAACCATGCTCTGAGGCTTGAGTTGCAGTGCTTGATGCTTGAGCATTCCTGCACAGCAGTCAACATCAGTGAATGGGCGGCTAAGTATTTTCACAGGGTTGCTTGACCCAATGCTGACTCAGCAGGCCCCATGCCGGTGATTCTAAACCTGCTGAGGCCTGTGCTGTCCACCCTGTACAACTCTGTGTGCTCTGCTTACTGAGCACATGATCCTGTGTCACCACACTTGTGTCCTGCAAGCGCATGTCTTGCTGCACGCAGGGCAGCAAAGCTCATTCTGAAGGCGTATGATGATCTGAAAGCTCGCCGCGGCAGAGCAGCATCAGCAGCAGCTTCCGCTGTCAGCTCAAGCCATGAAACAGTGGGCAACAAGTGGCGCACTGTACAGCACATGTACCATAAACAGATGGAAGTCACTGCTGACGTGAAGGGCAAGGGCAAGGCCATTCCAAACGGCCCTGCTGGGAGCCACTCGGGGGGCGAGATTGTGGAACAGGGGGACACCAACTCGTGTCCCATCTGTCTGGATGAGTGTGCAGCGCGTACTGTGACAGCTTGTGGGCATTACTTCTGCAGGTGAAGGCTCTCTTTGCTCAAAACATGCACCTCACCTCGTTGAGCTCATTGTATGCATTCCTGTTCCTTGAGCAATCGATGAGCTCTGCTTGAGTAGAGCAGTGCTGCCGTGCTTCTGTTCAGCCCAGGCATCTGTTCAACTGATCAGTGTTTCAGCCTGTGTTCATGCAATAGCGTGCAGAGTTTGGTCTAGACTGCTGTAGCTTGGATGCTTCAGGTGCACCATCACACTGACTAGGATACCATACCTCATCCTTGTCCTGACAACGTCACTAGTGTGGGGTACTAACCAGCAATGCAGGTTACACATGCTGCGACTCATCAGCCCATGTGACAGTGTGTATGGCTTGCAGTGCATGCATACATGAGCTCGTGGAGGGTGGGGCATCAGGCGAAGTGCCCTGCCCTCTGTGCCGGGCCCCCCTGCAGTCCAAGGATCTGTATGACGCTGTGTCAGAGGAGGAGGCTGAAGAGGCTCGCCAGGCAGCAAGCATGCAAGGAGACTATGGTTCCAAGGTATGCTTTCATCAACACCAAGGTTTTGTGGTAACATCAGCAGATCTGCCTCACGTCTTGAAAACTCTGTTGACATGCTTCTGACCCTTCCTGAACGAGACCAATGAGCACCTCATATTCTGGGATTGTGCAAATTTGGCAGCTTTATCAATTCTCTAAAGCTTCAGCTACAGCAAAGGCAGGTAAACACAACTTACACAAAGATATGTGTATGCACAGAACATTGTCAAGCTGTCATTCAGGTGTTGACATTCATGTTGAAACATGTCGTTCAGGTGTCTATGCATACCTAGCTCATCATGAGCTGCAAAGCAAATGTATCATTATCACGATTATTATTATTATCATCATTATTATTGATATCATTATTATTATCATCAGTGTTTGTAATATTATCATCCTCATGATTATTACTATTATTGTTATTGTTATTATTATTATTATTGTTATTGTTGGCCAGGTGTCTGCTCTGCTGTTGGAGCTTGCAGCCATGAAGCAAGCCGACCCCACAGCCAAGGCAGTGGTCTTCAGCTCTTGGAGCCGCCTGCTTCGCCTGGTGGAGGAGGCCCTCAAGGACAACAACATCTGCTACACCTCCATAGCTGGCGCCCAAGCTGACTCGCGAGTGGCAGCACTACACAGGTTCATGAAGGACCCCGAGTGCACTGTCCTGACGGTGGTCATGTCCACTGGCGGAGGTGCTGCTGGTTTAACGCTCACTGTTGCCAGTCATGTCTTCCTGATGGAGCCTAATTTGAACCCAGGGCTGGAAGCACAGGCTGCAGCGCGTGTGTACAGATTAGGTAAGCTTTGCGAGTAGGTGCATGTGTGCAGATGAGGTGCGCTTTGTCAGTTAATGCGTTCAGTGTATCAGCATGTTTGCACAGATTAAATGAGGTTTATAGGTGAGACTGGTGTGTATCAGTAAATATGCACTGATGCACACAGCTTAGATAGTAAAAGCAATTTGTGTATCAGCACACAACATGTTGCTTCATGAGACCTCCTTTGTGATCCCAGACAGCTTGTAGCCGTCGAGACCTTCTGCTGAAATGTGATCAACAACCTCTTCTTCTGATACAGGTCAGACAAAGCCAACACGCATCATTCGCCTTTTGACCGAAGGCACCATTGAGAAGTCTATCTTGGCGCATCAGAGGAAAAAGCTGCAAACGCCTGGTCAGGGTCAGACAGGAGTGCAGTTGCAGGAGGCTGAGCTTTTGGCTGGCAATACACTTGCAGATCTGCTGGCTGCGCATCCTTAACCATGAGTTTCTCTTTGTTGATAGTTCAAAAGATTACAAGCTGTAGTGCGCTGCAGCAGCCAAGGTCAAAACGAACGATGTGATGCTCTGTCAGTGCAAGGACCACTGTCCTGAGTATTGTCTTGTTTCTTTACAAATTCTCTTGCTCCACTAATGTACATCAGCTTGGCCCAGTATTGGACTACGTTTCTGCATGTGCCTCAGCAAACAGATTGGAAAGAACATGATAGGACCCATTGTCCCTGTATGATACATGAAACTGTATAAACTTGACCTGATCAAATCTAGCTGAACATGCAGGGAAACATACACAGTTTGAAATCCCTAGACTACTGATACACTGTTCCTTGCCTTGCATTAAGATACATCCTAAACACGGCAATAACAGCACCTTGCCTAAACATTATGCAATACATTGAACAATACAAGATTCAACGCCAGACTGACATTGGCAGACATTGAACAGGAGATTTTGTCACTGCAAAGTTGTCCTGATAGCGCCAGCTGTACACCACGTTTGCATGACTGGGACTCGCACATGACATTCTAGTGTAGGTGGTCCGAGGTTGCAATGAGGCTGTCCCAAGCCATGATGCCATCATGGGGTCCACATGCACAGGCAGTCAAGCCAAGTGCTGCAGGCTCAAAGGCCCAGGTAATCTGGCCAGGAAGGTTAGCCTGGTAGTTTGCAGGAGGCGCCACAGGGTAGCTGCAACCTCCTGATCCACCACCTGTCATGCTCAGCAGCTTCCAACCCAACAGGCCCCTGAACGCAGAAACAGCCCCTAGATTAGGCAAAATGCAGAAACAGCCCCCAGATCAGACACCATGCTAATACAAAAGGCAGTAATCTGACTAAAAGGTGCACATTGCACAAAGCTGTCTATGGTGATGTTTGTCAAACAGTGCGTGCCTGTGCAGCTGTCATGCTGGACACAGCAGCAAGGTTGATATGTTGAATGCAATGAGCCAAATAGAATGTCCCGTCTGTGGTCTTGCTGCATGCTGACATGATCCAGAAATGGCATTTCAGGAATTCCGCCTAATTGCGTTTGACAGAGGGGGCAAGAGGAGGGCAATGCTTGTGTGCAGGCAGACAAGGACTGACCCAACAGTGCAAGCCATGATGAGGCGCTGCTGCATGGAGCCAGCCTCCTTGACGCGCTTCTCCAGGGCATGCCGAGCTGCTTCAGAGTAGTCAAACTGTCTCCTCAGCTGCTCCAGCTCCCCTTCCTCCTCTGCCTCACTGCACAACACATGAAACATGCTGAGTTTAAGCCACTTCCATTACAGACACCCTGTTGCTACACAAGGGACAACTTGCTGGGCAGCAGAGGCATCTAATGGCTTTCCACTCCACTCCCATCCCACCCCACCCGGTCCTATCCATCCCATCATATCACCTCACACTTTACATTTCACGTTGTGTCCAGTACAAAACACCTTTCGCCCATGACCATGTACTTCAGCACAAAGTTTGGCAGTTGCACACAGTGCAGGCTGCATGATGTTTACCTTGCAGGCTGGCTGATAGGTGCAGGCTCATCAGATGGAGTGAAGAGGGTGTTGCCATTGCCGGCCAGCAGGGCGTCCACATGGCCCAGCAGGACCTCCACCTGACCATTGCTGCGGCCAGCCCTGTTGTTGACTGCCACCTGGCGCCCTGCCACCTCATCAAGCACCACCTGCACGTAAACACAGCATGTAGCTGCATAGCTGCCTCAAACTGAGGACTGTGCAACAAAATGGACACAAAGGATCAAGTCTGGAGGGCTGCCTCAAACCACCGGGATATGCAGCAAGATGGACACACAGCAGCCTGTGCAATGAACGTGACAGTGCAGATGCATGGTAGTGCGTGATGGGCATATCGACCAGCTGGGCAGCTTGCAAAAGGGGATGCTGTGCCCTGCTTTGCACTTCAGTGTCTGCCAAATGGTACATGCTCAGCTGCTGTCAGTCAATTGCTTCTGCATGGGCAGCAGCAGTAAACCATGCGTAGACACAAGAAAGTCAAAGGACAGCATCACGCTATTGTACGGCAGCAAGCTACATTGTCTACCACTATGGCCCACAAGCTCTACATGCACACAAGGGTCTGTGTGACAAACTGCTGGGTTGGGTCACAACGCTGCGCACCTGCAGAGACTCTGGGCAGTTCCTCAAGAACTCCTCCAGTGGAGTCTGCTCCTCCTCCAAGCTGTCCCCGTGAGTGAACACCAGAATGCAGTGGCGCAGCAGCTGCCCACCATAGGCACTGCGCAGGTAGTTCAGGCAGGCGACTTCTTCTGCTGTGAAGCGTGCACTGGTGGTGAGCACCAGCAAGATTGCGTGGATGCCGTGTTGTGACATGACCATAGCCCTGGTCAGCTCATTGCACACCTCGCTCTGACTGGCAGCCGTGTCAAACAGCCCTGCAAGCTCACAACCTTGTCAGATTGGGCTGTGGGCCAGATGTACTGCCGCAGGCAGCCTAAACCCTGCTGCAACAGAATGTGCCAGGCTAGGGTGTCTGGTGCAATGCCCGTTTTGCTGTTGTCCAGCTGACTGGTGCGCGTCAAGAAATTGAAGCACAGAGATTCCCGCCTGGGCGTGCCCACCTGGGCATGATAACATGTTGCTTGGCATGGCAGTAAAGTTGAGCAACTCCTGAGAACAAGCTGTCCTAGCTACAGCTTGTTCTCAGGAGTTGCTCTACTTTACTGCCATGCCAAGTACTCTCACGACACATTCAGAGGCGAAGTCCAGTCCTGTCAACAGAAGGAAGTCGGTGTCCAAATCTGCTATACCTGGAGTGTCAATGACAGTGATGAGGCGGTCGTTGAAGACGGTGCTTTCAGCCTGGCTGTGGGTAGTCACAGACCTTGCGCTGCACTTGGCCTGGAAAGCACGGCGCCCTGCAAAGCCACAAAGGTGACATCGACAATGGAAACAGAAGGTGACATTTGACAGTGGAAAGCAGGTTGACCCTGGGAGGCTTGTGCGCAAGCCACTGAAGCTTCAGCATTACTTTGTGAGCACAGATGGTGAGTGTATAACAGATGCACAGAGCAAAATGTGTATTGTGCCCAGATTGAATGATGGAGCATACGGGAGCAACGTACCCAGGATAGTGTTGCCTGTGGCAGACTTGCCATTGCCAGTCTTGCCCAGCAGCAGCAGGGTCAAGGGCTGCTTGCTAGTGTCATGAGGAGTGTCAGCGTCCCCTACATCCATAGGAGCCTCCTCCACCATAGCACTGACGTCATCAGTTGCTGGCTCAAACGGCTCTACATCCACGCCCATGTCATCATCTGTGTCTCCAGCATCTGCTGAGTATGCAGAAGCCTGAGTCTGCGATGGGTTGGTGTCTTGAAACTCCAGAGCAGCATAGACAAGCCTGTTGGATGCTGTAGTGTCCGGGTGCAAGCAGAGGCGAACCATGGGGCTGCTTCCTTGAGAGCTGAAAACTGCCTGGGACTGGGTTGAGGCAGGGCTGCTGAGCGACGAACGGGTGATGTGCTCAAAAGCGCTGCTGTCAATGTCATAGTTGGAGCGCTCAGACATGCTGCTGCTGTTTCTTGAGAGGGCTGGGGTTGGCTGGGCATTCTTCACACTATGGCTCAGACTGGCCAGTGAGTCTGTGCTGCTGCTGGGGAATGGGCTCTGACCAGCAAAGGGGCTCAGTTCATGCTTTGGTGCTGGACTGCTGCTGTTGCCAGCAACAAGCATGAGGGACTGAGCATCTTCTGTACCAGATAGGGTGACAGATGGAACATGAGACAGAGAGGATGGGCGGTGTTGGCCAGCACCTCCGTCAGACTTCAAGCTCCCAGCTGAAGTATGAAGTCCAGAAGCATGACTTGTATAGGAGCCAGAGTTTGACAAGCTAAGGAGATCTTGGTCAAACAAGGTGTCAGCTGGAGGGTGTGCCACTGGCTCAGGACTGGAGGGACGAGAGATGCCAGCGCTCAGAACTTCCCAGTCCTCCTCAGGTCCTACAACATGAGCTTTGCTCAGGAGTTGCAGATGCCGCACAACCCAAGCACTACACGGAGGGTGCCGAAGCCAACCAGGCACAGCCAGGAAAGGACCAAAAGCATGACGAGAATTTCTCCCAGCATATGCAGTGTGGCCAAGGAAAATTGACCAAGATGACAGCAGCATCTTGGTCGGCACGAACGCTGATGCACCCATGTATTTTTGCGGGCCGTGACACGGGACATCAACTACACGACACTGATGTACCTGAGTGATCCGACATGTTTACGATGGCTACTCCTGACGGATTTCGGCCCTGCACGACGGGACGACAGACAGTCAGACTCTCAAGCAATCATTAGTATGCACAAAAACAAACAGCAGATATCCCAGCCAAGCAGCAAGCAGCCAAAAGCAATACACAGTCGAGGTGCAGTTTGCATGCCTGGTCGCTCCCCAACACAAAAAGAGGGCTTGACCACCGGGTCTGCGACGCTCAGTCTTGTGACGCTGTGGGTCCTCCGCTGTCTGCGTCAGCGAGCACAAGCGCATTCGGCAAACCGCGCTTAAAAACCCCACAACTCAGTGCCACATGTGACCGCGAATGTGCCATCCCCAAACAACTCGGGACCAGAGCTTCAGCAAAAAATCGCAAAAGCTTTTGCACATCCACAACCACAGTTTAAAGGCCACTGCAGGCCAGCATATACCAAGCGCCTTGTGGAACCGTGCAAGCTGATGTGCACAATAATGACAGTGCACACTCACAAATGTGTACAGTCAACACTAGACACTGACAAGGTAGCACACAAAGTTCCACACTGTCCAGCTGTTGCACTGCAACACTTGCAATGCAGTTCATGGCGCATGTGATCTCTGGCACAGCAGGAGAAGCAAGATCTTGTTCAACCTATGACAATGTTACAAAAGCACCAAACACAAAGTGCTCCCCATGGCCGCACCCTGAAGACTCAGCTGACGAGTGAATTGAGCAGAGCCTTTGCACTGAAGTCAGGCAATGACCGTGGTCATGATTTACAAGCTTGTCATGTCATGCTGATGTCAAGCATAGTCTAGTCTGACTGGCAATTGTAGGCCTTGTAAACTGTGCAACCAGACATGCATGTCAGGCTGCTTTGCAGACAATTATAACCATATTTAGGGTTTAGAATAATGTACAATCGTCGGCAACAAAACAACACAGAATAGTGACTCCCTTGCGCAGCATCACTCATACTTGTGCCCAAGGTGTACAATCACACTGTAGCATTGATCATTGCAAAAGCAAGTATTATGACAGCACCTCTACAGGCTTGCTATTCTGTACATGCTCTCTGAGTGCGGCAGGCTTGCCAGGCTATCTGCTTTCATATATGTAGTGACTAGTGTTCAGACCACTAATTATGCAAGATGCTTTGTATGTTGACTTGTGTCACTTCAGTAAACTGTGGCCCACACAAAGCTTTGCTAAGAATGCCCCATTTGCTTCCCAACCTGTTCTGATGCAGACTATGTGAACAAGCTGAATCTTCACCAACGCCACATGATCTTTTCAGACACATGCACGTCTTCATGATCATAGCAAGAATGGTTGGGCTGGCCCCGGACCCCACACTGACCCAACTGAGGGGTGTTGTCAAGAGCCACTGCTTTATTGTATGCCCGTTCATCAGCATCCTCCTTCAACCAGTAGTCCTCATCATTCTCATCAATCTCTTCTTCATCATCAGCTTCTGGCTCAGCTTCTGCATCACTGTCTGCTACAGGATGACCGTGCTCATCCAGCTGCCTCTCAAATGATGGCCGCCTCACTTTCATGCACTCGCGGCAAAAGAAGTCTGGTGGTTCTGCATCACAATGCAGCATGGTTGAACAGCTGACGCACTTTGGAAGAGTCTGCCGATCAACAGCCAAGGCCTTGCGCAAAGTGAAACCCACATGCAATAGCATTCACAGCTGTGCATGCACACTTGGCTGCAAGCTGCCCCATTGGCTTGCAGCTGAGACTGCTTGGCTAGACTGCGCTATGTCATACTTCCACACTCCCAGCATGTCAGTCAATTTGTCTCAAATGAATCCCAATGTTGTGAAGAGGGTCGTCACATCATACAACATCTACATGCCCAGCTGCAGCTGTAGTGTGCACAAAGAGCCAGCTTCACGATATGCAGATGACACGCATGGTACTGGACGCACCAAAGTTTGGGTAGTATCTGAAGTAGGCTGCTTCGCTGGGCTGAGAGCAGCGCACGCATTCAGGTCTGGGCTGCTGGTTACGCGCCAGCACCATCACAGTCTTCTTGCCCAGCGAGACCTCACGTCGTCGTTCAGGTTGTGCCACTCACCCACCTGAAGTCATCTGCCTGCTCATGCTCTTGCTTGTCATGGGCACGTCAAGACAGTCCTTGCGTGGGAGTGAAATTGGGTTTGCTGTATGTGTGCAGCGGAACAAGTACATTTACTATCTAGGCTGAACACACAGCTTCAACCAAAGGTCAGTGTGAGGTGAGGTCACTAAGCCTGACTCTTGGATGCAATGTTGCAAATCAAGTGCATTACACTCAGTAGGGTAATCTGTTCAAAGTTGCATGCCCTGCAAAGTGCTTGCGTTGATCTGAGCATCAGAACCAATATCATGGCCATTGTAGCCATAACCCACAATCTGCCCGGGCAGGGTCAGCCAGTCAACCAGTCTGGAGCTAGGATCTGGCTTCTATCTGCCAGGCTCAGCTACAGCTTCTTGCTCAGCCCCATTGTCTGAGTGACCTAGCTCTGAATCTGACTCAGAGTAAGGATCTGAGCCATACTCACCGTTTTCTGCTCTCAAGCGCCTCACCTGCATCATCAGCAGAGCGCCAATTCATCAACTTCCCACTCAACATAGTCAAGGTGCATTGTGTCCTTCTCACAGTCATACGGTCAGACACGCGTGGCAGCCATTGTACTGCGGCAGTACTATTGCCCAGTTATGATGAGATCAGTCATGGGACAGTGGCTACTTGCGAGAAAAGCATATAATCTGTGCATGAGCATCAGCCTCATGTCATGATGCAGCCTGCTGGCAGTGAGTGTAGCTGACTGTGCAAACAGGTGTGTGCATGCATCCACAGCCAACATATGTCAGCAGGTCTGCAACATGCACACAGTAGCATGTGTCATCAAAGAAAGGCACACCTCGCGCATCTGCTGCCTGACTTCAGGCCTACCCAGCCATTCATCATGGATGTCATGATGGTTCTCTTCGTCAAGTTGCTCCATGACAGGGTTGTTGCTGGGTGGGCACCTGTGCATGGCCACCATCTTCTTCACTTTGGCAAGCAAGTCCATGCTGATGTGAACACAGCTTCAGGAAGTACATGTCAGCTGTCAGTGCATTGGAAAATTGATTGTTGACTCTGTTACAGCTCTGTAAGTTGTGGTGCAGACTGCTGTCTTCATGAACACACATGCCAGTATAGCACGCTGACACTTGTGTGCCCAAACACATGCACGAGTGACACATCTGGAGGTCGCGCAGCATCCTCTCATCCTTGCAAGGGTGACCTGCTGTCAGCATGAGTCAGAGGGACAGTCAACAGCCTGGTCGCTCAACAAACTCTCTATCATGCATTGGCAAGCAACACCAGCAGGTTGAAGCAGCAGGCAAAACCAGCAGGAGTGACTTTCAAATGCCCAGAGACACTACACATAAATAGGAGTGACTTTCAGGTGCCCAGAGACACTACACATGAACAGCTTCCAGCATGACTGCTCAGTGATGACGACTCTGTTGATCTGGTCCAAGCCTCACCTGACCATATGCACCTTGTACAGAGGGGTTCTGGCGGGCCTCAGAAACTCGTGTTGCTCCCGATGTCTCTCTCTTTGTGACTGTTGGACCAGCTTGTCAGGATGCTTGTTTGGCATTGGGTCATCTCCAACCTGCATATGTCATTCAACACATTGCATGTCAGTAGTAGCAACACCACAGTGTTGACATCAAAGTGGTGTGTCTTTTGTGTAGACAACACCATAACAGCCTTGGGGAACGCCTGCTATGATTTCAAAGTCTGCAGATGGCTACAAGGTTTGCTGTCAAAAGGCAGCTGTGATGGTTGAGAAGCCTTTGGCAGCAAGCAAAGAGACAAGTCAGGAGATCTCTAGACAGAGAGGTGATGTACAACATGGTGAGTATGCCACCCAGCAGGACTGCAGCTGCACCTTGAAAGAGCTCAAATGGCCACAGCACTCAAACCAGATGCAGCGCAGGAGACAATCCAGCTCCTCAAATGTGGCCTCTCTCGTCACCACTGCAATGAAGCGGAAGGGGGCAGGGGTGATCGTTATGCTACCCTGCAACAGCATAGTCGCACTTTTAGACTCCCATCCAAAACACTGCTTTAAAGGCATGTATGCATGATACAAGCAGCTATCTTCGGTTGGAAATCTGAATGCCGACTGCTGGCAAGGCTATGTAACCCAACAACAACACTCTGTTGGGCGTGTGCAACAAGGCGGTGTTGACAGAGTGAAGCATGCTATTGTGTCTGTAACAGCTTTGCAATTGCAGCTCCGATATGCTTACGTGTCCCCCAGTGACCTCGAGCTGCAATACAGCGTCTGGACTCCGGCCTTGCTGGACAGATGCTGCTGCCCCAGCACACGAGTTAGACGCAACAGACGTTGCACACTGACTGTGTGATCGCTTTGAGCCTGAACTGCAAGTATCTGGGGCACCATTTTCCTGCCCGGTCAACCGATTGCCTTGGTCGAAATCATTGAAGCAACATTGCTGAAGATGCGAGCGTTCTCCACGGGTAGACTTTAGCGTTTTCCTACACTTCTGACATTCTGAATAGACTTTGCACTTGGTAAGAAAGCACGGAGGAAACGGCATTGCTGTGAAGTCGAACTGGGCATGACAAAGCCAGCTTAGAAACAGGAGCTGATCTTGACGGGCTTCATGGTCAGCTGCTGGCTTCGATTTGAAACAGCCAGCACCGTACACGTGACAGCAGGCTTACTAAAGGGTCGTCCAAAGAGGACAGGAGATGTGAATTGATCGAAAATTTCCGGTTGAATGAATTTAGAGAGAACATTAGCATGGCTCTCGCGCAGAAATGACTCACACAAATATTGAAGTGCTTCGAATGGAGTTCCAAGGTTGCACATCAAGCATGCCTGATCATGATGCTCTTGACAGCCATCCAGGTCATGATCACCCGGGTTGAGATTATGCAATAAGCTGTGTTACATGCAAACTAGCAGACCTCGATCCGAGTGAATGACACCCTCATTCTAGCAGGTGCATGCAGCGATGCGCAAGCAGGACTTGAGCTAGTGCTGGTCAGCTGCGCCGCAATGCATGCATGTGCAGTCATATGATGTAGGTGCAGCTACTACGGTAGTAGTGCTCTAATCTGTATAATCTGCAGCACTGTCGCAAGCCTCTATGGCAGCCTGCGCGCAGATGTCTCGTCGCAAAGGTATCTTTGTCAAATCAACGAGGCCAGTAAGAATATTGTTTCTTCAACATTAATGTTACATCATGTCCATGTTTTCACGTTGTTCCTTTTCTTTTGCCCTGCATTGCCTGTATTAGCTAACTACACAGGAGCTGTGCTACAACTTGCTCACTTGCCCTAAACCATTCTAAAACAAAGTCAAGCACCTTACTCAATAGCTGCTCATTGAAGACGTGTTTTGTTCACACCTATGAATTCACCTATTAGTTCGAACTCTGATGTAGTCCCAACATTAAGAGTGGCTGATGCTAATCTGCAAATTGCCGTTGCCGTATGGAATCAGTGAGCCCGCTGCGGTGGTGCTCTCTAGGGTACCGGTGCCTCCCGAGGCGCAAGTGACGGCAAGTGTGCTGACGTCCGCAGCCGCATCTGAACAAGCGATGCTGTTGCCCGTGGCACCACAGACGGACGCAACGCAGGTGCCAACGGTCCACATTGGAGTGCAGTCTCCAACCTCGTTCGAGGCGTTTGGCTGGCACATCTGGGAGCTGGGCAGATTTTGCAAGTAGGCAGCCACAGCATTGCAATCAGAAGTCAGTGGGCTGCCGTTCGTGGTAGTACAGGTTGGTCCTGCTTGCGCGCCTGCAGCAGCAAGCAACTTCTAATCATATCCAAGTTACGAAACGCGTAATGACAGGCGATTCTTGTACTCTTTGATCAAATGAGCTTTTGATCGTGATCAGGGTTTCTGATCTCATAGAGTGCATTGGACATGGACAGGGATGCAAGTCTGCGTACCTGTCGCGCAAAGAATGATGGCCAGGACGCCAGCCACTGTGCAAGCGGTACGGGCGTTCATGATGACGGTGCCGATGTGCTGCCGCGAAAGTTGGGTTGAGAAAGCAGGTGGCTGCTGAGACCAGAACCTGCAGTAGGCCGCAGGCGAATGCGCTTTTGTACTGCTACAGTCTGCTTGGCCGAAGCTGCGGGCAGCCGGTACCGCAACGATGTTGAATCAGAAGCTTCCATGAGCTGCCACGATCTTCACCAGAATGTAAAGGTGGCCGCAGCTGACGGAGAGACGTGTTGTGGCCTTGGGGGAATCTGTCATGCAAGCTGGCAGCGTTGCAAGTGTCAGAGGCTTCGTTGGCCAGACAACTTGCATCTGGCACTTCTAGCAAAGCAGCTGATGCGCATGCGTCTAGTATCCTCCATCATAGTGGCAAAATTGCATACTTGGTGCTTTCAAAGCAGCCCGATGATGGCAAAATGTCGATTTGTGACTGTACTGACTGCAGCAGCTGCAGCCTGCTGAGGTAACAGCATTATGGCGACACAGTCAAGTGAAAGCTGTAAGCCTGACACCAGCATCTCTAGTGATGCGGATGAACACCTCCTCTAAAGTTGCATGACTGACCCCCCAATCCCGCACTTGCAACCTGCCGCCTCTCTTCAGCTTGTCCATATACTCAAACAGCTGCCCAATGTCTACACTTGCACTTGGCAGCTCCATCTTGAGTGTTCCGCCCAGTGAGTGGACCAGGTGAGCACCATGCACGTACATTGCAATGGCTTCAAATGCTGCTGCTGCTTGTTTGGGTGGCACAGACAGACTGAAGGACAAGTAGTCTCCATAACGTGCTGTCAACTCCTGCATCATGGCAAACACAAGCTGTCAAGGCACAGCATCACAGCACCACCTGAGCAACATGTGTAATATGACTAAGAAATTCATGCAGACAATGGCAACCCTGAAGTTGCTTCCAGATGCAAACAGAATGCTGAGCTGGGCCATTTGTCCCAACAGCCCAACTGCCAGGCCTGCATGAAGTACAGAATATATTGCATTATGGTCGTCTGTAAAGTACAAACCATTTGTCAACTGTGTGCTGGTTTTGCTCACAGGCTGCCATGCTGCCAGCACGAATCTGGACTCAAGCTTACCTGAGGATTACCAATACAGGAAAGCCTGCCTCCAACAAAGATACCAATGCGGTCACATAGAGCTTCAGCCTCCTCCATGCTGTGTGTTGTCAGCACCACAGCTGCTGTCTGCTTTGCACTCCTTATCACATCCCATAGCAGCCGCCTTGAAGATGGGTCTAAGCCTGTGTTCACCACCCACATGTCCATACACTTACGCATGCCTCTTGGCCGACAGGGCATGCAATCTCAGCAAGCTTCTGAGAAGCGTTGGAGGGTGGCATAGCTTGAAGACTACACTCAGGACTTGGACAGGATAGCAAATGCATAATATGAGCAAATTGGCACAGGCATTGGCCTGCTCATGTCACATAGTTGTGCTTTCAGAGGAGGATATGAGCTTGGCATGAAACGGTCAGTTCCCATAGTCTAGCATTAAGTGTGACAATCACACTGTCTCTGTGCACACTCTGACATGCCAGCCCTGGGCTTATGTGGCATCTTGCAAAACTTTGGATTTGACATCACAGATCTGACCTGTAGAGGGCTCATCCAGGTAGACCACTTTGGGCCGGCCTATTAGGGCTACTGCCACGCTCAGCCGCCGCTTCATTCCCCCACTGTACCACATTACCATCATTTGTACCGTGGGCATATGCACAAAGTATGCTGTGTGATCAAACCAGTCACAGGCTTCCCTGTTATTGATATGTTCAGTGAGGTAGATCAAATGTCAATACTGGATGAGCAAGCAGTCGCTGCCCAGGCTGTGCTACCAATCAACTTGATCTCGTTGTTGCTAGATCTGCAATCAACAGTTGCCAAGCACATGCAGACGCGGGGACTCTCAGTGACTCATGAAGAGGCATTTGGGGACCAATGCACAATGCAGACGGCAACTGATGGCAGCATTGAGTCTTGGCCTGCCCACAAGGTGGAAATTCAGGTTTGTTTGGCTCAAATTGGTAGATTTGTTTGAGTCACAAGTTCAGGGTCAAACTTTGGGTTTGTTTGGGTCAAAAAACCAGATTTGTGAGGGTCACAAATTCCAGAACAGTCAGCCACACCTCTTCAGGACCACAACAGTAATGACTATTCAGGACAAGCGGTATAATTCAAATACATCAAGGTTGTATTTGAATTATATTGCTTGTCCTGAATAGTCAGTACTGTCGCAACCCCATAGACACGCGACTGACCGTTCTGTTCTGTCTGCCTCATCATGCATGCAGTCCACAAAGCAACAAGAAGAACAGCAAGCGGGAGAAAGAAGAGATAAGGCAGACAGGACAGAACAGGACAACCTAAACAGGAAGGAAATCAGTGCAGCAGCAATGCAAGGAGAGTGGCAGGGAGTAGTGCAGCAACAGGAGATCAGTGCAGCAACAATGCAGAAGGAGGTAGTGCAGAGGGTGTGACCTGTATGAGGAGACCAGCTTGTCCCCAGCCTTGTCTGCCAGCAGATTCACAGAGCGCAGCCCCTCTGTCACAGCGTCACTCAGCTCTTGGCCCTGCATCACAACACAATGATCACCCCACATCATGCCAATTGCCTTCATAGCCTTGAATCCTGACTGGGAATAACTACAGCCTGTTTTGAATGACTGAGGTCTCGGGCACTGTCTGACTACACTTTGATTGATGGCACAGTCACTGTCATGTGCTGCATGGGACGCAGGCATTTCGTCTGAACTTGCATAATGATGATGGTGCTGATGTGTACAGTGTATAGCTGTTGGATGGACAAGCTGTGTGTGATGAACCTTCAAGGCATGCAGTCGAGCATAGAAGAGGAGGTGCTCCCGCCCGGTCAGGCTCTCCCACAGCAGGTCATGCTGAGGGCAGATCCCAACCAGCCCTGACATGCCCTCCATGCCGCTGCGCACGCTGTGCCCCTCAATGACAATTGAACCAGAGCTAGCATCCATGAACCCTTCCATCATCTGAATAAAACAGAAAACACTGATCAAGCAAAACAGAAAAACACTGATAAAACAGAAAAACACTGATTCTGCACGTCTTGCTGAACACAAACTGCAAAATGATCATGCCAACAAGGCGCAACTACATGGAAGACAAAGGATCACACTGCAAACTTATCCTTATCACCTCACTGCCAACTGACTTGACGGGAACTGCCATGCAGCAGAGTTGCCTGCGGATCTGTCCACCAGGTATGCCACGCTTTGTCTACCACATAGCAGAGGCTGGACTACCTTGACAGTGCAGCCTGCCATGCAGCAAACTTGCCTGTGACTCTACACTTTTTGTCTACCATTTAGCAGAGAAGAGCTTACCCTGATGGTGGTGGTTTTGCCAGCTCCATTAGGACCTAGCAGGCCAAAGCATTCCTGCCTGTTGATGGCCAAGGACAGTCCTGCCACTGCAACCTTAGGGCCATTGCCATCTTTGCCCTTGTACACCTGCATGGAACAGACACTTGGCTCACATGCATGGAACAGACACATGGCTCACATGCATGGAACAGACACATGGCGCACATGCATGGAACAGACAAATGGCTCACATGCATGAAACAGACACATGGCTCACACGGTCAGATCAGAGCAGCCACCTGAACACTGCAGTACGGCCCTGTGGCATTTGCATGTGAGTGTTGCCCATATGGTGATTGGGTGTATCGTGTGGTGATTAACCTGTCAAGCTACATAACCAAGTCTGCTATACTGCCCTTGCACTAGGCAATGTCCTGAGAATGCAGCTAATGCAGAAGCAACATCTGTCAGAAGGCCTTAGGTCAAAGGACAGCTTGAGAACAAAAAATGAGGCATAGGTAACAGCCTGTTACTGCAGCAGTGTGCATGCATGATGCATGGCAGATGAGACAAAACAACGTAGAACAGGGAGTGACACAAATCTTCCTCCAAAACACCTTTGGAAACCTCTGAAAAATCCAAACAGCCAAGCAGATTGGGAGGCACGTCACAAGACATGACCATGTCTCCAGACCTTGAGTGAGATATACAAACTCTGTGTACTGAAATGCCCACCTTCCTTAAATTGTGCAGCAGGATTGCAGGTTGTGAGGAGCTTCCTGTCCCAACCCCTTCAGTTGGAGATTGCCTTTTGGTCCACAGGGCATCCACTCGGGCACGCTCAGCAGCCACATCTGATGGCTCATCGCCTGCCCAATCAGACTCTGAGTCAAGTGCATCAGAGATGGTGCTGTTAGCTGCACCTGGCGCTGTGTCTGCATGGCCTTGTTGCATAGGAAGCGAGTTTTGAGCTTCTAGATCAATGGCTGACGCAGCAGGTGCCTGGCTGGGTGCAGTGTGTGCCTGTCTCTGAGGCCTTGGCATGGTGTTTTGAGGACTGGTTTGAAGTTTGTTGGCAGCTGCATTTGGCGTCAATGGAGGAAAGACAGTACGCCGGGATCCAATGGGATCTGTGGCAAGTGCTGTGGGGATTTGTGAAACGTCACTGGGGAGCTGACTGTCTCTCTGCAGTGCTGACTGGGATTCATTTTCATGTGATGGCATTGATGCAATCTGCTGGCAAGGGATATTTGGCTCTGGGACTGAAGATGTAGAGGAGAAGGAAGTAGAGGAAGAGGGCAAAGAACAGGCTGAAGACTCCCCACTTGCAGCATGGTCTGCTAACTTAGATGGCTGCTTGTGCTGGTCATGCATGGCTGATACATTTGGCGGCTCTGAATTGTGCAAAACCCTGGACGAATTGGACACTTCCCTAGGGGCTGCACTGTCTGAATTGCTGGCAGGACCCTTCCTGGCAAGCCACCATGTTCTCAGTGCCCTTGCATGTGGTCTCTGTACGGTTGCCTGATCAGGCTTGCTGTCTGCGTCTTTGTATGTTTTGCCCAGCAGGAACAAGGGGTGCTTTGGGGTACCCATCCCTGTATCTAAAACCTGCAAACGGCACACTATTGGTGTCAATCATTCTGCATAGAGAAAACTTGGCTGCTGTGGTCTGTCTTGGCAATATCACACAGTGAGTAAATCTACCGAGCAGTAATGTCACAAATGTACGGTCCTATGCAGTTGCAATCAAACTCAAAGGTTCATCCAGTACCCACGTTAGCACACAGTCTGTTCATGCCTGAAAAGCAGCCGATCTCAAAGCTACGCACAGAAAGTGCACCCAGGCATACCAAATGCAAGAGGCCAAGATCAAAAGCAAAAGGTGAAAAGAAACAGGTGGAAAGAAAGCCAAAACTTAAAGTTTCAGCTGGGATCCAGCACGCACCTGATCCAGGTACCAGGCACTGGTCATGAACAAGGAAAAAAGTTAAAGGTGAAAAGAGACAGGTGGAAAGAACATCAAAAGTTTAACTTCCAGCCGGGATCCAGTACACACCTGATCCAGGTACCAGGCATTGGTCATGAACAAGGTAAAAAGCAAAAGGTGAAAAGAAACAGGTGGATAGAAGATCAACACTTCGATTTTCAGCTGGTAACCAATACACACCTGATCCAGGTACCAGGCATTGGTCATGAACAGGACCCACTCAGCAGCAAAGATAGCCCAAACTGTGATCATGCCACAGCCTGGGTCATGCAGCTTGGCCCATGTGAGCCCAGTGCCACCATTGCGGTCTGCCAGAAAGGCATATTGGCTCAGCTCATACAATCCTGCACATGTTTGCTTTTGTTGTCGATCTAAGCTGATACATACAGACTTGGCTCAGATGCCTTGGCACAACCTTGAATGTCAGTGGTTCTGTTGTTGATGCAGTGCTTGTATAGACTCAGCTTAGATGACATGGAATTATCCATTATAAGGGCATGATCAGCATCAAAGTTGCTGAACTTGCATTGTACAGCTCCTGTGGCCAAATGCTCCTGAAGCATAGCTGATGAAGCATAGCTGTGATGCAGACTTGAAGCACATGCTGACAAAGAGCAGATTGTGCACTGATCCAAGCCAATGCTAACTCATCAATGCAGGCCATGCTGCCTCTGAAACAAAGGCAGCAGCAGCATGCAAATTCCATACACCTGACACTCCACCAGCATCAACCATTGACTGCACCTGGAAGGCTGAGGCAGCACAGTGGTACTGCATTGTTATGAATGTGCTGCAAGTGAAGCCCCATCTCTGAACAAGCCCACAGATGGGATGGTCTATGACATACTTACCTCTTACATCAGCCTTGTTAACCCACCATTATTGATGGCCAGATCCGCTTAGCTGATTGTGTGGTGTGAAGATTACACGCATTGACATTCGACAACCCACCTAACCAGCACACCAATGCCACCAATGGGCAGATTGTATAAGAGGGGGGGGGGCCAACACAGTAAAAAATCAACAAAAGTTGAAAACAACACTACAATGATGATGATGACAATGTTGATGACAATGCTTTCCAGCTCATGATGAGCTTGGTACGTGCAGGACAAGTCTCGTCTCTCAGATTGGTGCTTGATGACTTACCTCTGAAGAGGCCCATGGATGGAATGATCTGCAGAATGGTGGCGGCAACAGAAGGCCCCTGCTCAATGAACTGAGTCAGCACCAGGTTGGCTCCGAAACCAGACATGATGACCCAGATGACTGCCACCAGCACTGCAGGCCTGGCTTGACTGCAGATGGCGCTGAAGGACAAGCTGCCAGCACACAGCACATTGCCCCACAGGAAGTACAGCATAATCTGCACAGTTACACTTTTCATTTGATGCCTTACAGTATAAACTGTAAGGTGGGGAGCCAGTTGAGACACCCTGGCTTGAAAACACAGGTGTGATACAACTCATGCTCAGTGTCATTTGAGTGCTTGACTGCGTCGTTCAGCTGCAGACGGCAGTGATAGACAACTGCTGCATAGCATGTAGGATTCATGCTCAATGTCATATGATGCCTAAAAAGGTGTGACCTGTGAGTTGCACACAGCACAGATGGACAGTGCGTGTCCCCATGATCAGCAAAGCACAAGACAGGCGTTCAGCATGTGACACCTTTGTTGATGTACGTTTGCAGCAACAGCTGCAGGGCAATTGCAGCATGAATGAGAGGTCGAAACCAATGTGCATGCAGTATGAATACAGGGCATCATGTGATTTCTGCATGTGCACATGCAGGATGTTTACCTGAACCCCCCAGCTGTTCTTTGTGAACATCTTGAGGCCGATGGCGGACCCAAAGATGGCAAATACTGCCGTGAAGACTATGTACACACTCATCTGCCACATGTACGTTACCAGGTAGTACACCCTGCATACCAACCATGCTTGTTTGGTCATCGTCTGCACAGCTGTTTGACCTCCTGTGGGTCTCTTCACACAGTAAAGTGTCTCAAACCCCCAGGCAAACCACCAAGCGAAACATCACAACCTCCAAGCCAACCACCACAACCACCAAGCAAACCACCACAACCACCAAGCCAACCACCACAACCACCAAGCAAACCACCACAACCACCAAGCAAACCACCACAACCTCCAAGCCAACCACCACAACCACCAAGCAAACCACCACGACCACCAAGCCAACCACCACAACCTCCAAGCCAACCACCACAACCACCAAGCAAACCACCACAACCTCCAAGCCAACCACCACAACCACCAAGCAAACCACCACAACCACCAAGCAAACCACCACAACCACCAAGCAAACCACCACAACCACCAAGCCAACTCTGTTCATGCATGAGCTTGCCATGTCCTGTTGCTGGCAAGCCTCTTCTGCTGGTCTGCTGTGCTCCTTCACTATCTAAAGGGTCATAACAATGACTTGCATGCAATCAGCCTGCAACACTGTACTATCTCCTAAGCACAAACCCTAACACCACAGCAGACCATAAGAGCAGGTTTTGTACCTTGCCAACCTTTTGTTATTCAAGTGTGTAGATAAATAGCAAGTCCAGCCTGTTGAGCACAGATGAAACAAGGCTGACCTGTCTGGCAGGCCCTGCATCTTCATCATGACACGCAGAGAGTGCTCCTTCTCATGCACCAGCGTGAAGACAAACACCGGCAGCAGCAGCTGCATGAGCCACTCAAAGAACAGGGGTCCCAACAGGCTGCTGAAATCCAACTCCAGGGTAGATTCCCCCTTGGGCATGTCCCTTACCCCTGTCAAATCCACCCTGGACCCTGACCCCTGCAGTCATGGCCCTGCTTATTATTGGCATTGACACATTAGTTCCAGGTGGTTCATGCCAAGTATCTACCAGGGGGAGGGGGAGGGGGAGGGGGAGGGTGAGGGTGAGGGTGAGGGTGAGGGTGAGGGTGAGGGTGAGGGTGAGGGTGAGGGTGAGGGTGAGGGTGAGGGTGAGGGTGAGGGAGA
>JAABUP010003520.1_pt1 | contig 27572 bp, 33 predicted proteins | sample 5559201 | NCBI WGS metagenome assembly JAABUP01 (sample SAMN10711887, study PRJNA513373) | rock metagenome | isolation source: Antarctica rocks | place: Antarctica | reverse complement strand
AGGGGAAAGAGTCAGAACTCTTATGTGCGGTGTTCGCAAATATGGGATGACTAAGATGACGGGAGTCTCCGAGGCTTGGCAGATGTTGCACGAAGGTACTTTTGTATTCAAGATGCTAATACTTCGTTCATGGTATAATAAAAGCATGACTCTGTACGTACTTCTACTTCGCATACGTGGATTGATCACAAGCGCATCGTGGCAGCTGCTATCCGCCCATGCATGCCGGATCGTCCAAGCCATTGAGGCCTGCATTGCGTTTCGTTAGTCCTGTAGAAGTGGACTACCTTACATAGGTATGCATTTGGGCTTCCCCCACCCAAACTGACGCATGTATAGCCGATTAGTCGTAGCATTCTCCGATGGCTGGCATGGTCTTGCGGATGGCGTCGGCAGCGGGAGGCCAATGCAGCTAAAAGCGTTCACTGATGGGAATCATGGGATGGGGGAACTGAGGGGTGGACGAGGTTCCCAGGACCTTTACAGTAAACTCTAAGCGGGCGTATGGAATGAAAAAATGGTTGATCTTGATGATCATTGTGTGCTGTCTGACTGTCGTGTCTCCTGCGGCGTGTTTCTGTATTATGATTGGGCTTCTTTTACCACCGATGCAGCTAAGCACAAGACCCCAAGCAAAAGCTTGTGTTTCCAGTAGAGCTGGGACTCCATGTATCCGATATGACTTTGTACCACTGCCCCAATCCTATATAAGATGAACTTTCTGCACGAGCGAATGGTTCAAGCAATGATTTGATCAGTCCGTGACATAGTCTAGCTCCATTTGACCCTGGATACGGCAAAACTACAGATCTAGAGTATTCTATGACTTCAGATTTGCAAGTCCAATGTCGGTAATGCTCATGAAGAACCACTACCAAAGTCCTCTTTAGCATCCTGCCTGTCCCAGCTTGACTTTTCCAAGCTCCTGACCTTGTCAAGTAAGGTCTTGACTCGGGCGCCGTTCTCATTCTTCGCCTGGTCCTGCAGTTCGTACGTCTGTCTGAACGTTTCCAGCATGAATGGTCTCAGAGGAGTCTTCTTGCCTTGCCGATAGTCATATACCACAATGTCCTCGACGCACCGTGCCGCTGGCCTTTGGTGGAGCTCAGAAAGTATCACTACATCCAGTATGAAAGAGTCGGTCGACGAGGAAGGTAGAGATCTTAGCTTATGATAAACAGAAATGTGGTCCGGCCAAGTCATTGGCTGCACGCATCTCGTTGTTAGCATCCATATATGATCCTCAGGAATCGCATATCACGCACAAATTTGAAGTCTGTCTTGATGCTTCGGAGAATCAGGCCGTCGCCTTTGGGTGTCCACAATTCGCTCCACTCTCGTTTGTGAGCTGGATCAATATGTGTTGCGAAATTCTGAGCCCAATTGATGCGTGCTGATTCGGCATACCGGATGTATGTGACATTGTTTACGTGGCCTTGATCGTAGCATTAGGACCACGATGACATTGACGATCAGGAACACAATTCAACGGTACCCTTCAGTGAACGTTACCCGCTGTGCAAGCGACAATGATGGGTTGAACAAGCGCATTGGGGAGGACCATTCTTACCATGGAATCCTGCACGATTCAGAATCCGTTAGCAAGTCGTGCTCCTTAAAGAGAGCGCGCTCAATCCTATGACCACTTGCATACCATTTCGCCCCATACAACATTCTGCCTATGCAGTCCTCTTCTCCGCTTGCCTGTTAAGAACCCCTCGCTACCCGCAACGAGCTCTCTCCAATCCCGTGCTATCTCCTTCAGAATCGACCCTGCCTCCTCAACTTGTGCCGGCTTCAGTCCAAACATCACGCATTTTCCTATTCTCCGCTTCAAGTCCGATAACCATCGTGGATTTAAGGATGCGGTCACTGCTTCCGCATGTGCGGTGTGACAGGTGTCTGAGGTTTTTGGAAGTGTTGTCGACAAGGATCGAATGAGTAACACTGCATCGAAATGAAACACGCTTCGCCACACAGGCACGACAACAGCACGTCGCCGCACTAGGTGGTACGGTGCCATTGGGACGGTACACAGCAACGATGGAAGGTGTTGTCGGCTTTAGGTAGGGTTCGGCAAAGGAGCTCCGGACTCCGGCTGGAGCTAGGTAGTTCGAGCACCAATACGTCAGTGGGGCAGAGTCCTTTTCAACATTGAGATAACTCCCATTTCACCATCACCTGTGAGATTGCCACAACACATGCTTCTTCAATGGCAATGAAAGCTCCCAACCCAATGCTCCGGCAGCAAGTCATCATCGTCTACAAAGGTAATGACAACAACCTTTTAATAGCGTCTTTATTACAGAACTGGCCATCCGGCAATTCGAAGACCGAAAGCTGATGTACGAGCCCAGAGCTTCTCAATCTTGGTCGAGAGTACCCATTAGGCTATTCGTACTTCCGGACGCGTCTCTATAAGGCGTTTTCGAGTCAAGCAGACATGAAAGATGAAGAAGCGATCAAGAAAGGCATTGAGAGGGCGGAGTTCGTCAAGAAAGGTACGGCTCCGCAATCGGCACCAAGATCACAGCATATCATGTCAGCCTCTAACTACAGGCTCAACTGCAGAAGTCGAAGCTTTGTAAGTTGAACCTCTATGTGCGTCTTGCTAAACTCCAAAGAACCACCGACCAACTGGGTATCTAGATACTATCTGAAGCGTTATCGTGCCCTTCGTCAGCGCTATGAGAAAACATGAGGCACACAAACAAGATATCGGAATAATCGCAAGGTTCAAAGGCCCGATAGACATAGAAGTGGTTAGCTACTGCTTTTGGCCCCACCACGCTCCAACCTCCAAACATTCCCCGCTTGCGGTGCCCTTCTGTTCAAGCAGATCAGTCGTCATTCCAGCCCACCATCTGTCCCACTCGTCCTGGGTCTTTCCGCTGGCTTCCTTTAGCACTGGCTCCAAGCTTTCAATCATCTGTACAACGGTCAATAATGTCGTTCGTCGCAGCGCTGCTTGATTGGCATTCAGGGTGCTACGCCTTAGCTGCTTTCCGTCCTCCTTCACAGTAACCATCGGTCCCGACGTACTTAGCCGTCTGCGTCCAGGCTTCTTGGTGTCCGAAGAGTGAACCCGAACGCCTTCGCGCTCCCACCGTACTTCTCCGAAAGGTATCGCAATCCTCCGACTACCTACGCTTCCCAGAGCCTCTGGCTCTCCCGAAATTACGAGTCCCACAAGAGCGCAAGGCACAGCGGTCAATCTCCGCTTGTCAAGTGCTTTCTCAACCCAAGAGTTATAGTCTTGCAAATAAAGATTCTGGGCAACCGTGAACGGAGTTCCCGGCGCTGTGGTGTAAGTCGCTGTGAACTCGGCTTGCTCCTGGTCTTCGTCGGCGATGCTAGGCGCTATTGGTGGATGAGGAAGAAGCGTCCTGATTGTGTAATCCGAATCCCACACCTCCAAAGCTCCCCCAGGCTTCAACAACCGCAAAGGCTCACTAAGCGGATCTACCTTCAGACCTGCCGTCGCCGCCCAGAAGCTAGTATCCTTAACAAAGATCAAGTCGAATTCTCCGTCGGGAAATGGCAGCGGTGACTTCCGCAGGTCATGTTGTACAAAGCGCCAATTGATACCACGCTCATTCAAATCCGGGGCAAGTGGTGCAATATCTAAGCCCGTGAAGGAAGCATCTGAGATTCCTGACCGCGCAAGATAGTCGTGACACACTGATGACCAGAGCGCTGACCCGCAGGCTATCTCCAGTATCTTCTTAGGTGGTCTGTCTTCCAGGAACGGCGAGCAGAAAGGTTTCCCAAATACCTGCATCAACACGAGAGTACGCAAGCTTTGTCTGTGAAGTTCTGGCAAGTCGACAGGAAGAGGGTAGGGAAGCGTTGGATCGCGGAGGTAGCGGCGGCCATGCCGTATGGTGAACGGACTTGTTATATACTCGGCAGGGGCATTGGCGATTGATCCGCTAGAAGAAGAGCTGGAGGAAGCTGATTCAACTTTCATGACCACAGACTTCTCAGGGGCTGCTGGGTGTTCGCAATGCTCCGTCTAAATGGGGGCTTGCCCATGAGGTCAATCTTGCTTCGGCTGCTGTACACCCAGACATGTGTGGAGGGTGCGACTGAAGGACTGTCAATGCCATCAGTCTGTACTTTGGAAGGTGAAACTGATAAGGGATGAGGTGAGAATATTCCAGTGCTTCGATAGTGCAATGCACTATTGATAATTGTGGGGTGTCGAGGGTCTAGCTGCGGGTCCATTAGACTATATCTGAGACTATTCCAGCTAAAGTTCTGGTTTGTACCGGGGCCGGCCTAGAACATATGCCGTTCATCGATCATCCTTTCATAACTGAAGGGATGGGACCGTTCTGCGTGCGTTACAGATTTTACTCAGGAGCGGACCTTGTAGAGTCGCTAGGGAGCCTTGCCCGACGCTATGCTAGGGACAATCTTTTCTTAACCCCTAACTACCTTGACCACCTAGTGGATGTGCCTAGGCACTGGCCCAGGGCCCCAGGAATGTACTTGTACAGCAATAACAGCTAACGAGTACGTACCTGATCAACATCGGATAAGGTCGATCATTATTGATGCAAAGCCTTTGTGTTATTGTTGTGTATTGGTAGATCTCAGATGGTCATGCTCCTTCAATCCATAGCATTTGGGATCCAACAATCAATATACTTAGAGCCTCATCTTTCTTCATATCTTGTGATCCTGTGTGGTGACTTCGATTTGGACGTGATGGCGATACCTTCTCCGAGTCGTTGCTTGTAGACCCTCAGCAAAAATGACATATACGGTACTTGAGCCTTAGGCTCTGAGCATCCACACATCGCGCACTATCGACGAAACATCGCCATGTTACTCAAGCGTACTCAGCACCCGACATGTCGTCGCTCCAGTTCTCCCAATTGCACCTTGGGATGATTGTCTTGCTCACCTTAAATATTTGGACCCACTTAGTGCGCGCCATCGACGCTCAATGCGCCTTAGTTGCGATGCACGATCACGTGCGTCTAAGCGACCCTACCTAGTAGCCGCAACACCAAGGTGATCTACAGCAGATGTGTTGTATAAGATTCACACCTCGACGGTAGACATCACCCTGCCCTTCAGTGCCTGACTTTGGATTGCCCGAGCACAGCGCCGGTGAGAATCTGGGGAGCTGTTGTAAGTCGCAAACCAACTACATACGATATCTAGAGTCCAATACTGGCAGCAACCTCTGGACATTGCCGCGCTGCTCTGTGCCATTGCGGTCGATCAGACCTGAATATGCTGATACAGTGGACAGTGACGGTCTAACTTCGCTCCAACTCTCCATCACCAACACAACCTGACCTGGAGATCGAAGCCTACTAGAGGCGGCGCCAACAGAAACAACCGCGTTCATCGGTGAGCCTCGGAACAGAATGCTACACGGTTAGTGCTGTGTTCATCAGACGACCGCAGGATTTCAGAATTCAGGAGTGTGTGCGGTGTTGCACCGGCGCCTCTTTAACCTGCGCGGACAACCTACAGCCACCTACATGAGAGGCAGTCACTGGAAAATCCATGTTGAAGAGACGGCGACTGCGCAGACCATTCATACCTTCACAAACCTCAACCACATATCTTCTACGCCATCATATGACCTGGATACGATAGATTCTCCCGCAAGCTCACGCTCTCCTCCATCTGCATCATTAGATGGCAGATGGTCCTTACCGGTTCCAGCAACCTGGAGCCGGGCAATACTATTACCCTCAGCACAACCAACAAAATCACCATCAACGACACCTTCCTCGCAACGGATCACCGGTGAACAGCGGACGAGTAGGCTACAGCAACGACACACCCTCTCCTACTCGCTCACCCGTGTCACAATCGCCTGCTCATAATCCATTCGGCATGTACAATCAAGGCCATCAGCAGGGGCAGCATGTCATGATGAATGGAGGGCCGAGTCACCAGAGGTACAATATGCAGATGAATCTAGCACAGAAGTACCAGCATCAGACTCATCAACATCACCAACAGCAGCAGAATCACGGTGGTCATGGCGGACATGCGAATAATATGGGCCATCAACACACGTTCTCCTCCGGCGCTCTGTCGAGTACTACTCCTCACTTCACCCCAAGTCATCTACAAAACGGTACATCGAGTAACTCCCTCGGTACGCTGAATGAGCCTATCAGTGAGCATTGGCAACAGCAACTCCAATTGGTACAAGAGTCAAGACAAGCAAGTTCACCGCATTACTACGCTCGAACCCTTGCTCAAACCAATAAAGGAGTACCACAGAGCACGTCAAATACTCAGACAGAAGGAGACAAAGAGGAGAGAAACCGAGCTACGGCAAGCAGTGAGGTTCGGCGGCAGCTTTGGATGTCGCTAGACTTTGGTGGCCAAGGCCTCAGATCCATATCCGATCCACTCTTCAACTATTTGTTTCTTGATAAGCTCTACTTCAATCACAATAAGTTGGTTCACCTGCCTGCAGCGATTGGACGGTTGAAGAATCTTACCCACATGGACCTTTCGAGCAATCAGTTGAGCGAGCTTCCGCCGGAGATAGGAATGCTGGTTAACCTGAAGACTCTTTTGCTATTTGATAACAACCTGCACTCCCTGCCGTATGAGATGGGTTCTCTTTATCAGTTGGAGACGTTGGGGATTGAGGGCAATCCTTTGGAAGAGGACTTGAAGTCGGAGATCATGCAAAACGGGACGAAAGCGCTGATAACCCATCTGAGAGAAACCCTCCCAGGTAAGTGAAATATATCTGCCACCAAGCCCGGCAACAGTGCTATATGCTTTAATAGCCTTCAAAGGTTGGATGAGCCAATGCTAATCCATTGAAGTGCACCCACCCCCGTCTCAGCGTGATTGGATAGTCCTTGACGATACTCCTCCACCATTATCAGGCCCAGCACCCGAGAAATTCTCCGTTCTCACCTACAATACGCTCTGCGACAAATATGCGACGCAATCTCAATACGGTTACACGCCATCACAAGCGTTATCGTGGGAGTACCGGAAAGATCTCATCCTGCAAGAAGTACGAGAACAAAACGCAGATATTGTATGTCTACAAGAGGTAGACATGGAAAGCTTCAACGAATATTTCAGAGTACAGTTAGCGTACAACGACTATAAGGGTGTTTTCTGGCCGAAATCAAGAGCACGGACAATGGCGGAAAAAGAGGCGAAGCTGGTTGATGGATGCGCCACCTTCTTCAAAGGCAGCAAATACGTCTTATTGGACAAGCAAATTATCGACTTTGCAAACACAGCAATAAATCGGCCAGATATGAAGGGGGAGCACGATATCTTCAACCGAGTCATGCCAAGAGACGACATTGCCGTGGTAACGTTCTTTGAGAATCGGCTAAGTGGATCGAGATGTATCGTCGTCAATGCTCACATATTCTGGAATCCCTCATACAGAGATGTCAAGCTCGTTCAAGTAGCTATCCTCATGGAACAAATCTCGAAACTCGCAGACAGATATGCCAAGTTTTTGCCCTGCACTGACAAAGTGGCTTTCCGCCTCTCCGATCAGGACCATGAGTCCAACTCTGTATCACCTGAAGAGGCACCCGCGGAACCTGGTCCGTCACTTGAATATTCCAGCGGTTCCCAAATTCCCCTCATCATAAGCGGAGACTTCAACTCCACTGCCGGTTCTGGCGTCTACGACCTCCTCGCTCACGGCACTCTCCCGAACACCCATTCCGATCTCGCCAACCGTGGCTATGGCAACTTCACTCGCGACGGCATGACGCATCCATTTAGTCTTAAGTCCTCATACGCCAATGTGGGGGAATTGAGCTTTACGAATTACACCCCAGGTTTCACCGGCGTCATTGATTACATTTGGTACTCGACGAACGCGCTGCAAGTTACCGGCTTATTGGGCGAAGTGGATAAGGATTATCTACAACGAGTGCCAGGCTTCCCCAACTACCACTTCCCAAGCGATCATCTGGCGCTTCTCGCGGAGTTTTTGGTCAAGAGCAAAAAGGAGCGAAAGGTCGTCGACGCCGACTTTGGACCTCAGCGGGATCAGCGAGAGAGGAGGGACAATAGGTGATCTTGAGAACATCGCGATTCATCTTCGTCAGGTTTCTTGCCATCTCATCATACTTGTAGCTACGCTCGCGTTGTGTCCCGGCTCCCTTTTGTCGCCGATTGAGTCTGAGTCTTTATTGGACATGAAAACACACATTGGTGGCGCGCGGCTGCTGTTATTCTTTTCCCTCTTCACTCTTATAAAATTTCCTCCCGTTTCCGTCTCGGCAGGTGTTCGGGATCCGAAGTACCGTTGGACGGCTGAGATTCTCAGACATGCAATGGACTGGAGGCGATGCACGCGGGTACTTGTACCTTGTTTTTCCCGTGACTTTGTGTCTTTGTCAGTAGATAGTTCCTCGGCTCTTCCCATCTCACTTCAAGGGCACAGGGGTTTAGAGAGGTCGAATGCAAGCATTTGTCCCTCTATTGATTTAATCATTACGTCCATGCCTCGCCATGCCATCGAAAAAAGCAGAACCCGAGTCCCGCAAGTGAAGCAGCTCACGGCCTTCTGCTTAGCTGCCCACATCACAGATTAAACGTACAGACTAATCATGAACGGTGTGAGATTCAGAGCGGTCAACCGTAAGCGTTTGTGCCATCTACCTCACCATGCCACATCATTGGGCAGAAAGGGACACTTGAGTCTGCCGAGCAGCGGCCTACGTCTTGCTATCAGCTAATTACCACAGATCAAAGCTATGAACTGAACTGATCTAGAACAATGGGTATTTTCAGAGGTCAAATGCACATTTGTCCCTCTACTGATGAGATCTCTTTCATCTGCCTCATCATGTCACGGCATTGACAAAAGATTTCTGTCAATCTGGATCGTACATGTACCGGGCTGCTATGTGAAGAGGACTAAACATTCGGAACAACCTAGGTCGACAATGGGGTCAAGACCAGGGCGAGCTTTGGGGTGCTGCGCTGTGCTGCCATTGGAGGATGCTTCTCGGCGGTCAATATCCAGTCGAGATTGAGTGAGGGGAGAAGGTTGGTGGACGTGTAGGGCAGACATTTCAGAACCACAACTGTGAGAGGTTGTTGGTCGGGTGCTGCGGCGACGGCGAGGGCGTGCTGGCTTAGTCGGCTGTTGGGTTCGTGGAATCTATCTGATGTCGAGAGAGTGGCTGATGCGGAGGGATGGTGAATCTGACAGGGTGGTGGTAAGAGTGAGAGGAAGAGGTTGTGCCCTATGTGAGAATGTACGCGTTGGTGGTGATGGATCGCATATGTAGCTACGGGGTTGGTGATTGGTGGTTTTGGTCTCCGGATACAGCAGAGGGCGTGGTCTCAAGTTCTGTCTCCTTCTTCTCTCCTCCTTCTCATTTCCCCTTCTTCTCTTTTCCCTTCTTCTCTTTCCCCTCCACCTGTTTCCTCTTCTCATTTTCCCAATCTCAATTCTTCACTTTAGGCGAGCAAGCAATCTGTCGTCACAGCGAGCTCGAGCTAGACTCGTCACTTCTATGTGGCGTTGAGGTATTTCCCACTGGTGATTTGAAGGTGCGTATCATCAAGGCCTCAGCGAAACGGGTCTATTTCTATCCGTACGCCATGAACCAACTGTCATCGTCGTCCTTGGGGTCGAACCCTCTACATTGAAGGGGTCTGCTCTATCCCAAGGCGGTGAAGTGCAAGTCGATAGGGTAGGGCTAGTGTGAAACCTGTCTTTATAGGTAAGATGCAGGGCTAGGATATAGCGCGTTTCTGATGGAACACCGGGTGAGCTTGACTTCGACGATTTCAGCGACCTCCCGCCGTGGCCTACCCATTTGATTCATATCGACGTTCAATTGAACGTCGAACGACCGTTGTGAAGTTATTCGGCATACCAATCGAGGAACCACTCTTCATGTACTGAGATCATGCTATTATATAGATCACAGCCTTAGCGCGCCGGACTGGTCCAGACTCTAGCGCCTCCCGAATATTTTGGGCCGCCCTTATGCAACATGGTAAGCATTCATGGGTCCGCAGGATCTTCTGATACTTATGTTTATATGGCATCGAACACCAATCCTCAAGAGCGACACACCGGGCCAAGGTGTTGCGTGAAAGTCGACGGACAACAATGGATCCCCCGTCATCAATATCGTCACAACATTCACGTGCTCTTCCCCATCTCGAGTTGTTATTCCATCTGCTGGCAAGGTGAAGGGATCTTGATGTCTAGCAGCGTTGCACGGAACCAGGCCGGCGCTGGCTAAAACAGCCCTGAGGAGAGATGTAACACCAATGTCACAGCATATCCCTCGGATGGACGATAAGCGAAAGTAAACAACTGCTTTCGCGGCAGTCTCTTGGACCAACAACTCCACTGATAAGTTGGACCCTGTGTCTTCTGCCACCTTGGACGCATCATAAGGTTGGCGGTTTCCAGCTAGATACGTTGGGCACAACCTGCCGCATTCTCGGTGGAAACGTATATCCTCCACTTGGGTAACCGTCTGACCGCTCTTTAGTTGGATGCAACCTGGCAGCACATGCAACACTGTCACTGCATCTGGCCGATCCGATATGTTCTTGAGCATGCCAAAGTAGAAGCAGATCCCGCCACTCGTGAAAGCACTTGCTCGGTAGTCGCCAAAATCTCTAACAATCTCCCAGGGCTGAGCCACATTCCCTCCAAAAACTATGGCTGCTGTGGAACACACAGTGGCTAAGGAAAGTCGCTTTGTCAAGTTCTTCCGATCATCGAACAGTGTCTCCGCCGCTCCACGGTCTCCTTCGCCGACGCGACCATTTTTGGTACACCATAATGTATACATGTGCTGTAGGCCCCTTAGCGAACGTTGTAAGGGGGTCTCCAGATGCATCGAAGATAAATCCCAGACAAGTGCCACTATCATGTCACCGAGCAGACGCAGGCAAATATTGACCGGGTCATCGTCAATAGATGTGTTGTCTCTGGCTTTTTGACATTGTATGCAAGCACATACTTCACACAAGGCATTTGCGGCGTTTTGGAACGCCGCGTAAGCCTGGAGCATAGATCCTCCTGAAGACGCCTCCGCAACATCAAAAACTCCTTGCAGTTCTGGTAGCCATCTCACGGCTGACTGGAGATAGCCAAGGCCAAAGCTTCCTCCACCATAGCCCGGCCATGTCTTGCGTCGGTCAAGGCGAGAAACATCTTGATCTGTTTCATATATTGCGAGGAGTATGCGGGCGGCGGCTCCTAACATCAACCCAAGTTCCTGTCTCTGTAGTAATATGCGTGCCTGAGGCCCAAACGCGGCCGCAAGAGCATTCTCCCATGGCACTCGTCCTGAAAAACAGTGAACAGGCCGGTCTCGGACCCTGAGGAATAAGTCCTCTTCGAGATCTCGGACAATATATGTTCTGTTCGTTCTTCTCACCATCAGATCGTCGTTTGAACCTCGAAGGTCGTAAACTACCGAGATAGCAGCTTGACCATCCAATGAAGACGAATACAATATCTCTTTCCCCCTATCACTCCTTCTGATCTCTACGTCGAAGCTTAAAAACCAATGAGCAAAAGCTGCTACCCAACCACAAGCGGCACCGCCTACGAGTGTGATAGATGCCAGTGACCCAATCGATATTGCCGCAACGGCGCCCATAGCCTGAGCAACATCACTGATATTACTCATGCCGCGGGTACGAACGACTGCCTTGAAAGTGTGGTGTCCCCCTCGTAGTCCCATGAAGTGCTCTGCGATGCATGCGAAATTTGTTGCGGCAAGAGTTCCAGCGCAGGATACGACCAAGCGTTCCCATTGCTGCAACGACGGGCCCGAACCCTCAGGAAGCCCCAGAACAGTGGCCAACTCTCCAAGTACCATGGCCGAAATCTCCGTACTGAAGATTTCTGACAAAGAGGCCCATAAGGTCAGACACATGGTACCTTCCTTTGTCTGAGCCAACGTTCTGGTGATGTGTTTGATGCCAACGCCGAACCACAAGGCATTGCCAAGGCTTGAGAAGCATTTGAGTCCTTGAAGAGTTCGTGCACCGGGTGTTACCCAGAGAAGACATCTTGAAGTGAGATGAAACTCCTTGTGCCATTGCTAACGTGTAGGGATCGACATTAGCCTGCGAAAGTCGCTGAAATATAGCGGTACTGGCAGTTATCGTATTGTTGGCAAGTAACCCCCAATCCAGCTGACCGCTCGTAGTCAGAGCCATTTTCACGATTGGAATCAGAAATGATTATTTTGCCGTACGCAGTTGCAAGTTAATGACGGTGCAAGTAGGGTATGAGCTTACAGCCCACCACGACCGTCTCTCTCCACCCTCCACATTACTCCGTATCAGCTCAGCATCACTACCTACGGGGATATGTCAGTATTTCGCATACGCAATATCTTATTGCTGACTCATTCATGTTTTACACAATCGGAAAGCTTGTGTAACTGAGAACCTTAGTCTCTTCACCTGACGAGATGGAAAACATAACGTATTTTGTCATCAAGGTAACTTGAAGGGTAAGTACGAGTACATGTACTTGACGACTACGTGGCTCTATGATATCACTCTTACGCTCACCACGGACTTTATCTTCCACTGAATAGTTAGATCTACCCAGCCATATCACTGACAGAACACACGCGCGCACTCATCACATGGGCACATACTACCTAGTAATGAGTAAAGTATTTCTCGAATTCCTAAGTAACAAGCAAGTACCATCCAAGGCGCCATGCAATGGACGTTCCCCGGCCTTCGTACCCTGAGAATAACAACAAAGCCCCTACGCTAGAGTACGTGACCGCTAGCTCGCTGGAAAACATGATAGCAAGACCTCCTCGTTTAGATCGTCTGAGATTTGGAGGGAAGAAAACACGGAGATGGTAATGAGATACCTAGCAAGCTGGCCAAGCTCGTAATCTCTGGTCGCGATATGGAGCATGCTGCTGCTGAATATGCAGCACTCTACCAGACTGGCTTGTAGACCTCCCTGTACGCACCACACCAGCATAAAAATGTGCTCTTCTTCCTTAGGATCATCTAATAGTGCCCCAGTCATTCATCTTGCCACTAGCGACTCCTCCCCGTCCTTCTTTCTTCCTGAACGCATTCCAGAACCTCAACGTCTCGTCTCCCGCTCCCGTTACGATCGTCTCTCCACTAGGACTCATTGCCAGATAAAGCACGCGGTACGTGTGTCCCGTAAGGCTAACCACCTGCGTCATGCTGGGATACTTCCATACCACGATTTGGTTCTGGGAATAGCCGTGCGTGCTCACGATCTCGTTTGAGTTCTTCGACCACGCGAGATTACAGACTTGAGAGCCGGTGTCGATTTCTTGAACCAATGAACCTGTCATCGTGTCCCAGAATTTGATCCTGCGGTCAGCAGTCCCACCGCCCGAAGCTAAAAGGCCGTGTTGATGCGGAGACCAGGCGATTGCTTTTACCGCAGCGGTGTGCTCGCTGAACTTCCACAGCGGCGTTTCTGACAGCTTGTCCCACACCATAAGCTTGTTGTCGTTGCCTCCACTCGCTAATTGTCCGTCCTCTGTGTTCCATCTCAGTCCGCAAACTTCCTGCTTATGGCCGACGAGTTTCCGGAGGTATTGATCCGGTTGCCGAACATCGCGGTGGAATATGAGGCGGTCGCGGGAACCGGAAGTGAGGATGTGGTCGTTCCACGCCAGGGCGCCAACTCGCGCAGTGTGTCCGGTCATGGTGCGGAGGCGTCGACAGCGCTCAGCGTCCCAGATCTGGACAAGGCCTTTGTTCGTTCCTATCGAGACATGAGAGCCCTAGAAATGATATAAGTCAGTCATTGGAGACGGAAAAGGCGATGGAGAATAGTACTCTCTGGATCCAGCTGACACTGGTGACAATGTCATCTTGCAGATCGCAGAGCTTCGTGACTCGTCCGGATTGGGAATTCCACATGTACACGCAGCTGCCTAAGCCTACACCTAAGATATTACTGCTTCCCCAATCTACCAAATTCAAATAGAAGTCGTCTGCTAAGTCCGGTGCATCAAGAACCTTGAACGGCACTTTGCTGACTGCCCTTGGTACTTTTCGCGGACTGAGCAGCATCCTTTGACTGTCGAATCGGACGGGCGAAAGACTGTAGAGCTCGGATCTGGCATTCAGATTCGGTCCATGTCGACTTTGCGGTGTTCTTGAAGGTGTAAGGTGGCCGGAGATGTTCGTATGATGACGAGGGGACATGTACGTGAAGAGGTTTTTATGGGGCGTTGATGGCGTGAGACTGGCCGGAGGTAGCGATGATGAAGAGGTATTCGTAGGCGGTGTTCGTGATCTTGAAGGATCATCAATGGTAGTCGAGTGTGTGTTCGGTGGTAAGGTAGGATCTGGCGACAGCGTTGGAGGGGTATGCTGAGGTATCGTCTTTTCGAACATCTCCCCACGGAGGAGAGCTGAGAACGTGTGGTTTGCTTGCTCCGCTTTAGAGATGTCAGTGTTACATCCACAGCATCCCGTCAACCGCGCAAACTTACTCTTCTGGAAGTGAAGCTCTCCATGCGGTGTTCTTTTCTTTGCTCGAGGCGGTGTTGCTGGGGAGCCATCGTCATGCAGTAAACTGAAGCTTGCTTGCAGATCTTGACCCTCCCGATTTGGTATGAATCTGCATCATGACAACATGTTAGTGTGGATCAACGTCAGAACCATAGCTCGACTAGTCCAGATCCTGCACCCGACTGCCTAGCTGGCTGCGTTCTCTCTCGTGCACGATACTTGAGACAGTTCCATCCGTTGCTTCGCGCCCTGAACATCCTCCCAGAGAGTCTAAAGGTAAGGGATCTCCACTGACCTATCCCCATAAACCCTCTGCCTCTTCCTACTTGGACTTCCACCCGGTGTCCTGTCCCTCTGCCTTCCAGCCTCCTCGAAGTCTTTGAGTGCTCGACTCAACATATCCGGGTCAATAGCCTCTGATGCAGCTCTTACATGGCCGTTGGTGTGTCCGTTTGCATCATGACCGCGCTTGCCTGTTGCTGGCGGTGGTGTCTTGGATCGTGGTGGCGAGATGATGGGTGGTGTATGGAGGTCTTCAACCGTAGAAGTGAGCGTGGCGGTGAGGAGATGCGATTCCATGGTTGTCTCTCGCATTTCGGAGGCGGAAGGAAGGAGCTATTGAGGTACGGGTGATATCAAAAGAGGTACGCTCTTCAGCGCTTATCGTCAAAACCAGCGTGCTCAGGTAGATTCCGACGATAGCTGATGTTCTCCTTGATGGCACTTTGAAGTCAGAGAGAAGATCTTGCCGCCGGTCGTTGATTGTAATCGGTCCAGACCTGTGGAGGTGTACCAAAGCTGCCAAACCCTACCCAGCCTGATCTCCTCCAATGTTGGAGCGTGGCCACGTACAATGGCAATGCTAAACAGTCCTGTATTCGAACTACTTCAGCATCCGGGTGGGTCCGTGGTGATCGTGGTTGGGTTTGTCGGTAGTCGTTTGCGACGTTGGAGGTCTTCTGCTTGACTGTTCTCGTCCTCACCTGAAGCTAGGGGAACTTCCGCTCGCCTATTCCAACCCAGATTTCTTTAGCGCAAGCCCAGCCGAAATCACCAATTGACTGCGGCAACAATCGCAACTGAGGAGGAAGACCGAAGGATTGTTCTCCCTTGCGTGCCAGAATCGTTGCGAGAACATCACAGTGACTTGTTTAGTGAAGTCACGAATTACTTCAATGCAGGGAGAGCCACGCGACAGCTGTTACAGGTTTAGCGCGGCTGATCAAAACAATCAATCTCTTTTAGGTCATGTCCCAGTCGCGTTAGAACGAGTTGATTGCTTTGAGCTAACTACTCGTAGCGCGGAAGATGTGCGTTTGATAGACGCGCGCAGGAGTGATGATGATTCGCTGAGAAGAGCTCTCCACGTTCAAGGCTAACGGTCAGTTAATGTGGGGTCCCGGAAGGCAATCCTGGATAGCTTAAGCTCGCGATAACTTCATTACTCTACCTAGATACATGCACATTATTGAACTACCATTCAAGATTAGATGGTCTGGAGGACGACCAGAGGTCTTCTTCGTCAATCAATATCAATACCAATTTACACCACTAGCATCACCTCTCCAACATTCCTGTTGTCGCCTTTCTATCAAGCCTTTTCTGTACGCCGACTATCAACCATCTCCGCCATGGCTGTCTCAGCAGAGGCTGCGAATGACTTTCTGAGCTTTGTCAATGCGTCCCCAACCCGTATGTAGCTCTCCATCGTATTGATTAGGATACTTCGTTGATTGCTGGTCTGTAGCTTTCCATGCCGTCCAATCCGCGAAACAAAGGCTGATGAAGGCCGGCTTTGAGGAGATAAAAGTTGCATACTCCGACCATGACTTGAGATTAACTCGACCTGGCATATGGCTGACGATGACTCCATAGGAACGCGATGCGTGGTCATCGAGATGTCAGCCAGGTGGGAAATACTATTTAACACGCAATGGCTCTACAATTCTCGCTTTTGCAATCGGCAAAAAGTGGAAGGTTAGTGTACTTTGCAGCTCATGGACCTTTCTCCACAGAGTACAGATGCTCACAGCGGGCTTATAGCCAGGGAATTCCATAGCTATGATTGGAGCACACACCGATTCGCCATGCCTACGAATTAAGCCCGTAAGCAAGAAGCAAAGTGATGGGTTTCTACAAGTCGGTGTGGAGACCTACGGTGGCGGCCTTTGGCACACGTGTACGTGTGTTGGATCTGAAATATAGATAAGTGTTGCGCTGACGCGCACATGAAAGGGTTCGATCGCGATCTCAGCATAGCTGGGAGGGTTATGGTAAAGGACCAAAAAGGGCACTTCATACAGAAGCTGGTCAGGATTGACAGGCCAAGTAAGTAGCACTCAGAAGAAGCAACTACTAACCTGAGCTGATTGATGCAATCCATAGTCCTCCGAATACCTACGCTTGCCATCCATTTGGACCGCCAGGAGAGCTTCTCTTTCAATAAGGAGACACAGCTATTCCCAATCGCGGGCCTCGTAAGCGCAGAGCTCAACCGTCAAGGCAAGACAGAAGAGACAATGAAGAAAGATGATGTAGATGAGCCATTCAAGCCCTTGAAGGTCCTTACCGAACGGCATCACCCATACATTGTCGAGCTCATCGCCACTGAGGCCGGCGTTGAGCCATCAGACCTCGTTGATTTCGAGATGGTTCTCTATGACACGCAGACATCTTGCATTGGTGGCATCAACAATGAGCTTATCTTTTCTGCTCGTCTCGACAATCTCGGGATGTCCTACTGCAGCACTGTCGGCCTAATTAACTCTCTCACTCCATCATCGGCACTGGAGAATGAATCCTCCATCCGCCTGATCTCTCTGTTCGATCACGAGGAGATTGGCAGTCAGACTGCTCAAGGTGCTGATTCGAATCTGCTCCCAGCCATGATCCGCCGTCTATCAGTCCTGCCGTCCTCCACCGAGTCAGAATCCGATCAATCCTATGACAAAGTCGCAGAATCAGACACAGCCACAGCTTACGAACAGACTCTATCAACCTCATTTCTCATCTCAGCAGATATGGCACATTCTGTGAACCCCAATTACCCCGCGAAGTACGAATCTGATCACCGTCCGGAGATGAATAAGGGCGTGGTCATCAAGATTAATGCTAATGCGCGCTACGCTACCAACTCACCGGGCATTGTCTTGCTGCAAGAAGTTGCCCAACGAGCGGCGCAGGGCAACTCTGGCGAGGGAGTACCACTCCAATTGTTCGTGGTGCGCAATGATTCTTCATGCGGAAGCACAATTGGTCCAATGCTGTCAGCGGCTCTAGGGGCAAGGACACTAGATCTGGGAAACCCGCAATTGAGCATGCATAGTATCAGGGAGACTGGCGGAGTATATGATGTCGAGCATGCCATTAGGTTATTCGAAAGCTACTTCGAGCATTTCTCGGAGTTGGAGCGAAAGATTCTCGTGGATTGATCCTACTATTTGAGCGCGATGACTCTGCTAGAAATTTCCTCCTCAAGAGACTATAAAGTTGCAATTACTCTTTGGCATCCCACTGAATATACAATGAAGGCTTCAATGATGCCCCTCAGCTTACATCTCCATTAGCTCGGTACACCTTTAACGGCATGCTGATTCTGTATTCTCTCAACCTGCCCCTTGATACGGATTCTCTCACCTACTGCTTGTCTACGAGTCAAATGATATGTGGTCTTGGAATACTTGATGAATTCGAATGTAGAAATCGCGGTCTTGTCGTGTTCAGGGGTCGCCTACTGAGCTTTAAACGGTGAGCCCACGGACCCGAGCTCCTCTGAAGCGACGTTCAACGTCAATCTCCCGGATGTGATCGAAAGTGGTAAGGTGCCACGAGGGACCTTTTCCTACCCCACCAAAACCCCCACCATCGTCAGCCAAAGTGATTTGGACAAGATACCTGCTACCCATTACCGTCTTTACCGTAATGGTGCCTCCACCGAAGTATCTTACGGGTGATAAGGAGGGGATTAAGGAGTTTATCGATAGATTTGATGTGAGTCTATTCGTTAGTTCGCATTAGCTGCGGTCAATCTGCTCTCTTTCAGGAGACTTTGAATGGATGATACGTCTGACTTTGAGTAGAGAGACTGATCCGCTATTCAGGTTTTCCTCTTCGATTGCGATGGTGTGTAGAGGCCCGTCCCATTGTGATGCTCTTATGATTGCAAATGGGTTGAGAGATTACGGTCGAGGACAAGTGTTGAGGAATGAATACTGAGAACGTGAGGAGAAGCATAGGCGTACTATGGTCAGGCGATCACCTATTCGAGGGCACGGTTGAGACATTAGAAATGCTACGGAGCAAAGGTCAACCCTCAAGCTCATGCCCGCATCACCGCGAAAAGTCTTACCCATACCGAGACAGGCAAACAAATCGTCTTCGTAACAAACAACAGCACCAAATCCCGCGCCGACTACAAGACGAAACTCGAAAGCATGGGTATCCCCTGCAACGTCGTACGCCCCTCCAAATCCTGCAACCCTGTCAACCCCCAAACCTACACATCGACCAATCCCCTAAGCTCACTGAACCCACTTGCAGGACGAAGTCTTCGGCTCCTCCTACAGCGCCGCAATCTACATCTCCCGCATCCTCTCCTTGGCCCCACCCAAAAACAAGATCTTCGTCCTCGGCGAAGCCGGCATCGAAGTCGAACTACGCTCCGAATCCCTCCCCTACATCGGCGGCTCCGACCCTTCTCTCCGCCGTGACATAACGCCCGCCGACTACGCCGGCATCGCGTCCGGCGAAATGCTCGACCGGGATGTCGGCGTCGTGCTATGCGGGTTAGATTTCCACATCAATTACCTGAAGTTGAGTCTGGGGTACCACTACCTGAAACGCGGGGCAATGTTCCTGGCTACAAACACGGACTCGACGTTGCCGGCGGCGGGGACGTTGTTTCCGGGGGCGGGGACGACGACGACGGCGGCGCTGAGTGCGATGCTCGGCGGGAGGCAGCCGGTGGCGTTGGGGAAGCCGAGTCAGGCGATGATGGAGGCGATTGAGGGGAAGTTTCGGTTTGAAAGGGGAAGGACGTGTATGGTTGGGGATAGGCTGGATACGGATATAAGGTTTGGGATCGAGGGAAAATTAGGGGGAACGTTGGCTGTGTTGACGGGGGTGGCGAGGAAGGAGGAGTGGGAGGGGGAGGATAAGGAGATTGTTCCGGCTGCTTATGTTGATAGATTGGGGGATTTGATGGGCTGAACGGAGCCTTAGAGAAGAGGGTGAATAGATTTCCGTTAAAGACGATTTAGCAACATAGAAATACGTTCTGAAATAGGAGAATCCAACATGACTTGTGGATTTGCATCTCGCATGGGTGTTTTCAATCTCAGTAACGCCATTCTCCGAGTCACGAAATCGTACCACACATCTAAAGCACCAACCTCCCCGGTTCAACCTGCAAGATACTCTTCACCCTCTCCAGAAAAACCCTCGCCCTCTTCTCCTCTCCCCTCGGCACACCCACACTGAACACATTCATCGACGAACTCGTCCCTGCCATTATACCCCCCCGAGACGCTTTCAAGCGTCCTTGACTCGGAGGTGAAGAAGATTGATGGTTGCCAGACAAGATATCGATGATATCCGGCTTGCTCGTAGGGCCTTTTGGCCTAGTCATGGGCGATGATGGCGGAGCCGGAAGAGCGGTGATCTGGGGCGTGAAACTGCCCCTTGAAGTTTTGCATACGACTTTGTCGAGACCAAGGACTTGATTGAATAGTTCATCAGCCGATAGACTTGAGGTGCTTGAGCGGGGGAGGTCATCGTTTGCGAGTTCTGTGGCGCGGGCGATGAATGTGGAGAGAGGGAGCGTGACGCCCAGGGTGGTCTGGATACGTTTTTGGACTTCAAGGACTGCTTTTAGGGAGATTGAGACGGCGATCTCGGTGTCTGGTTCTGGCTCGGGGGCTGTGGACGCTGCTTGCGTTGCTGATGATGATGATGATGAGGGAGGAGGGGGCATTTGTTTCGGCGGTGCGATTTTCACGTTGCTCAGATCTAGATGATCGAGTTTTGAGATTCGTGCTGATTGTTCGGAGGAGTAGGAGGCGTTGATGGTGCCGAGGTAGGCGAGGATGTCTCCTTTCAGTAGCCGGCCTTTGGGTCCGCTGGCGGGGATCTTGTCGACTTCGGAAGAGGGGATGGCTTTTTCGTGTAGGAGTTGGGAGACGGAAGGGTAGAGTGGGTAGGTCTGTTTTTGAGGCTTGCTTGCGGGTTTCGATTCTTGCGCCGAGCTCTCTGACGATGTTGATGAGGGAGTATCGACGCCTTTGGAGGACGGTGGTGCTTCAGCTTGGGATTCGGAGGATTCCGAGGGATCAATGCCCGATTTCGTCTCCTCTTGTGGGGATGGGGCGAACGCGGAGTTTTCGCTCGGGAGGGAAAGTGTGCTGAGATCGTCGCCTGGGTCTGCGATTACGGCAATGCGGGTTCCGACTTTTACGGCTTTAGAGCCATCGGCTTGCTGTACGATAGATCAGCCTTGAGTTCCAAAAGAAGTACTTGGTGACTGGATAGTCACTGTGATCTTAGCCATGATCCCGTCATCTTGTGCTTCCACGTCCATCTGTGCTTTGTCGGTCTCGATTTCGAGGAGAACATCACCGGCGGAAAAGGAATCGCCTTGCGCATGTCAAGAGTCAATATCTCTGATCTTGAAAACGCATTTTCGCTATGTCCTGCTCATGTTCGAAGGTCCCGGAGCTTCTGCATACCTTCTTTAACCTTCCAGCTTGCAATGTTGCCCTCAGTCATTGTTGGTGACATGGCAGGCATTGTGAAATCGTGAGCCGCTGCCGCTGCGGCATTGCTTCTGAAGCCTGATCACGCCCTGTCAATCAATGCCATTGCATCTATCCGAAGAGAGAGACTAAAATGCTCGTACATACCCCGTGAAGCCATTCGTTTGCGCAATTGTCCACGAGTAAGTCTCGCTGACAGCCTGCAAGCTGTAGTGAAGGAGGCCATTATCACTTGGATAGCTGTGTAGAGCCCTATTTTCTTCTGGATTTGGGAAGTCCAGCAGCTTCACAGGACGGAACGGATCAAAGTAATTGCGAGAATCTATTTCCGTACTCGATCAAGGTCCCATACGCTTTTATATACAGATGGAATTGGACAATGATGTATACGGATGATAAAAGAAGATCGCTTGTCAGTCTTAGAATGACCGAGGTAAGAGTCACACTCAATGTTACGGCGATAAACTTTGACACAACGCAGCATTGCGATTTATCAGGAAGAACCTGCGGAACAATCACGGGGTCGATCCATCAGTACAGACAACCCATCATGAACGGTCAACGATCTCTATCAGGTGCTCTGTTACCACTGGGCCTCAAACAGAAGTGTTTATCCCGCTGAACGACAGCGAGTTTAGCAGGCGCTTGTCATACTAATATGGTCTGTATGACATCCCGTCCCGAGGTCATTATTGAGAGCAGCGGCTTCCGAAGGAGTAACAAAGCTCTATGCTATAAAGATGTCATTCTTCAAACTGTCAGGGACGCACAGAGTCCACTTGAACATGTCCACCTCGTGGAGATTCAATCACTTTATACAAACGCAAAAGCGAGAATGGGGAACCGTAAGAAGTCACTATTGTACAAGTCTAGAAGCATTGACTGATCTTCACATGATAGTACAACATCTATTCTTTTATGGGCATGAGCAGCTGATTATTCTGTCCTGACTGCAATTCCTTGGCCTCGCCTTCGCAGACGATGCCTTTGTCTCTCAGACTACCAGGAGCCTTGAGGATATCTATCAAGTAACAGTGCCAGGTTCTTTAGAAAGCAGAGAGCTCAAATTGAAAAGTCCATGCAAGACGTTCCACGTTTCCGGAGGGCAAGCAGAGCGGTCAATGGAACCAACACATTGCCCACGGAGGCATTGCCCCAAGAGAATTTCCGCGCACCCGGTGAGAATTGGTCAGGATGCGGGTTTCAAAACCGTTTTAACACCATACTGTCTCGGAGTAGGCGCTGCCAATGTTTGAATAGTCTGTCAATACAATCATGAAGCCTGAAGCTTTTTGCTGAGCATGATGTCGAATACCACAACCGTCGCGGAATAGAGCAGGGTCATGGAACACTCCCGGGCAGAGGTATTGGCAAGCACTTTCTTACTTCAAGTGACAATAAGGACATCTAAGCAGCCTAGCTGGGGAGGCCATTCGCCATCATCGGCTCCAAAATCCTCGCATGGTACCAAGCCATCGCCCGCGTCAACACCTCCTCGTCCCCCGCTTCCGGTCCCGCCAGCTCATCGACGGAACCCGTCATGCACACGCCAATCACACTAGGCGCGTACAAGCTAGACGGCGAAGACGAGGAGAGGGTGAAAGTCCAGCTGGTGCTCAGCGAGTTGCGGAAGGTGGAGAAGTTGGAGAAGAAGTTTTGCGGAGAGGTCTGCACGGGCGAAGACGGGGACAGGGAAGGGGAGAGAGACGGAGGGGTTTATCTGGCGGTGAAAGCGTTTCTACGCACGAGATTGAAGGAACGGTCAGGGAGACGGTGGAGGAGTTGAAAGAGACGAGGAAGCGTGGTGATGGTTGTGGCTGTGGTATGTCGTAACGTCATGCTGTAATTCCCGGGGTCTGCGATGGTTGGAAAGGAGTCTCAGTCGATGATGACAATCACCATGCAATAATGGCGGCAGAGTCACTCAGAAGTGTCAGAAAGCTCGATTCAGTCTTCATAGAACCAGTCACTTTCACAACCATTTACGATTCTAGCAGTAGTTTTTGGCGTCACCGCCCAAGCACTACACTCTCTCATAACTTGTTCCCCGATATCTGCGTCAACTCCTTCTCCTTGCTCCCCAAATCCTGGCCCATCTCCTTTCCCCCAACAATCAGCTTCTCGCACTCAATAAGCACAAACATCATCCTCGCCCACTCCGTCTCGCTGGGATTCCGCCACGCATGCATCGTCGCGCGTTGCACCACCACATCGCCGACTTTCATGAGGCGCGTCTCGCCGCCATCGAGTATGAGCTCGACCTCGCCGGCGACGACGACGCCGTAGTCAAGCGACTGCGTGCGGTGCATGTGAGGCGTCTTGTTGCCGGGGCCGAGTTCGACGAGGCTGCAGACGCTGCCGTTGGGCTGGACAAGCCCGAGCGAGCCCGAGGCGACGGCTTGTTCGTGCGTGGTGATGTCGATGTTGTTGGCGAACGAAGGCGGCGTGGCGGAGGTGCTGTAGATGCGGTTGATGGCGAGGTGCGGGCCGATGCGTTGCCATTGGCCCGGGGTCGAGGCGTGGATCCGAGCCGTGCCGGAGAGGTCGTTGGTTGTGATGTGACGGGTCACTGGGCGGAGATTGGAGTATTGTTCCGTAGAGGACGACATGACGGTGTTGATAGTGTTTTCTGCTTGAGACTGGTGGATGTGGGTGTGGAGTGAGAAGACTCGAAGAATAGGAGGTGAAAATATGAAGACGCGCAGATGTGGAATCAATTCTCAATACTCACCAAGTCCCCATGGTGGACTTTATGTATGTTTGTACGCATGTACTCAACAACGGCTGCTGCAGATAGAGAGAACGGTGAGTTACTAAGCTACCTACCCTCCAAAGATACTAAACTATCGGCCCCTCGGCGTTCGGCCTGAGTCATCATTATTAGCTAAGCTGCTTTCATAAACTAGCTGTTGTAATCACAGCCCTATGTTGGGTTCTTCCATAAAGTCATTCTTTGATTGACTGTGTCGATGTTGATGGTAGAGCAGTAATATGCCGTGGAGAGGACGAAGGGGGCCATCGACGTTATTGCCCTTGATATAAGCTGCATGGACAAACAAACATACGCCCGATTCACCTGGTTCACGACATGAAGAACCCAAGGTTTTGCGTAGAAATAGACCCTCTATATGGACTTTAATGCCGTTAAGTCGACGAACAAGAAAGCCCAATGTGATGGTCTTACATAAGCTGCGTCTGGCTTTCCTATGTGTCTGCCTTAATCTGCCAAGGCCATTGCTTTCCATTGAGACACATCATCATTCGATGAGGTTGTCTCTTCCACACTGCTCTCCATTTCATACTATCTATCGTCATTCTGGTTTACGTTGGCTCAGCTGGGGATCTGCTCTAACGGAGAAGAGTCACCTCCTCGGATCGGCAAAATTCTCATGATCAGGCATCACTTTCTCTTTAAAAAAAGGATCTGCCTTCATCCTCACTTGGTCTTCGATATCATGGAAAAAAGTTTGGACAATACGATCATAGTCGGCGATATTTGCGATCTGGTGATTGTAGATTCGGTCCATAATGGGGCATGTGGAGCTCATATCGTGACACTTTTGTGGGAAGCCGGCGTCAGATTGATTATCAGTGAAAGGAATGGGAATGGAAAGCTACCATGGTCCATCTGATCACACCATAACGAGCCATCAAGTCTCTGACCAGCACAGCATGCACCTTGGTCATATATTCACAGTACGAAATCAGTGGACAACACAATCATTTAGAACAATAGTATCGCATTCAATTGAAGACAATGGTCTTTCTGGATCCTTGTCAGGGTCATGGCTGTGAATAGTCTACACCTCAAAAGGCCAAAATTCAAGGTGCACTCTATGATTAGGGCCTTGATTATATAACTATCTCAAAGAAATACGATGTCACCTATAACTCAGTTAAATACCTCTGCAAAACAGACTGCAATCGATGTTCTGGCAAGAAGTGAGATGAAAGACCAAGAAAACTGAGTTGAGAGAATGTTAACAGAATCATTGAGTCCTTAAAGAACTGTTATACAAAGAGGGTTGTGCCATGGCAGCTGCTAGCAATTGAATTGAGACTCAATTGCTCTGAAAAGACCCTACAACGCAGTCTAGCAGCAAGAAGATATAAAATTTATGTAGCTTGTTCTAAGTCTTATGTGTCAGAGGCTGCTAAAAAGAGACATCTTCAATGGGTAAAGCAGTATATAAAATGAACAGTGCAAGACTGAAAGGGTGTTCTCTGATTGAATGAGTGCACTTTCTATACAGAGAAGCGGAAAAAGGACTTCATTATTTGCGCTTGAGGTGAATGATACAGTCTCAACTGTATACAAAATCAATTTCATTCCGAATACACCTCCTTTAATATATGGATCTCTGCCAGCTGACACTTCAAGTCAGAGCTAGTCTCAACAGGTTCTTAAGCCTGTAGTAGCCTCAGATATAGTGTTGCCGTCGGGTTGAGTCGGGTCAAGTCTCAATGACCCGCCGGGTTGGGTTGGGTTGGGTCGGGTTTTACTGGCCCGGCGGCCACGCTACTCAGCTATGAAGGAATTGAAGATAAGAGGATTCAAACTCTTATATCAGGAGGACGGCAATGCAAATTCATGGCCTTAAGAGTGTCAACAATCTATGAGGTCTCAAGAAGAAGATGGGAATTCATGTTATGCATGAGTGATCTTCAACACCAGTCAACTTCAACCCTATCAAGAATATATGGTGAATTCTTTAAGCAAAGAATACATACAAAGGGTGAGAATAGAACTCTGACTCAATGCAAGGCAGCTTTGCTCAGAGAATAGGAGGCATTGTTCATGACTGAGATTCAGAAGTGCATTATGACTATGCTCAGTTGATTGGCTGAGTGTGTCCATCATAATGGATATTTCACGTCTTTTTAGTTCAATTATGTTACGAGAAATTGAGACAACCTTTCTTAGCATACAGACTATCTAATTGCAAAATCTCAAAGCATAGGTTTATATGGTGATGCAGTAATAATCCGTACAAGTTGTGTTTTGATCATGGTTGTGGTGATTTCGCCTATGTAACTGCGGAGACTTTTGTCCACCGACTTCGTAACTGCATAGATATACGACGACTTACCTGGAGCAGTTATCCTTGGTACGTATGGATCGTCTCGACCAAGGCACGCATTCGCTGATGAATCGTCTTAGTAACGATACCGCTACCATGCGGGTATCGAACTTCATGCTGCAATCGTGCCTCAAACTTCCGTCGTCGCCGCCGCAAATAGCGATCAATGCCTTTAGGAGGTCTACTAAGTGCAAGGGACAGTTAAGATGCTTCTCCGAGTCGATACATCTTCAACTGGCTACCAAAAAGGCCGCTAAAGTCCGTCCGCCATCGAAACCTCCCATGACCCATAAACATTCATCAAAAGCAGCAAACATTGTGATCTCCTCACCTCCTCGCGGTCCTGCAGCACACTATCGCTCCTTCGCCGACACACTTGCTCTTCGGTCTTCCCCTACCCTTCTATATCAATCTCCATCAATAGTCGTGTTTACCGTCGCGTCTTATGCCTTTGGGGGATTTTGCCTGGCGTATGGGGGCTGGAACTTCTACACCACCTACCTAAACGCGCCAGAAGGTCTTTCAAAATGGGTCTCTCTAGGTATGGGCGCTGTATGTGTGGCCATGTCCTGTTTTGGGACGTGGATGATATTGGGGGTAAGGTCGATGCATCATTGCTGTGGGGCGTACCAAGCTGACTATGTTATAGTCTCACAGGATCATTCAAACCGTGACGGCTAACCCAAATATCTTGGTCTCGGGCGCTCGTACACTTTCTCTTAGCCTCGAGAGTCGACCAATGCTACCCTTCTCTTTGCTGAAACCGCGGACTATCAACGTTGCGCCTACAGACATCACTCTTTCCTCACGTGTCCATCTAGACCTGGCGCACGGACCTGCTTCGCGCGCCGCCGAGAGACGAGAATCCCAAGAGAAAATGCGTGAAATCGAGCGGACACATCTTCTGACCTCGCCCTTCAGGAAGGTGAGCTACTTATCTTGGAAGTCATTCAGAAATTTAAGAAGAGTCTGGACGCGAGAAGGTTTTGTGTATGTGCGAGTGAAAGGGAAAAATGGAACCTGGAAAATTGACAGAGTCGGAGGATGGGCTCTAGACGAAGGGAGAGGTCTAGATAGGTTGGTGAGGCATAAAACTATTTAAACATGATATGTCACATGGCTTCCGCGTCACGGCAAAACCCAGTCGCGAACCACCGCTCTTTGAGATTAACCCCACAGAATACTGCTTTATACTGTGGTTATTGCGTGCAGTATCCTTTCCGGTGTCTGAGTCGTTACTTTA
>JAABUP010003518.1_pt1 | contig 27576 bp, 33 predicted proteins | sample 5559201 | NCBI WGS metagenome assembly JAABUP01 (sample SAMN10711887, study PRJNA513373) | rock metagenome | isolation source: Antarctica rocks | place: Antarctica | reverse complement strand
CTATTTGTAGTGTGAGTTGACTATTCTTGATCACTTGTTGAGCACCAAACTCTGAGGTCAGTGGTCAGTTAGGCAGATATTTGAACTATCACCACCAAAGTTTGCAACTTGTTTGCTTGTGATTGGCATCAGCTGTCTTTACTTCTTCTTTACAACTAAGCTGCAAACAAATGTTGCTTATTGCGGGATTCCTCCGAAGCATCATGCGCATAGACTTTGCCCCTAGCCCCAAGGCTGATGGTGAGGCAACAGCAGAGGAGGTTGTGCTTGCTGGCGTAGAGGTTGGCGGCTGTCTGGTCTCTGTCTCAAATGGATTGTGGGAAACACGACATGGAAGCATCATAGCAAACACCAACAGGCCCCAGCTATGCATAGACGTGCATCAAGTGCGCCCGGATCCTTTCAACCCAAACAGGTCAGAAAAGCGACAGAGGCAGCAGTGGGAACGCCCCATGCACATGCAGCATGTGAACCGCAACCCTTATGCACAATGCCCTGTTTGACGCATACAAACACAAGCTGCCAGGTGTAGAGTGGCTGTACAGCTTTACAGCGATAGCTGGTGCTGGCTTGTGGTGGGTGTTCATCTGCGACTAAATAGGCTATCTGACAACAATCCTCTGCCTGCTATGTACAGCTCAATGGCAGCTTTCATGATCAGTAAATGCACAGTTGCCACTCAGCAGGTCAATCAGGAGTCCAGTAACAGATTGTCATGCTGCATGCAGGACTGCACAGGTGCTGATTAGACCGCACAGGAGCCAGGTTGGGTGTTACTGTATACAGAGAGAGTGACACCTTTGTATTCAGAAGAACATGGAGAACAGAAACAACGTCCAGAGACATTGATCCCCTTCTTATCCAGGGGAAACAAGGAAGCTTGTACCGTACAGGTGGTATGCAACCTGTGGGGCTACCCCTCAAGTCAGTGGGGAGGGGGGTACTTTTATGACAGAGGACCAGGGTGCCAGCTGGAGGAGGATCTTTGACGGTGGCCCAGGCCAGCAGCAAGCCAAAGACTTTGCAAAGGGTCAAGGCTATGCAATAGGGTTGGCTTTGAACCCATACAGACAGGGGGAGCTGATTGTGACAGCCGGGGACCGACCACCAGGTCAGCAATGCAAATGCATAATGCATCACATTGCATTAGATTCTCTGTCATGTGTCTGCCTGCACGTGGCTTTGGCATGCATGTGCATTTTTGGCATGCAAATGTTTGCCAAACATGCAAATGGCAACCCTCAAGGCTGGAAAAGAGCAGATGAGGAGCTGCGGTTTAAGCAGATTGGCTAGTGTGCGCTGCCAAATGGCAAGCTGCTAACAACTTTCATCGTGATATTCAGAAGTCATTAAGGCAATCGCATGCTCAAATGCAGATGCGCGCACACTTGCTGTTCTGCGCAATCAATGTCATAACGCAAGACTCAAACCCTTCAAACCCGAAAAATATTGGCGCTGCAGATATCTCTATTGATATGCAGCCTGACATATTTTGACAGTCTAAACGTATGTTTTCCTGTGCAGCTTACATGCATTGTGATGTCATAACAAATGTGTTCAGGCATTGGCGTACATGTCCATCACAGCAGAGATGGCGGGACTACTTTTCAGGACATTACAGAAGATGTGTATGGTAATGAAGGCTTGCAAGACTGTAAAGGAAGCCACACTCCAGTGCCTTATTTTGTTAGAGAAGGTGCTCTTCTGGGAAGTGACACTGGGGACATCATCATTTGCAAAGATGTTAGTCAGGGCGGTTGGCAAAAGCTCTGTAAAGTGCCTGGACATATCACCACTCTCACAGAAGGCAACCGTAGTCCCTCTTCTGTCACTCATTGACAAAGATGGGACCAAACGCTGCTTGATGACCTAACAAAGCTACAAAGCACTACTGGACACCTGAACATCTGATGTAGACATTTCCGCCCCCTATCAGGGGGTGCATGTACAGTGCTCAGTATGTATCAAGCTGTGCTAGGAGCCAGGCCTGCGACTGCATGTGCAGCTGCTTCTCTTTGCGCGTGTGTGGGACATGAATAAGTTGGTAGGCATCCAGGAAGATCTTGATTGTGAACTCAGAGGCATTCAATTAATACACACCTACTAGAATGAAGACAATGTGCTTGAGGGAATGATTTAGTGATAGAAGTGTTGTGCCAAGGAGTTGTCTTGCTGTATGAATTCATGACCGGGCTGTCAAAGGATTCATATGCTCGCATTCTGATCAGTATCAGATAGTCACAATCACTGCTTGAGCCATCATCTTTATAATATATTTTCATATATGCCTAAATCGGTCATCTGCCAATTCAACCAATCGAGTCTTACAGTAAATAAGGATGTCCAGGTGATGACAGCTCTTCCAGAAGGTAACTGTCATAATTGCTGTGGCAGGTTTAGACGTTTTCACAAATGCCAGAAGACCACTGTGAGCACTCGGGTTCATTCAGTTGAGCACATGTGAGTGGTGGTTACGTACAATACTAGGTTAGTAAGGATTATATGCTTATTACATGCAGTCTCTGGCAACTCAATAACAACAGTGCGCTGTGCAGTCAAGTGCTAGTGTTCACGCTCTGTCTGACGGCCAATTCTCAACACGACCACTTGCAGCATACTACCTGCGGATCGCTCAGACCCACACAAGAGTGACAAGAAGTGCACGGTGGTTTGGACGACATCATGCGTTTCTGGCGTGATTACCCGTATGATAATGGAGGAGTGTTTGAGTTAAAGACTTTGCCTTGGGACAAGGATGTACTAGTGGTCGACTTGGGGTTTGACCACCTAAGGCTGCCAGCAGCTTTTGAGCATGCAACAGGGCAAAGCTTCTGGGCTGAAGTGCGCCAAACTGTCCTGACAGCATGTCCCGGGTCCAAGGAACGCCCTCATATTGCAGATCTTGACCATGATCTGTATTTTGCCTTGAGCACCAAGGACGATGCTTCTTTTGAGCGCCAGGCAGTAAAGGTGAAAGAGATTCTGGAACAACGAGCTAAGCAGAAATGGCTGCGTCCAGGCGTTCCTAAGCTGAACTCGATGGTGATATCGTTCCTGAACTCGCGAGCAAACTTGGCGATGTCTTTGCTGGAATATCAGCGAAAAAAAGGATACTCTGACACCAGACAACTCGTTGATCAGTTCAGTGACTGTCTCCTTTTGCGGTAGCTGGTGGCCTACAACTGCACCTGCAGCTGTGTAAAACCCTTTTCACTCTGGAAAGGAAACCTTGGTGTTCATGCTGTCTTTGCTAGCCTCTGGTTGTACTTCATTTTTAATGTGTCAAAACTCCGATGAACCAGTTATTGAATACCCATGGCAGTGCATGACAGCCTGTTGCCATGAAGCTAACGCTGTTCTGGTAAGCTTAAGATAGATGTCTAGATCATGTGAAGGACGAAGTAGATGTTCAGCTGCAGATAAAATAGCTAAACGTGACTGACAGGCAAATCTTTTTACAGTTATATGCCTGCAGGAATGCATAACTCAATGACACCCGGTGACCGTTTGGCTTGTATTTGTAATTATGGCCCAATCAGGTCTACATGTTGGGTAGATGTGACCGCCACATCATGTCAGTAAATGGGCAAGTGGGTCAACGGCGAGTGATGGAAATTGCAGCAGACTACAGGGAAGAATTTGTACTGGAGATATGTGCGGAGATGCTTGGGGGAGACTTTGATACTCGGCAACATGGGGTATATGCCGTACAGCGCTGTCGAACAGTGCCAGCATTGGTTTACTGTCCATGTGCATAACAACAGCTCTGACACCACCCAGCTGAGTCTAGTAACAACACTACAGGCAACCACACAAACAAAGACCATCATCTCGTGTGGCCATTTATACACAGGTGCTTGTACTAGCTGCAGGTCATATTTGCTGGGCATATGATTGCTGACTGTGGTCAAAACAAGATTACACTAGTACATCGTATCTACTTGGTCTGACTGGGCCTGTCGGTGCTCTGCTCTCTCCTTCCGGATCTGGTTCAGAGCAGGCTTGAGCGCAAATGTGCGTTTTACCCATGTGGCAGCTTGTACTGCAGTGAAATTCTGACGCTCAGATAGAAGCCACATGCAGTGCACGTGAAGTATGATGACAGGGTACTGCAGCAGCAACATGACAGACTGTGCGGTTGTAGTGTCAAACTTACCTTCTAGCGTCCGTATTTGTGGTACTAATGTTCGTATGTTTCTAACTGGCAGGAAGTCATGTAAACCCTGCAGATGAAAGCACAGGTTGTTCTGGCACATACATGCCAAGGTTGCAGCATGAGCCTATGTGGCCATTTGAAGAGGGCAAATGCATGCGATGCATACCAAGTAATGGTTGCCTTGAAGGTACATGAAGCATGCAGAACTGGTCATAAACAGAGTCTACAACACAAAAACAAATGACCCTTACCTGACCCCAGACCAAAGTATCCTCCCCTATGATGCCATGTACCCTGAACATTCAGACTGCATTTGTTGGCATTGCGTCGCATGGTGATGAACAGTTGCCCTGTCGGTGGTTGTATCTTACCAGCATTCTTTCAGCACAGGAAGGGTGCAAGGTCCTCTGGCTACATTCATCCTGTGCAGATCAAGTGTGTACTTCAGCAACAGTAGGCACCCTGACAGCAAAGTGAAGCAGATGCTGACAGCGACTGAATTTGTTGTACTCAAGGACTGGCACCTGTCTCTGTAGTACCACACGTTATTTCGGGTGGCTGTTCGCACGTAGTCGACTACTTGCTTTTGCTGAAAGTCCAACTTTGCAGGACGACGCTGGTTTGTGGGTGGGCTGGGGCCTGAAGGTTCAGCAGCCTTCTTTGCGGCTGCACCCTTCTTCTTAATAGCTTTCTTGGGTCTGCTGTCCTGCGCAGGCTGCTGGTGCTCCTCACGATCCGACATGTTTTACTGCCACGCCGATTCAGCCTGGGTTGAACAGCAATGGGATATGCGTGTTGTTGGTGGGCTGCACTTGTCTGATGAAGGTTGGATCAACCACGCTTGGGACAAGGGGATCTACGATGCGACAGCACCGCTCCGGAACGCCCGTGTAGGCAGTCATCCTATCATTTACGCGAGGGTCTGCTCCACCAGCGCAAAAACCCTAAACTGCCCGTAACGCCAGCCTCGAGATTGCTAGCCTCAGGCTCAGAGATGCTCAGTTTCGCACGTCTAACGATTGTCCTGCAATAGTGCTCACGCGAGTTCAAATAGTACTGTGTGTGACACCAACTGGCGCACGTTCTGAGTTTGAGGTCACAGTGCACTTTAGTCTGATCTCTTGTCAATATGGTTGCCGGAGCACTACAAGCACGCGTTCCTCAGAATGCCGGCTGCGGGTTGCAGAGCAAGCCAGCCAAAGGTGTCATAATCCAAGCCGTGCATAGCAAGCCTTTCACCCAGCAGTGCGTTAGGAGGGTTACCAACCTCGGCAGTCTTGATCGTGCAAACCTCCGACACGCAGGACGCCCTGGCAGGCAAGCATGAGTGTAGTCGACCAGTTGTCTTGCAGCTGCTCATATTGCAACAGTGCGTGAGGTGCAAAGACGACCAGCTGAATGCAAGAAGCTGAATAGCTTGTTTAAGCACTGCCTCAGCATGCTGCGTGCAAACTGCAGGTATCAGCGGCAAATCTGCGTTGCATCAAGCAGTGTGACAGCGAGTGACACAGAACTGGTGCCCTCGTCAGGCTTCAGGATAGAGCAGATTTCGTTTGGCAAGATATTGTCGCCAATTGGCATAAGCCTCATGACCTATGGGTTTGGAGCATTCTTTGGGTTGCTGCCTGGTGGTGATGTCTCCTCCATCATGCTCATTTATGGCTTCCCAATTTCATTGCTGGGGTTTGCGCTGGCGTATGCACAGCTGAAGCCTGTCCCATGCAAAACAACAAGAGCTGCTTTTAACCTACGAGAGTCTCAGATGACAGATATTCAGAAGCAGGTATGCCTTGGCCCCAGTCTGACACATGCAGCGTGATCAGTCATTCAAATCGACAGCCATGGAGAGGCCCAGCATCATGTCTATGCCAACGATCACGGTCGACACACACTCAACCTGCAGAGCACCGAACATGTGTGTAATGCTAGCACTGCGCTGTTGTGCAATCCTTGCAAGATGCTTGGTAATGAAGCAGCAGTGTTGTTGCAGCTACGCGAAGATGTGACAAGGTATAGGTATGGAGATGAGCAACATCTGGACGAGTCTCTCACCAAGATCTTCATGTTCAACCGGGTACGCACTGTCATGGCAGTCATGAAGCTAGTCGGGTAGTCACTCCGCATTGTACCAAATGGCTAAATTGACCTGTATTGCATTGAGCTTTCCATCATCAAGCCTCTGTCAGCTACACAGCATTGCCATGGGCATGTCAGTGTTGCAGGCAGACTGTGCTGTTCTCTGCCAAAACACCGGCACTCAATGTAGAAAGGCGTTTCCAGATCATTCTCTATTCAGGTTTTCAGTGAAGGGATGACGTTTCTGATTGAAAATAGACGCTTTGGGATTGAAAACTGCTATATCTCCCTATGCAGCAAACTCAATTGGTATGAGGCTAATGGTGTATGGATGCCAATTTATGTAAACTGGTGTGAAAGCTGATTTCCACACTGTTGAGTATGCCCACAGAGAATCTAGCATCATGTATGTAAGAAAGCAACCTTGTTTGGAGCAGCTGTCGCTGAATGGGGCTGCCTGTTCATGCAGGCCAAGGGCATTGCAAGACGTCTGACGCCAATATTGGTGGGAGTTCGGGAAGAAGTAAAGGAGGACAAGTACACCTTGGTATGCATCAGATCACATGATCATGCAACATCTAGGCCATCTGCAGCCTTGACCATCTATTGCACAAACGATTGTGCCGCTCCTGTGATGTGTCGCCAGTGCAAGTGCACTTGCACATGTGCTTGAGTGCATGCCATGCTGTCAGCATCAAACACTTGGATGTCGGTCCAGATGTGTTGTGTGCCCTGATGACCAGCTGTATGCTTCAGACCTAGTTGTCTGGATCGTTGTGCAGTGCTGTTGAGCAAAGGAGCGACTTGTGCTGTGCTGGCAGGTGTTGGAGTTTTCAATCAAGAAGGAGATGACTTTGGAAATGTGGACGGACAGACTGGACAAGATTCAGACTTTTTTTGGGCCTGGAGTACAAGCAGACATCCAGAAGACTGACCAGGTGTGTGCTCATCACCAAGCTACATAGCAGAAAGGATGCATGTGCATAAGTGTGACAAACTGGGCTCTGCTTAGCAACCATGCTGCCAGTTTGCTTTCTCCCCACCTCGTAGCAAAACTGAGGTAATGTGTTGGTTGTAAATAGATGAGAGTAATCAGTTATACACTGCACTTGCGCCTTTCCAGCAAACAATGTGTCAGAGACGTCAGTCAAAATGGCAAGGGGGTTTGCCAGCAATGATCGTGGCACCAGGAATGGTACAGAACACTGCGCGCTGTAAAAGCTTGCACTCCGCGACTAAGATTGTGCCATAATAGCCGGTAGGCATGGTATTTAATACTGTCAAGGATCTCCTGGGTCATCAGATTCCAGGATTTCAATTTTTGTTTTAACTGCATGTGCAATGGCTCCTCAGCCTGCTGTTGACCAATTGTTTAGAATCGCAAAACTTTGAGCTCTGGTGCGTACAGAGCAGCTGAGTGTGTCGTGTGTTTACTGAAGGGTGTGGATGTGTATCTGCTGAGTGATGGAAGTGGGGCAGGCAGAGGAGGCAAGGCCCAGCAGGATGTGATGCCACCCCTCATGCCTGGCCTCAAGGCCCGACAGAACAAGCAGCAGCAGCAGTAAATGCAGCATCAACCTTTGATGCCATGATTAATGTCTACAAACTGGTGTGGGCATGCTATATGATGCTGTCAAGGCCAGACAGAACAAGCAGCAGCAGTAGTAAATGCAGCATCAAGCTTTGATGCCATGTTCAACGTCTACAAACTGGTGTTGGCATGCTGCATGCTGTATGATGCTTTCCCTGGCTGTGTACTAAAGCGCAAGGATAGACGGAAAATTTTTGTTTGTGTACAGTTCTGAGAGAGCTGGATTTAGTTTAGATGTTCATGACAGCCATGGGATCGTTCATTGAAGACATGCCATTGTACTGCTTATTGGAAGGCTTATTGGAAGCCACTGGCACACTCAGGTCACTTTGTCATCTTTGATTGCTGTGTGTTCGCTCTGGCATCCAGCCATATTTGCAGACCTGCAATGCATCAACATGTCAAGATGTCTTTTGAGTGGTGTACAGCACAAGTACACTCAACAGAACGTGCATCATGATCAGCCATTCGCATCGATCCCTTGTGGCCGGTTGCTTTACATAGAATGGCACAATGTACACCATGAGCAGCACATGGTTCGCGTTATGCTGCGTGGGGACATGTAGCAAAGCACAAAACATTCCAGCTGTACTGCAGCAGCCAGTACATGATGACTGCTGCTGTATTACCTGTTCGATTCATCAGGTCTTTGGCATATGCCGGTACAAAAGGCACAGCTGTGAGGGTGTGAAGGGCAAGTCTCCTGGTGTGCCCATCGGCCAAAGGGGAATCATGCAGACTCATAAGAAGCTCCACAACAAAGCGGCGCCTGTAAAGCACAGGCCACCCAGTTGTCGCTCATTGCGTGTTCATCGTTATGCCGTGGCCAAGTAATTAGCAAGCAAGTTGTCCATGAAAATAATGTGAACTCATAACGTATTTGGGGCAGAGAAAAATGCTCCACAAATGCCTTCCTGGCGTCAGGAGTCGTCCTGTTCCTTCACTTATAGTTCTCAGTTCTGATGTGTCAAGGAAAGTCCACGGGCAATGTGGAACAGGCGTGGATGCAGCTGTACAACAGAAGGTCGATGACTCAAGTGGCCAGTACAGCTTGAGCATTGACAGGGTGGCTGCAGCAACACAACAGAAGGACCACAATTTGACTGACCTGAATAGCTAAGCATGCAGACCGTGGATGATGCAATAACACAGTAGGAATATAAATGGGCTGACCTGTACAGCTGAGCATCCAGAGGGCCTCGAAGGCCTGCCGCCAAAAGCTGCATCACCCACACCTGCTCTTCACTGTGCTGCTGATTGCCACTCACCAACAACTGATACATCAGAGGGATCTCCTGCAGTAGTAGTTGAATGTTATGTATGCCTTGTCAGTTTGTATACCTCAGCTCCTTGGTTGAGGACAGTTTAAAAACCAAAAGCAGAACAAAGACTCAACAAGACAACCCGTTTTGAAGCTGTTCTGGCCTGCATGAGTGCGTGGCATGACTGACCCCTTATACACAGATTGACATTTGCACTATTTTGTGGGGCATCACCCCTTGCACAACTCCTGTTGCTTATATTATTGATGTTGTCATGATTAAGGCAACACAGTACATGGCGTGGATTTTTTTGTAATAAACCACAACTAGCAATCGGTACGGGGAGATGTCACAGGCACATCATACATTCTAGCAAGAGCAAAAGTCATGCAGGAAGTACCTGTATGTTGAGCTCAGATCTCTTCAGCAGCAGCTTGTTCAGAGGTGGGTACATGGCACAGCCAGGGGACATAAGCACAAACACTGCCTCAGCAGCAAAGGCTGCGATGACACCTGGCAGCTGCTGGAAGGGTTGACTAACGGAGCGCTTCAGGGACTCTAACAGCAGCTGAACCTGGCGAGTCTGCTGGTTGCTGCCAGCTGTCAAGGCTGCCAGAAACAGCCCCAGTGTCTCATACGCAAGTGCCCTGCAGGAGTCATGCCACATGTGAGCTGCAAAGGGCAATGTGTCAACACTCTGCTCTGCAAGGCTAGCCTTGGGATGGCCGGGATCCCGAGGAAACACTTTCTGGGATTTGCTGAATACAGGTGTATGTGGGTCCCAACCCCAATGCCCCCAGAACTGTTTCAGACATGATTTGGTTGTCATGTGCACATGGGTGTCCATGTGCACAGTTGTCTGGAAGGTGGCTGACAGACAGATCAAGACCCAAGCAGAGCGTGTGACTCGTCTGATCTTTGCAAGGGGGTTGCACTCTGACATGAGGTCTTGTCCATGCCTTGTCACCAATTCAACGATGAGTTGCTTGTCATGCAGTCATCAAGTCAAGTGATAACAACACGACTTGACATCTGCAAGAGCTGTTGCTGCTGTCAACAGCAATGCAATCAGGTGCATGTTGTCTTGTATCTTGGTCATTTGCAGAAGCAAGGAGAGGATGTGCTTCAGGGTCGGTACTACACTTGTTGGCATGGTCCTGTATGCCAATCATCATGTCATGTCCAGACATAGCAATTGCCAATGAGACATAAGCTTGCTCTCTTCCCATCTGAGCCTGCTTGTCATTTTAGGTCATACCTGAGTCCTGAGTCCTGAGCTGCCAAGCTCCTGAGGCACAAGGACAACAAGCCATGACTGATGAACTCCTCTGTGCCAATGCTCTTGTCTTGCAATGCCTGCAGATACCATTGACAGTCAACACAGCCTGTCATGCTGTCAGACAGGGTTGCATCATTGCCATAATCTGGTGCCTTTCCCTTCTGTTCCAGATTGTAGGAACCACTGACACAGGAGCAGCAGTCTCTTGCTGCAGTACTTGTCTCTGCAAGTGTTCCTGTCTTGCTGTGACTGTCTGCGCAAGAGACATGCGTCCTGCTGCTGACACATTTACATTCTGACAACCAAGATGACAGCTGTATTCTCATCACACAGTGCTGTGCAAGCCTACCAGCTGCTCATGCTACAAAACACTTGTTAACCACTGCACAAGCTGCCACACAGGTGATGACGCAATCAGCATATGACAATTGATCCCAGAAGCTGCCTCAAACATCCGAGGAGAAGGAGTTCCACAAGTTTTGCCTGGGAAAAGGCCGGGACATAGTTACTGTATATAGCATAGTTACTTTAGATACCATAGTTACGATAATTATCCGTAGATACCATAGATACCATAGTGACCAAAGTTACCTTGACAGCCCAGAGCAGCATCCACACAGGATCATATCCAGCAGCATGATGACGCACAGCAGCACGGACAAGTTGTCCCTCGCTCTGCTGTCCTTCCTTTGCCATGACATCAGGACGACTAAAGCCCTCTGTCATGTGACTGGATGACTCAGCCTGGTGGCGGCCAAGGTCTCTGACAGCAGCTGTAGGGTCAGCTGCAGACTGGTGGTGGCCACCGCTGCTAGCTGAGGTGTCACAGGCCTGAACAGCAGCGGCTGATGTTGGCCAGCGGTGGGCACCGCCGGCGAGCAGTGCCCCAGCTGTGGCCGCCAGGTGTTGCATTGTTGCTGGCAGTGGCTCAGCTGTGGGCTCGTCTGCTGTCAGTGTGCGCTGCTCTGGGTAGTGAATGGTTGTCAGTGCGCATCTGGAGATGTCTACCAGCGAGTGCTGACTCAGCATGCTGGTCCTGTGACTCAGCAAAGAAAGAGAAATGTCAGCAATTGCAGGGGCTGTAATAGTAATGCAAGCAGGGTAAGAAGTAGTCAGCATTTGTAACATGGGAGCCATTGCAGCAGCTGTTGTTACAAGCAATAGGGAACACGATACAAGGGTATAGAGGACAGAAACGAAAGGCAGCAGAGGGCAGGGAAAGGCAGCAGAGGACAGAACCAAAAGGCAGCAGATGGAGCGGAAAGGCAGCAATCGAAAGGCCGCAGAAACATCTTGAAGGCAGCTGATGGACTGTGCAGGCATCAGCAGGGATAGCATCCCTGCTGATGGCATGACAAATATTGGAAGAATTTGAACACACACACCTAGCAGATGATGGGTTGGGAGAAGAAGAGTGATGGAGGAGCAGGCCATGCTCATGTGCAGCCTTCGCTGCCTCTCCCCACGTGAATCTGCAGCACACACCATGCACAATGACAATGAGAAGACCGACAACCGTTGATATACAATGAGGACAATAACCACAGTAATGTCATAGTGATGTATGATAACAAACACTCGGAGAGAAGTCACGACCATACCAATGTGCCCAAAAGTCAAACGATGTAAATGGACTGATACAAGAATGAGAGCCCAGTTCCACTTCACTGACATCATCACAACACTCGGCAGATTTACAGCGTTTGGCCTGCAACAACGTTTGCACAGTCAGTCTTGACAATACATGACGTGCCTGTATGTGAGAGCAACAGATCTGCTGTTAAGCTTTATGGGAGCACAGTTGCAGCAGAAAGAGACTGACCCTGCAGTTGCAAGAGGACCATGCAGCAATGCTGAGATGGAGCCATGACCCACCCCACCCTGTCCTTCTGCATTGCTGTCATCATCAGCATCCCCACAAGCATGATCAGCATCCCCACTGGCATGATCAGCATCACCAACAGCATCCCCAATGGGCTTGTCATCATGCCCATTGATGCCAGCAGTCATAGCTGCACCCTTCTGGGAAGCAGCATCAGCAGTTGCAGCAGCAGCTTGATGCTGCAACGCTTGTTGGTGCTCGGGAGAGTGAAACACAATACTGTTGATGTGAAGAAGAACGCGCAGCAGGGACTGGTCAGGGCTGCTCAGCGTAGCCCCATAGGCAGAGAGCAGCAGGGGCAGTAAGGAGTGCAGCTTGAGGTGGAAGGGGGTGGCAGGGGTGCCGCTGGGGTCTGAAAGGGGGTAAGACTGCTGCAGATCTATGAGAGTATCCAGCAGCTCTGCCAGTTCACCTTTGACTGTCAAGCCAGTCTGCAAATTACACATGTTGTACGGCTGTAATGCCAAATCTGAATGCAAATTGAGGTGCCATGTTTGCACAACAGACAATTGCATGCAGTCATGATTGTGCTGGCACGCCAAGTAAATGCCATGATTGCTGAATCTCATCAAAACAGGGATGTCAGAATTGCACAACAGTCAAATGCTGCCAGGCTTGTGTAGCTTTCAACTGCCATTGTCAAAGCTGGTGTTGCGTCACCTCTCACATGGGGCACACCAGGCATGTGACATGTGCGTGTGTGCTGCTTACTTTCCTGCAGTATGTGCAAAACTGTCACAACACACCTACACTAACAGTCTGATGTTCAGCACTGAGACATACCTGAGCAACTGGGCAGCACTCTACCAGGGGCAATATAGAACTCAGTGGGGACTGCAGCTTTAGATTCTGATGTTATCACTGAGACATACCTGAGCAACTGGGCAGCACTCTACCAGGGGCAGTATAGAACTCAGAGGGGACTGTAGCTTTAGATTCTGAGCTGCAGCTGGTAGGGGCAACAAGCTGTGTGTCATGTCCAGCATTGATGGTACAAATCTGGAATGGCTGATCAGACGATCAAAGATGTGAGATGCCATGGCTGAGACTGATGGTTTAGTCACCCCTGGAATGGGCGATGATGAGTCATCATCTGAGGCAGCTTCCATAGCATCTGCACCATGCATAGGTAGTGTGATGTACATGTAGCGTGTGGCAGACCCCTTGTACAATGCAAGGATACTAAATGGTAGCGATAGTCAGCGGCGGATTGTGGTCACATGCTCACCAGATGCCTGCTAGGGTGTTTTTGGTACCAGGTGTAGTTAGACATGATGATAATTCATCAAATTCAGCAATACCAACCTGCATGACATGACCGCAGGCCATACAATGTGCTTTGCATGCTATCCAGGTGGCTTGTACACCTCTACATGCCGTTGAACGCTTCACGGTCTATTTGTTTCATGAGATTGCGGTGGAAGATGCAAAGCTCTGCTGATGAGTCCTCAAGACATGTGACATCACTTGCTGCTGCACAAATATAAACACAGTGTCCATTTGCCTGATCATGCAACAACTGCTTGCAGAGATGCTACATTTCGTTTGCCTGTTCATCACAGCACAACCAGCACTACCCATGTTACTACAGCTTACCAGTGTTACCGTCTGGTAACAGCGCTGCCAGCAGCCGCCGCAGAAGCTTGATGGTAGCTGGGCTGTCCAGTTTGAATTTGAGGACAGCTGCCGCAAAGGCCCGGACAGGGGCAGCCAGGCTGCTGAAAGGGCCCATGCCCCGGTCCTGATCAGGCAACTCTGCCAAACAGTCCCCAACAAAGCCATCAACATATGAGGACAGCTGGTCAACAAGCTCTTGCGCCTGCATGAGTATGTGCAGCTAAGAGTACAGACTATATTCAACAAGCAGAACCCAGTGTTACAAAAGATAGCAGTGGTACGTGTGCATGCATGCAAGTGTACAGCAGGTCAGGCTTGATGATAATCACGCTGACATGGTGAGCCATATGCTCCGTTGACTGTCTCTGCACGGTCATGTACATATGTCAGGGCGTAACAGGGGTCATGAGATATGCTAAATAAAGGGGCGGGGCAAAGCAGGGCAAGGGCGGAAACAGACGAGGGCAAGACTATCCATGACCGGGTGCAGCCCTGCACACTTCCCAGCGAGGTGAGACAAAATAGCTGACCAAAGCATTACTTCACTTTTTCTTATGCAGCCACAAGCTCAGCAAGAGACCTTCGCACGGTTTGTTTGACACTTTTGAGTGACACGCTTTTTCTTTTTTTGAAGCTTTTCTTTTCTTTCGGTCACAGGCATGCCAGAGAGCCAACACCACAGAAAACCAATGTAACTACCTTGGGCAAGCTGCCACACCGTAGTTTTGCAGTCAGGAGCGCACAAAGAGTATGCACTCTATACCAAGAAAGCAAAACAAAAGAAGAGTCTGCACCATTTGGTGTCATGTTGATGAGAAGCCAAGTATAATACCAGGCTGCCCAAGGTATGATACCAACAGAGTGCTTGAAATCTGTAGCAGAGCAGAAGGCACAGCAAGCTTGTCTGCAAGGGCAGCTTCAGGGGCAACTGCAGGGGCAATATTGACAAACTGCCTCAACTGCACAGGCCTACCTCTGTCGAAAGCTGGGCTTGTTTGTAGGCCACAGTCAAGGTGGCCAGGCAGCTTTGGGTGAACCTGGCCAGGTCCTGTACCTCCATGCTTCCATGTTGCACAGCCTGCATGCACACCATAAGCTACTGAATGGCTGCTATTCCAGGCAGTAGTTGTTGAGGATACCCACCTACGTTGACGCTGGTGTTGTTACGTGCACAGCATAAACTATTCCAGCCACTTCTTTTCATTGCTGCAATCAGTGGACTCAGCGCTTTTTGCTCTAAAACGTCTCCACAACGCAGAAATGCATTTGAATGTCCCCAGGCATTTCTGAGTTTGGATTTGGTGTAGGGATGACGTTTTTGATTTCAAATAGACGTTTTGAAATTGAGAAGAGCAACAGGATGTCAATGACACAACATGAAGAGATGGATCTGTGAGTGACAGCTGGGGACAAGGCTCAAGAAAAGAAAGAAAAAAGAAAAGACTATGCCTTTCAGTGTCAATGTAATGAGAAGCCAAGTATTTCATCAGGCTGCCCAGGTGACAAGGCTCACAGGTGTGGGCGTTGTGTTTGACGAAACAAGCCCCAACAGGATGCTGTCATGTCTGTAAAACAAAGCCAGCAGATAAATGGGGAACAACACAGCTTTGATGTGAGCAAGGCTATCTGACCAAAGATACGCAGCAATACTGAGCTGTGAGGTTGGATTCAACACTACACCATACTTTAGCATGTTGCAATGCACTGTCTTGTTCTGTTGTTGCCGCATTTGCACATAAGCAATACATGGTATGCAAGATATGCCTTTGTACCTGCTGAAGAAGCATGGCAGCAACCTCAGCTTGCTGACTAGGCAGAGGCAGCCATGTGGGGTCAGATGATCCACGCATGCCTTCGGATGAGCCATCATGTGACAGCAATGGCAGCGGCCAGCCAGCAGCCGGCAGCAATCTGTGAAGAGCTTTTTGAGAACGAGACAGGTCAGCCGGAACCATTTGCCAGCAATGCTTCAGCACCTTGAAAGCGTGCTTACGCAGATTGCTGACTGCATCGCTGCTCAGCTGCTCAAATCCTGCAAAACAAGATTGACTACATCAGTACACGTCACAGCGACCGCCCTACTACACCCAAACATGCGACCAGGCTTTTAACTGTCTTGTGTACAATGTCGACAAGATTCTGTCAAGAACCATGGGTTTCAAGAGTTTATCATGTTGTTCAGCTAGATGTCAACCCCTGCAAAGAAATATCCTGAGCAAGATGGTGCCTCAGTGCAAGTCTCATCTAACACACAGACACATCACTGTGCCAAATGCGTAAAGTCAAGAGATTGTGTCAGGCAAGCATCAATCTGCAGGTGAGGTTGGTTAACAGCTTTGCTGCCCTTTGCAAGTAGCTCTACACACAGCTCACGGCAAAACACATACTCAGCATCACAGTCAGGAACAGGGCAATCAAAACGGTACGGCTGCTGAGGGTAAGAAGCTATGACAAGGCTGTAGAGAGCCTCACCTTGTGGAGACTTGACTTTAGCTGTCAAGTACACCATCAACTCCTTCTCATAGAATGTTCTCACGTTGTCTGCAGTGATATTGGCGATGTTGCCAGTCTCAGCTTTGACCCCTGCTGTGGTAGCTACGCTGCCATGCTGTGCATGCTGAGGTTTGCTAACAGCCTGCTTTGCATGCTGGGCTGATGAGGCCATTTGATCAAGGTATGCCAGGGCTGCAGGAAGCAGCACGGCAGTTGCCTCTCTGGTGTGAGCGCTGACAGCTACCTTGTCACCTGCAGATGCAAGCAGGTTCAAAAGCGTGCTTTGCATGCTGAGCCACATCCTGGCAGGTGACATGGCAGTCAAGTGCACGTCACATGTCCCACGATCAGTCACAAGTATGCGCCTCACTGCTGCCGGTTTCATGCCATAAGGTCAGATTGCAGTCATTTCAACACTCAATTTGATGGGGAGGCAAGTTTATCATTATTTATTATCCTGCACATGCTCATCATTGCCTGGGAAGTGTAAAGTCAGTTATTGAGTTGTCTACAGCCAGCACGGACACACTGATCTGGCCCTCTGATATGGTTGGGGTCGGGATCATCTTGCCATTGCTTAACCTGGCCCAGATAATGCAGCATGCAGGGGGCAAGAAAGCCATCCTGACATAAGATGCAAGATCACTGAAGCTAAACCATTGAAGCTGAACCGTGAAGGCTGTTTTGCTAACCTGAAGTCAAGGCGTCAAAATGAGTTGCGAACTCAGATCTCAAGCTTGGATGATGCCTCATGAGCTGAGCTGCAACAGCTCCCCTGGTTGCAGTTGGTTTCTGCAGTGTCAGTCTCAGATACTGCTGTAGCTGCGGCTGGCAGCTGTCAATGCACCTGCAAGCATCAGTGAAGAAATTGTGTTCCAGGCTGTGTCCTATTTACTAGTACTGAACTGCTGGAATGGTGACAGCCAAACCAAAATATCATGCTGGGAGGTACTGAGGGCTGTACTCACTTGATCCTGGGGCAAAACAGATGTTGAGTGAGTGAGTGAGTGAGCGAGCGAGCAAGGGAGTGGGTGGGTGGATGCGCGAGTGAGCGAGCAAGGGAGCGAGTGAGTGAAGCTCAAACCCAAACTAGACGGTGAGTTGCTGTGGTTCACAAACTTGTAGATCATAAAAGAAGGCATCAGGCATGTCATGTGGGACTGCAGAGCATGGACGCATGTACATGGGGTCAGCAGTCCCCCCCTTAATGACACGGACTCACACAGATCTCGTATGTCATCGCTCATGAAAACATGCTGTAAAGCAGCATGGTTACAGCCATGATGAGATAGCTCTGACAACAGCTCTGTGCTCTTCTCACCTGCTCACTGCTCACTGCTCACCTGCTCACTGCTCTTATCTTTATAATTGTATGCGTATTAAAGGTGACAAAGTACAAATTGGCAGCTCTTACCTGGCAAACACAGCAGCTGCAGGTTTGGTGCCATTCACTGCTGACAGTCTCAGCAGTAGCATGTCAGCAGGCAGCACAACAGCCCTGTCACCATGCTGCGTCAGGGCCATTGCAAGCAAGCCCTGGATGTTCCTAACCCAGGCATCTTTGACCCCCTCTTGACCCCCTGCTGCACCCCCCTGGGACCCATCGCCGCCCTGGGGGTCCAAGTCTGTGTAGGGATGATCCAGCCTGGATAAGCCGCCACTCTTGTCAGATCCGGTGACAAGACTGATCAGAGCATCTGCCAGATCAAGGGCTGACTGCAAAACCCAATGGGACAGTGCAGGGGTTAGCTGCTTGGCCCTGCTGGAGGTTAGAGGGTTAGCCACCATTGGTGAAGGTGCTGAGGTGGCCAGGCCGAGCGCCTCCTGAGTGAGACTCAGCAGCTCATGCAAGGGGAAGAAGACTGCCAGACGAGCAGCTGCTGGGGCAGCTGCTGGGGCAGCAGTTGACTCTACAGCTGCAGCTGAAGTGGTGCAGGTTGCTGGTGCAGCTGTCACCTGGGAAAGCTGTGCACGTAGTGCATCAGTCAACCTGCGATGGTTTCAGAGCAGATGTCAGACAGCGATAACTCTGCGTTTAAAAGGCTTTTGGCTAAAATGCGCTGCATTTTGCACAGTGACAACTGATTGCTGCATCAGCATGATCCAGATGGCTCAAAAAAGCTTTCAGCAACAAGCTTATGACATGAGATTCACCAGGAAGATCATAACAAGAGATCTGGGACGTACCTGGCAATGTAGGGTTGGCAAAATGCTTTCAGAGCTTGGGCAGATGCTCCTGACTCAGCCTTGCAGCTGAGACTCAGCACAGCATGCAACAGCTCAGTGAGTCCTGAGTCCCATGCATCTGCCATCTCAGACCCTTGCAGATGTCCAGTCAGATACTTAGTCATCAGCCATGGCTGCTGCAGCAGCTTCTCAACATGCCTTTCGCTGTCAATTCCGTGACCGTTTAAAGACCCCAATACTCCCCTGCTGGACGCTTGGGGTTGATGCAACGCCCAGTCAGAATCTTGGGATGAGCTCAATCCCAGGGACTGCTGCAGCAGTGTGAAAAGGAGAAGAATGGTGGCTGGCGTGGCAGCCATCTGTAGCTGTTGCTGGATGGCAAGAGCTGCAATGTTGCAAGCAGATAATGGCAGCTGTTGCAGACTTGACAGAAGCTCAGCTTGGATGTGAGTGCCACCTACAGCAATGGAAAGTCCAGCTGTTGGCATGACAACCTCACAATCGTACTTCATGGCTGCTACAGGAAATCACATGAACAACATGAACATTTTGACAGCCTGGAAGCGAGACACACTTAGGATGCGTGGATCTCGCTTCACAAGAAGCAACCGATACAATCAGTCAATGTACATTTCCTATCTTTGAGACTCATCAAGGATGTCAACATGATGATTGATTGATTGAAAGACAAAGAGCAGCTCAGCATTACTCATTTTGCAAAGCGCTGGAGAGCCTGTGGGTCACCAGCAGTTGCTGTCAAGAAACATGACAGGCCTGGTCATAAATGCAGGAGAACTCAGCAGACCATCAAATGGCTGCAAAAGTTGTTGTGACAATAGTATGCACACATGTCATGCATGCCCATTTGTGATGCTGTTGCAGCAGAGCTTGACATTCTTGCCTCAAACTGGAGTTGTACAATCCCTGTCTGTGGCTGTGTGTGTGCAATACAAACACAGTTTGCTGACCTGCTTCATCATGGCCAACACTCTGAAGAAGAAGCAGAAAGGGAAGTCTAGCCAGCTCAGAAGCAGCGTCCCTGCTGTCGCGATCCCCTGTCCCACATGTAATCTCCGACAAATCCCCAAGGGAAGCAGCGCATCCCCAAGAGAGGCCGTGGGCCCAGCAGATTGCTGTGACCAAGCCTTGCAATTCCAGGCAAAACTTTTGATTGGATGGCAATTTCGCCAGCTTCAGGACAAAAGGCGTTTTCTGTTGTATGACAGAGACTGGAGACTGGTACAGCGCTGTCAGCAGTTGCTGCTGCAGCTGCTGATTGTCTTGGCCCCTGCGCAGCAGCATGCACAGCGTGACATGCTTTGCTGACACACTGCACAAGGATAGGACTGACAGGCATGGAGTTGGGTCAGCCGGGGGATGAATCCGGGTTGAGGGGTCCATGAACAGGGGTGTGAGGGTCTACGTATCCCCAACCCCTCAGGTCTGTCAAATGAAATGCATATGATCAGCAAAGTCACATCCCTTGGCTGTCTGGAGATTAGCAAAGCTTGCCATGACTCTATGTGATTGACAGGAGGCTTTAGCCAGTCAACCAGGTTGTCCATGTGTGCCAGGGTTGTCTGAAGCCTAGTCAACAACAATAGTAGACAGTGTTGATCACGCCTGAAACAAGCAGTCTGATATACACTTGTAGACTTCCATGCAATCCTCCTGGGCAGAGAGGAACTGCATTGAAGTGTTCCCAGGTGTTGAGTCTCAGTTCCTTGCCAACATGCTGAATAGCTACCTGTCTTCGGATGACGCCTGATGTTCACACTGGCTTAGCAGGACATCCAAGTGCCTTGCAACCCCTGATTCCTGTACCTTCACCTGCAACCAAAGAAATTAGGAACTGAGCTCACCTGCAGATGCTTGAGCATCTACAGCTTCAGCAGGCATGCAACATCAGTAACGCCAGGAGGATCAGAGACCCAGATGCATGCATGAGCACTGCCACATATTACAATGCATGACATGCTCAGGCTGACCACCAAAAGACTCAGCAGTCAAGATGAACCACATCAAATAGGTGCGAGACAAAAGAAGAAGAAGAAGAAGAAGAGGGAAACGCTTTTCAGCAATCATAACGGGAGCCTCCCAGGGCGGCAGCCCGGAGCTATGACCATAGGCCATGGCCCAAAGGAGATAGGAAACATCCTAAACCCATCAAACAGGTGCTTGTTTGAACAAGGCTACGGCCATAGCAGCTGCATTACACATGCTGCTGCAGAGTGATGACTATTATTTGTCATGGCAGGCAGTAGAATGGCTGCTGATGTGTGTCCCTTACCTGAAGTGTCCTAGCAACAGAATGCAGCACAGAGTCTTCTGCCTCAGGGCCGCTCTTCTGCTTCTTCCTGCTTTGGACCGTGCCTAAGGCTATTCTCTCTCCCTTGCGCTTCTTCTTACTGCCTTGCCTTGAAGCTTCTGGAGTGTTGCTGACGCTAGGGTCAACTTGAAGAGGCTTGCTGGGGTTGGGGCTCAAGGTTCTGCCATGGTTTTGCCATTGGCTGACCAGGTCCTGGGCAAACCCTAAGAGGGAAGCTAAAGGCTGGGCCTCAACTGGCAAGCTGAGCACCACAGCATGCTCAGCATGATTTGAAGCTAAGGCTGCTGCCTTGGCAGCGTCTGGCTCAACTTCTCCAGCAGCTTCTTGCGCAGTTGAGGTGACACCTGCTGACTTGGAATCAGCTGCTTGCTGGAAAAGACCAATCACAAGACAGCACAGTGGCTGAGGATTGGTTTGAATCCTTAGAAGCTGTGCTGTGACCGCTGCTGTGTATGCTGAGACCCATGTGCGGGACTCTGAAGGCAGCTTGCTTGAGCAGGCAACTTTCAAAGCTTGCTGGACAGCAGAAATGGCCAGTAGGCTGAAGGGTGGGTCTGAGGGGGGCCTGCCTGCAGCCACACACAAAAGTCTGTCCATTGTGCATGCAGTAACACCACTATCTGAAGAAGACCACCAGGGAATGATGCAAAGCAACCACTGTGCAGGCAGAATCTGGCAATTAAAAATAATAGTAAACGTCATCCTGTGATCTACCTGACTCATCAGCAGGAGTTTGGGATGGCAGCAGGGACTGCATCAGTCCCCAGTAGAACTGAGGCCGCCGCCCCAAGCTTGCTAGGGCTTCAGCCAGGAAACCTAGGACCCCATCCACACACCTGCACAGACAGAAACATATCTGACGCACAGCTGTGGTTTCCACATCACATCATGCATGACGCTTTTGAGCCAGGCATGCATTTCTGCATGACTCTTGCTGCCTCGAAGACACCTAATATAATGCGTCAAAACCACATTTGTGTGTTACATGTCATTCACGATTGTGATGTGATCTGCACATATTTCATAGTTGCAGCCTTACATCATTAATGTGGCATCTGTAACCTCAGCATGTGGGCTCTTTGGCAACAGCCCCACCCACAGGGCTACTTCATCTTCAAAAGCCCCACCCAACAGGTCTATCATGCGCCTAGTCAGCAGCTGGCCTGCCAGCTTGCGGACACCATGTGATGCTGATCCAGTCAGCAGCTTCAGGACAGGCAGGAAGCTGGCTGCCGAGTATTGGGTGTTGGAAGCTACCAAAGGGTTGAGTAATGGGGACAAGAGGGAGCTGGAGGGAAACATGACCAATTGAAGCTCCAGCAAAGCATGCTGCTGCAAGACTGGCAAGTCGAGGACATCCTGCAAGTAAGTCAAAAGTTGTCAAACAACAAAATCTTCAGGCTTCAGGTCATATTTTCACAATTCGGGTTTTGCTACAGCATGGCAGGTGTGGCCTGGCTTAAGGGCGGAATACATGTGTCCGTGCGTTCTAGCCCTGGGCTTGCCCTGGTAACCATGTCAGTGCACTGAAGCAACACACAGATATGCGCACGACATGCCTTTGCACATGTCTTGTGTCTTGAAAACAAAGTCAGTGTCCCAGTGCTCAAACACAACCAAACTGTTGCCAGCAGAGTCTGCATTTGCTTTTGAGCTCATGGCTCTGCTGTTGGCTGAGCTGGCTCGGTCGTTGAGCGAGCTCAGTGCTTGAAGCAGGAGCTGAGCCACATCAGCAGGAGTTGAGCCACGTCAGCAGGAGTTGAGCCACATCAGCAGGAGTTGGGCCACATCAGCAGGAGTTGGGCCACATCAGCAGGAGTTGAGCCACATCAGCAGGAGTTGAGCCACATCAGCAGGAACTATACCACATCAGCAGGAGGAGGCCAAGCATGACTGCAAGCCACACAAACTCTGACCTGAGGCATAAGACCAACAACATCAATGCGGCTGTCGCTCATGGCTTCTGACAAGCAGCTCTGGTATGCCTTCAATACCATGATCAACACCGTAGTGGTCAGCTCTTGCCCTGTCATGCCATCTCCATTGTCAACCTCTTGGCTGTGTAAATCCTCTGCTGCTGCTGCAGTTGAGGGTTTTTCAGGCACAGCAGGACTCGACAGCTCTGAGTCTAGCTCAAGCTGAGCTGAGTCAGGGGCTGACTCAGCTGCTGAGTCAGCCCCTGCGCCAGATGGGGCTGATGGAGTGCTGTCCCTCTGCAGAGTGGATAAAGTTGCCAGGAGGGACTGAGGGTCAGGGAATCTAGCTCTGAAGGCCTGCTGCAAGTGCAGTGCAAAAGCTGCCCACTGAGTGTGTAGGCTTGGCTGTTGCTGTTGGGAAGCGTCTACCAGAAAAGAAGCATCCTGTAGCTGTTGCTGTAAAAGTGATGCAAAAGCAGCATTTCCAGCACTTTGCAGAACATCAAGCTGAGTAGGATCGTCTGAGCTGAGCTGAGCTGAGTCAGAGCGCTGAGTAGTGAGAAGCTGAGGGAACATGACTGAGTGCTGAGCGCCGGGGGCATGATCTGCTGGATCATCTGAGTAGAGTCCACTGAGTTCTTGAGTTGCTGCCTGCAGCTTCTGAAAAGCTCCGGTCAGCGTTTGAAGGACCTTGAGCAGCGTGCAGAGCGTGGTGTGCCGCACCAGGGCATCTGGGTGCTGAATGCCCTTGGACAGAACAGCCCTGGGTAGGCATGGGGGAGACACCTGGCGTATGAAAGCTTGCACGAGAGGATTACTCAACTGTGGTGGCTGCTGACTCCTGTTGAAGATAAGCAAAGACACGATTTGGAAGCTGCATTTCAGCTGATCACTGAATTGGTGAAAGGGAAAAGCTTAAGCTGCAGCATTGGGCAGAAGTGCATATGGAATGGCTACCACTGGCTTGATCGCCTTGATCTGTGATCTCTGATCTGTTTATGCTGTGCCTGGATGTCCGTGCAATGACCTGACTGATGTGTAGCTTATGCTGCCAACAGCACTCAGTCAGGGATCAAGAGGTTGGATCCAGGGTTGTGTAGAACCCTAAACCAATAATTCAAGCAATCTACAACCAAGACCAAAACAACACCAAAAAGAATGACACTCAAAAGCAATCTAATGCCCAAGCACTCAACAGCAAGACACCTATTTGCTAGTTGTCTGAAAGGCAGATCTACAAACAAAGGGCAGGTGTTTACCCATTGATCACTCAATCAAAAGGCAGATTGTCAAACCAAATGGGCAGCATCTTACCCATTGATCAGTGCCTGAAAGGGATCTGAAGCCTTTGCTGCTGCCTGCACTATCTGACCAACAAGTGTCATGCCGACAAGCCACCTAGAAGAAGAAGCCTTGGGCTCCAGGTTCAGCGCGCAGCTGCTTAGGTAATCGACTGCCATGGCAGGTGAGGCAGAAGCTACTGCTAAGAGCAGCTCAGCATGTCTGTCGACCTCTGTCACCTTTAGCTTGTGCAACAGCCGTGATAGCCTCGCTTGACCTGTAGAAGGCGAACCAAGTGTGCTGGCCAGTGTGCTGGCAAGTGTGCTGGCAAGTATGCTGGCAAGTGTGCTGGCAAGTGTGCGGGCAAGTGTGCTGGCAAGTGTGCTGGCATAAGTGTGCTGGCAACAGACTGGTTTAATAGGCTTCCCCCACACGATTCCAACAAAGTCGAGTTGCAAATTCGTCAGGAATTCATGAGGATTGTCACTATGCCAGAGGCCTTTTTTGACTGCATGGGGCTTTGCAGCAGATGCGACAGCGTACTTTGATCTGCAACAGTGTATAAACGTACACTCATGACATGGTCTCTGTCAAAGGTGACATGCAAAGCCGGTTGCACTACAGCAGTGCCTATGACGTTCTGATCTGATCTATGACCAATGCTCTGTGTCCATCAGTGCCACTGAGTAAGAAAAATGACTTTGCTTGAGAAAGCAGTTTAGCTGAAAGCTTAGGAGGAGCACAACTCCTGCTTGCCACAGTCACTGATAGCTTCAAACAGGTTGAAAAGTACCATTTGGTTGTAATTAACTCAACTGGATTTTTCCAAACAATATGGAATCTGCAGCTGGTGGTTGACAGGCAACAGCTGACCTGCACTTGTTGATGGTTTCCGGTAGTCTTCTTCACCCTGTGGCTGCACCTCATCATCCCCCCTGCCTTCAAGGATGGGTAGCATGCCATGGGAGTGGTGGGTGCCCAGGGCCATAAGCATGTTATGAGCTGCATTCGATGCATCCAGGGCTCTGCGACCGCCGCCTTCCCTTTCACTGACATAAGCCAGCTGCAGCACAGTAATAATAATAAACTATGCAGCACAGTACTAAAGGAAATAACATTACTGACAATAGTGACAATAATTCATTGTTTATGCTTTCTGGCTCATGATGAGCCAGGTGCAAGCAGAGTAAGTTTTGTCTCTCCAGAGCAGTCTGTTCTGAGCACTTCTCAGTGCTGAATTGCTAGCCCAATTGCCTGCCCAATGGCTTGCCCAATTGCATGATTGGGGGGGAACATAGTCAGTTGTTGTGGCTGCGAACAAGCAAAGCTAAAGGCAAATGCATACCAATGTATTGCTGTGAATGCAAGCATGGCAGCCAAAAACAGGGCCTTCTTCATGATGACCAAATATCATCAAATCATGCTGTCCAGAATTACCTGGAGAAGAGCAGTGTCACTGAAGGCCTCAGCCTGCAGGGATGCCGGCAAGCCCTGTGATTCATGCAGGACCTTCTGCCCAATTAGCTCTAGGGTTTCAATGACCACTGCATGAGGATGAACGGAAAGGTAATGCAGCAGAGCCGCCATCAATGGCCTGCAGAGTAAACACCCTGAGGTTTGATCTTATTTCCATTTAAGATACAGACACAATTCACATGTACACTCAGACACAACTCACATGTACATACGTAAGCTGCAGCATGGGCGCTTGCTACATCAGGCAGCAATGACAACTGATGTCTGAACCACAAAACAACATACAGAGCTGCAACCATGCAGCTGCTGTGAATGTCTGTACACCAGGCTGTCTGTAACTGCAGACAAGGCACCAAATGTTGGATGGCAGGATTGGAGTCAGAGCAAGGGGTGCGACTGACTGGGGGTTGAAGGTAAATGGACCAACCGTCTGTTTTACCACCAGAAAGTATGGGATGTGTGACAGTTCATGCAGGCAGCTGCCTTGCCTAGAGGAGACCACTGTTGTGAGTGTGTGTGCGTCTGCATGACGCAGGATAGTCTGTGCTAGGGTGACCAGCAGAGCACACGAGGGGCGCTTCAGGGGGTCCTTGTCACCCCAGGACCTTAGTAATGAGCTCTTGCCAGCTGTGTCATCACTCTTCTTCCTGCAATTTTGCCGCATGAGTGTGTACTTGTCTGAGATCACAGTGTCTATTGGATGTGCCTTTGAACATCTTCAAGGAGCCCTTGCACTTCTGCAGGCATGCATACAGCAATGACAACTAACAGATGCCCATCATAGCCTGTTTGACCCTTCATGCTGCAGCTGTCGTACCAAATGCTTGTTAACATGCTTTGCACTTCCATGTGACAGCCTGTTGCATCCTAGGGATTCAAAATATTTCACCATTACGGCAGAGGGCAATCACTGTTGGGTGTTATTGAGCAGTGAATTACAGCCAGAAGCACTCATGGCAGCATTGAGTCTCACTTTGGTGGTTGAGCCAGGTTGATCAGAGCAGGCAAGCTCATGTCAAGAGTCTTGACGAGTCGTGTCGTGAGAGGAGTGCCTCGGCTGGTCATGGCAGCCAACAGGTACAGCGTGGCATTAGCCCTATACCGTACAGTGGAACCAAGGTGCTGATGTAAGTATTTGGCATGTCGGGCCAATATGCTGTCAGTATATTGATCAAGCACAGTCTGGGTCTGAGATGCTGGCTGGGAAGGTGCACCAAGCTGCTCTGGACTCTGGACCTGACCATGCTCAATGAGCTGTGCAGATACAAGCAGCAAAGCTGTGCTGATGTGTTCATGGCGAATCTGCAGGAGCAGCGTGGCATTATGAGCGGTTGAATCAAGACATTGGAGTTGAAAGAATGAATATGAATCGTCAGTCACCAATGCCTGCGTCTCCCATATCACAGAAAGCTCCTCCAGCCTTGGAGACAGACGCAGAACTGAGTTGCGGATCTCTTCCGCATCAGACCTTCGCAGCACCTCTCCAAGGTTGCGCAATCCTGCAGAAGTTAGGTGGGTTTCGCGTGCGCCCCTTAGCAGTGCGAGTCAGACCACTTTCCGCGCGTTTCAATGTGCTTGCCTGCCAACACTGTCTCAACATCGCTGACGGCCCTTAATTGCTCGCATATATCAGGGAGAGCTGTGGGTTTGCTTGCAGCTGCCGGCTGCTCCAGCTGCTGCGCTTGCTGCGATGCCGAAGTGGTTGTCGAGAACAACCCCGCCAACTTACCTGGCATTCTCGGCGCGGTTCGCAACTACTTCAGCTGGCTGTCACCCTCTATTGGCTCTCAGCTGACTGCTTGCAACACCAAATTTCTCAAGCTGGCGTTTCGCCTTGTCCGCTCGCTCGTCTCCATGTCTGTTCGTCTTTCGAAATCACGTGACCCTGCACAGGGCAGTGGCTGGCTTCAGTCGCAGCTGCGTGAGGCCAAGCTTCTCTGGCCCCGTAGCCCTCATGTTCGCTTGTTGGAGCGCCGGTACCAGTCTCACCTTCGCCACAGCCGCAGCAAATTTAATCAGCGTGAGGTTGTG
>JAABUP010003517.1_pt1 | contig 27577 bp, 36 predicted proteins | sample 5559201 | NCBI WGS metagenome assembly JAABUP01 (sample SAMN10711887, study PRJNA513373) | rock metagenome | isolation source: Antarctica rocks | place: Antarctica | reverse complement strand
GTCTTCTGTGATGGGGGCATCACAGTCAGACCCTGAACCCATAGACATGGTGCTGCTGGTCTCAGCATCTACCAGCTCACAGTCTGAGCTCAAGGGGCTGAAGCTTGCAGCAGCTGACTGCTTGGGAGCAGTGTCGCAGTAGCATGAGCAAGCTTTCGCTCAAAATCGCGGTCTTTTGAGAAAATATTGGAATAATTTTAAGAAACATCGGAAGACGATAATAATTCATGTAATGCTTTTATGTCGGCTCGGCCTCAGAATAATTAATTATTAAATCGAGAAACATTAATACGAGTACGGTAATAAGTGGTCATGGCATGATGGTCGCTTCCTGAAAGGAGACTTCAACACAAGATGGGATGCAGGCGTACAATCCCATAGGCGCATATGAAAACGGTGTCTGCAAATGTGAAAATACAAGTGTTGGATGCTAGCGCAGCACTGAGCGATTAAGACAACATTGCACATCAATGGCCGGCTTGCAAAGAGAAACCCTATCTCTCAATCATGCAAAGTGGGAAAAGCTCAGATCTGAGCAATCACGATCTAGTCCAGATGTTCAGAGTGAGGAGGCTATGACACGTCAGCTTTGCATGTTGGCCACTGTTTGCGCTTCTACTTCTGAGCCTTCAGCTGAATGACTACCCTCAGCACCATCCAGTGCTGCATCATCTGCATCTTGTCCAAACGCTGGGTGCTGCGCTTTCACATCATGAACATGCTCCTTGAGGCCTCTGGCAGGAGGGCCTTTTGTGGGCTCTGTGCCAATGCCTGCAGAACAGCGCATCAAAATATCACACGCATGTGTGACCAAGCCTGAAGCAATTGTCAAAAAGGTTGTGGGTCACATTGAGATGGATGTGTATTCACAAGAGCGCAGATGCCACAATGTTGGCATGAGACCTGATGCACCAGTGTTGCGTGCATGCAGTCAAACTGAACGCCACTTGCTGTTGAAAGTCACAAATGCTCTGACACCAATGCAGCTCTTGGTAAGTCCCATGGTGATCTGGCTGCAAAGCCTGATGTTGGCTTGTCAGGCAGCGACCTCTGTGATGACTGGATGTGATGGCTGGTGTCCAAAATATGTACATGCATCACCTGCTGGTATGGGATCTTCTTCCCAGTCCAGATTCTCTGGCGCATTATGGGGGTGAAACTGGAAGTTTGGAGCAATCAGGCAGTCTTCTGGAGGTGGCAATCTGAAGCCGTACTTGGTGGCAAGAGCTGGCAAGGCAATCTTGTTGCGCCTGTCTGCCATAAGTTGTAATGCCTGGAACACAGAGAAATTCCTCTGCAAAATGCATGGTTTGAAGTAGGTGCTGATATGCAAGCCAGCTGCACAAATGTAAGCTCATAATGACTGTTCAAGTCCCTGCAATCATTTGCACCACAGACACATAGTTATGTCAGCTTGTTTGCAGTGATATGTGTGCTTTGTACTTGAGGCCTGTGAACATCAGGCAGTATCAAGCACATCTGCATCTTCACCTGACTTCTGCCATAAACGTTGAAGCTATAATTACAGCATCAGACGCACCTGGTAACAATTGTTGTCAGTGATAAAGTGCTTCTTACTCTGGCGATCACGATGCCTTCTATGACACTCATGAATGATCACGATGGCAAGGTTGCTGGAACACTAACAAAACCGTTCCTTCTATTTGTCATTGAGCAACAAGTTTGCCTTACACAGCACATGCTACGCAGTGCAAGGTGCTATGCAGCAGTGCTGCTTCTCAAGATGCTGTCTAAATCAACTCACATCTTGAGAGGGAGGTGTCACAAACAAAGTTGTTGCTTTAGCTTGTATGGCCAGCATGACATCCTCCATGCCAACCTCTCTCTTTACGCTTCCTGCTCTGTCGCTGAAGGCCTGTGCATCATGCGATTATCCAGTTCATGAACTGACTCATGTACAAGTTTGCACAGTCCATGAATCTGCATATGGTGCAAACACAAGCCAGGAGACATGCAAAAACATTGTACAAGACCTAAGATGGTAAACATTGCGAGAACCGAGGTCCCAGGCCTCACATAAAGCAATGACTCAAGCACATCATCTAGAAAAGTCAGATGGAGTGCTTGCCTCTGCAACCTGCAAGACCTCTGCAACATTTCTGTACATAAAGTCCAGGAGCTGGTGTACAACTCTAGGTTCATATTCTTTGATGCCCTGAAGGTACAAGGCACAAAGCCTTGAATTACAGTGCACAAAGCTATTGTGAGGGGTGAGCAAGAAAGCTGGCGTGTTGTGTCAAGGCAAGGGACAAGTCATGGATGCACAACAAGAGCTGAAGCTGCAGACCATGGAGTCCAAAACTTGTTTGATTACAACTCCGTCAGATGGCAACAGCTCATCCTCCTTGGGAGCAGGCATGCTTGTGGCGGGGCAATGGTTGTCTCAGGAGTTGCAAGTTGCTGTTCCTGCTACCCTTCACAGATGTAAGGCATCGTGACTCAAAGGAGTCAGCTCAGATCCGCCTGGACTTCCTCGCCAGCGGCACTGATTTTGGAATGACGGTCATCGTAAAATAGTTTGCGCACAATAAGCCTCGATCAGAGTTCAAGGTTGAGACCTTAAGACCTTCGTCATTGTGGTTCCGGTGCCAGGAAGGGGAATTGCTACACAGGTTTTGGCTGCAAGCCTGTAGGGCTTCAGGGGGATACTACCGGAATTGCATTATGTCATACACGTCTGTCCGCCTAAATTTGTCCGTCGCCTGCACTGGTATGAGCTAGGAGCGAAGCCAGCGCAGTTGCGCCGAGCCGAGCTTCGCGACTAGCGTTGGCTTCAGCGACGACGCGTCCCTGTGGTGTCAATCGCACGCTAAACTCTGTATTGTTGTTGCTGCTTGCGTCTAACAATGCCAGGCAAAAGGAAGAAGGCTGTCGTTGAAGTATCTCAAGAGCTTTTGACTGAAAGACACGTCAGCAGAAGGCATCAGGGTACTAACAGAGGTGCTCGCGCAGAAAATCGAGCGGCAGGGTAAGTAAGGCCGGGTGTCAACGCCAACTGAGGTGATTGCTGGACACCTTCGAACTGCGTCTGCAGGCCCAGCTCTCTCCCCCAGTGCACCGGCAGCTGCTCGCCAGCCCTTGGGAGACATAACCAACAGGCAAGTCGCCCGATCATGCAGCAAGGTCAATGTACAGAATAAATAGCTTGATTTGCACCGGTTTCTACAGGGAAGTTTCTGACCCAGTGGAAGCAGCTGAAGCTGCCCGAAAAGCAACACGAGCCGCTCAGCGGTGCTCTCAGCGGGCTGCACGTACGGCAGAGCAACGAGCTGCTGAGCGGGCAGCTAACACTGCTGCCAGGTCTGCTTCTAGAGCAGCTGCAGCAGATGAGCATGCTGCAACACATCAGTCTTTGGGCGACTTAACTAACAGGCAAGTTGTCGGATCACCCACCAAGGTAAATGCACAGAATAAACAGCTTGAACTGCACCTTTCTCTACAGGGAGGTGTCTGACTAAGTGGATGCAGCTGAAGCTGCCTGGAAAGCAATACAGACCGCTCAGCGCCGTTTTTGGCGAGCTGCACGTACGGCAGAGCAACGAGCTGCTGACCGGGCAGCTGACTCTGCTGCCAGGTCTGCTGCTAGAGCAGCTGCAGCAGATGAGCATCCTCGTGCTGAGCAGGCTATACACGCAGCAGCCAGGGCAAGGTAGACCACAAATGGCCCCTCTCATTTCCCAGTGCACCCCAGGCACCGTGCTGAGTTGATTGGTAATGCTGGCATGTTCCTCAATCTGCTCACCTCTCCTTTTGTGCATAGCCAGCCTTTGTGGCAAGACCACCTCCATGTGTCCCAGGCTGAGGCACAGCCACTTGCCCCTGGCTTCAGCTCCCCAGCACCTCAACAAGCAAACATCACCTCGGCCAGCTTTGTCACCCCTGGCAAGCATGATACACAGCAGTTTATCGTGGTCTATGGTGTTGAATGCTGAGCTGAAATCCACATACAGCAAGTACAGGTCTTGCTGGCTTATTTTTGCATCTGACATGATGTTCATTACGTTTGCAGCTGCCGTATTGTGTTCTTTTGCTTTCTGAAGCCCTCCTGTGCGCTACTTAGGATGTTGAAGTGTTCTGCATATTTGTATAGGCATTCTGCAATCACACCTGTCCATAATTTGTACAGAGTGTTTGCTAGTGCTATGGGCCTCCAGTTCCCCAAGTCATGTTCACTACCCTTTTTATGCAGGAGCACATTTTGAGACTCCTTCCACGCCTTGGGCGTTGTTCCCGTCATCCACATCAAGATGAACAGCTTGTGGATTACCTGGTGCACCCCTTCTGGAAGATGCTTGAGCAGTTCATTCAGGATGCCATCGGGACCAGGTGCCTTTCCATTCTTCAGGTGTCTCATCTTCTCCTGAAATATGCAAGGGTCACGTACATGTTCCAGCAGTGAGACGCTTCCAAATCCTGGCTTTCCAGCAGCTGTTTCTAGTGTGAAGGGGTCAATACTGCTGTATGCACCATGTTTCCAAGGATACTTTCTGTTTTCGTCATTTGGTCTGAAAGCCCTTGTCTTTGCAGATCCTGAGGCTGGCTTCGCTTGTTCTTGAAAGCTGCTCTGCACGTACTCAAGCATTGCGTCAGGATCATTCAGCATTTCCCCTGTCTCCTTGTTTAGTACATATGTAAGTTGCTTTTTGTCAGTTGCTTCTCCAAAGAACTGCTTGTTCATCTGTTTCTGCTTTGTTGGGTATTGCTTTTGTATCCGTTGTCTTGCTGCAACACCGCTATGCCATTTTAGCTCTTTTGTGATCTTGTCTTTTCTCCTAGCTGCTGTCTTGCGGGCTTTTAAACACGATTCTTCATATTCTTGCCAGCTTTTCCTGTGATTCTGTCTGGGCGGCAGTGGGAAGCTGTTGCGATGTTGTTCTGGAAGCTTACTCAGCTCCGTTTGTATAAGATCGCGTAGGTCATCGCATGCTTCGTTGCCTGCAGCTTTGGTGTCTCTGTGTTGCATGGCCACCCTGTGGAGGCCCTTTCTCACTGTGCTCAGTCCCTCCAGTTTGCAGATAGTGCATCTTGTTCTCAGTCTGAAGCCCTATCTGGCCCGGCTTTTGAGAATTTACAGATTTGCTGGGCTATGGGCAAGACTTGCTGCAACATTTCTTGTAAGAGACAGTTGTAGCGCTCAACAGTGTCGGCCCCAATGCACACTGAAGTCAGTGCCATTCTCAGGGTCTCACCTTGATCCAGTGACTCTTGACTGTGTATGCCATTTCCAAAGTGCTGTCTAGCTCCTGTAGTACGTCTGCTGTTGACGCCCCAGTCTCTTGGCCAAAAGCCTCTTTGAATTCTTTCAGGTCTTCCTGTGGGACTGGTGTCTGTAATCTGGGCTCTCGGGGCAGTGGAGGGGGGGTCAGGACCCGGCTTCAAACATTTCATGCAGGTGAGTGGTATTTCGGCCAGTACTGGTGCATGGTCTGCATCACCTGATGTGTCCAGGATTTCCATGGAGGATGATATCCCTGTGCACATGGACTCTGATATGAGTTTGTCATCGATTCTACTGTCTTGGCTACTGTCTATTCTATGACGGAAAGTGTACTGCCTGTGTGGGTTTCTGTCAGGATCTGTTGTATGTAGATGCAGATCTTTGATAAACTTCTGATGTTTTGCGTCTTTTATGTCAAGTTTGGCTCTTTGGGCATCTTGTTTGAACAGTGCTGCATTCATGTCCCCAGCCATGATGTTGTAGGGCAGTGGCAAACCTGCATGTGATGCCTTGTTGTCTTCAGAGCTCATGGCGTCTTTGGTCACTTGATATACCTCTTCTCTCTTTTGTAGATCATCGCTTGGTAGATACACTCCCCATATGGTCAAGCAGTCACTTGCAGGTGGTTTAATTTTCAGAGTCTTCAAGTGTGACTTGGCTGCAGGGTGGTTGTGATGGATCAGCTCTACTGAGTTCTGGCTGGGGAGATATTTGTGCACCGCTGTTGCCACTCCTCCATATCCAGTTCTACAGTGGCTGCTGTCATTGCCCTTGACGCAGCTGTGGAACAGTGTATATTCTGGTAGGTATTCCTGGAAGAACACTCTGTCTTGCCTTGCATCAGTCAGCTTGGTCTCAGTCAACACAATAATCCATGGCTTCCTCTGGTGTGCAATCTGCCTGAGCTCATCTGGCACGGTGGTGGAGCCCATGACATTCCATGTCAAAGTGTCACAGCAGGGGGTGTATGCACCTGCTACCTTTTTCTTCTTCTCCTTTGTGGTGGCAGACTGCCTGTCTGTGTGGCTTGTTGTACCAGCCTTGCATGTTTTCGATAGTGTGCTTGCTTGCCTTACCTTTAGTGCTTTCCTGATAGTGTCCAAGCTTATCCTGCAGTCTGAGTCAAGATCCTCTTGTTGCAGGTGCATTTCTTTGTCAGCAGCAATGTTTTCCTTGGCTGGTGGCTCCTGGAGCACTGTCGGGCTTCTCGTACTGACTGTATTTCCAGGTGCTGGCTGCTGCTTCGTTGCATTCTGGTTAAGGGTTGCATTAGCAAAGCATGCTTGTATGCTACCTGGCTTATGGGCGTGTCTGCTGTGATCAAGGGGGGCCAACTTGCAGCTTGCTGTACTACTTGTTGTGTTGTGCTGCATGCCAGCTTCATCAGTGTCATGTTGCACCTTGCCTGTGTTTCTGGTGTTGCTACCCCCTTGCAGCCAGGACCGCAACCTTCCTGCGCTTGCTGTATGTGTTGACTTTGGTTTCTTGTATATTTTCCTATGCATTCTCATGCTCGTGTGCAGGCTGGACAGTGAGTTACCCAAGGTGCGGTGGAGCCTGGTTGTTGCTGCTTTTTTAGCTTGTGCGTGTCCATTTCCTGTTTGCTGGATGTCCGGGCTGTCAGGTAATTCCATGGGCCTGTGAGCGTTCGACTGCCATCTGCTTGCTGCTATGCTTCTAGATATAGCAAAGCCAGTTCTAGAGTTCTGCTACCCTGTTTGCCATTTGCATGACAGCATGGTAATGCTCCCTAAGATCTTGTCCAGCCAGGATGGTCCTGAAACCATGACTCAAAGGTGTTAGTCACCTCATTTTGGCTTTAGTATTGCATCCATTTCTCCTGTATCCATATTGCCCATATGCCACAGTTCCATGTGTCTCCCCTCTGTTGCAGTCTTGTAGTCCACTCTTTGTATTGCCACCTCCCTGGTTGGTCATTGTCGTAAAGTGTTCTGATTGCTTTTATGATGTCTTGCAGGAAGCCACTACCAAAAGGGCCAATGAAGGCAACAGTTTGAGACCTGGCATCAGTCAGAATGATTCGCCAGTGGATGCCATCACCCACGACAATTGCCGGGCAGGGTCCGTCCCTGAACAGTGTTTTCCTCAGTGTTCCTGCAATATCAGAGACGCTGGTCTTAGGCATCTGCCCACTGGCCTCCCTTATTTTGAACAGCAATTCATCGCGTTGAACTACTGAATGGGTTAAACCTGCCATGTTTTGATGCGTTGCGGTTGGGTAACACAGAGGCACCATGCAGCTGATCAAGCAGGTCATCAATGCGAGGAAGCAGGTACTCACTGGCGGACTGTAAAGATCATGTGCACCTGAACAGGTCAGTAAGTTCAGTATCAAGGCATGAATTGCACGTGCTTCCATGCCTAGCAACATCATTCTCTCGGATGCAGTGCAAATGTCACTTGAGCGAGCACTGCAACTGAAGCTGTCATAGACAAATTTCCATTTGGCAACTAGCACAAGCAGCTGCTGACTACTAGACAGGCAATATTAGACAAGCAATGCGTATTACAGCTGTTTTGAGCCCACGCCAAGGAAGCTGTGTCATTTCAGCTGACCTGTCCAAGCCATGGCTCATCAGCAGTCTCGCCTTGGATCTGAACATCATGCAGCATTGAATGCTGTTGGCCTGCGTACTCTGCAAATACCGCCTCCTTGCATGGCTTGACCAATGCAGCGTGACTGTGCACCAGGTCAGCAGTGCCATGGGCAAATGGAACACCAAGCACTTTTTTTATGTTGACCTGCATGCGCAGGTTGACTATCATCTATGCATAGGTTGACACTCACTGCTATGCATAGATCAATTAGCATGAGGCCGTGTGTCCTATTACCCTGTATTGCTTTCATGGGGTCACAGCCTCGGGTCACTTCTCGAAACGGCATACTCACCTTTCCCATCACAGACTTGCATCTGCTTGATGCATAATGCTACACATGCTGTATGGCACAGTGTGGTGTTTTATTACAGCCCATGTTAGCCACATCAGCAGCGTCAATGACAGCAACAGCAGCATCAGCAGCGGTGACTATGGCAGTAGTGACACAAGCAGTAGTGCCAAAGGCAGCAACAGCCAGCAACGCATGTTGGCATCACAATGCAACAATGGGGGCAGTCTGCAGCCCTGCTTGGGCCTGAGGTGAGGGCATCATCAACCAGCAATTAGCTGGTGGTGCATGCCTGTTCACATCTCTGCTTGCTTTGTTCCAGTTGTTCAATTTGCATGTTTCTGTATGTTGTGTGCTGATATGCACAGTTTGCGCTGCATACATAGCCTATACATTTCACACCATGTCATATGTGATGTCAGTCATGCTACCTTGTTCCTCTTTGATAGATGAGCCAGATGTTGGTCACATGAATGTGGGACCAGGTTGTATGATGCAATGCATTTATGTGCACAAGTCACTGCGGACTTCCCACTATTGCCCTAAGCGTTACGGGGCTCGCCCCATTGAATGCGACCTTTCTGTGCTAGTCAAGTTACAGGCGGCTTTTTCACTTTTCACACAGACTGAGCATATAGACAGTCAACAAGAGCAGCTTCAGCGCGCCGGTCACGAGCCTGTTTGCCTTGTGCCTGGCTCTGTGGACCTGCCTGTGCCTGATTGCACTCTTCAAAAGAGTCTCGACACACATTCTGAGGGCTTTTCACTCTGCTGATACAGGTATACCACTGACACAACCTCCAATTTCAGCTATACATGCGTTGTGCTTGCGCTCGTGGCCGGCCACCTGGACTGTCAGCCTCGATCTGACAGTCAGCAGCAGACGTTAGGATGGTTTTTTCAGCAGCTTTTGACGTCAGCGGTTCTACATGACTGTAACAATAGTCTCCAAGATGCATTTCAATGCATTGCGCAGCCTAATACAGCCTTGCAAGACTGCATACTGTATCTACCACAATACCTATGATCCAGGCATTTCACCGGGCTCTGCAAATCAGTGCATCCTTGGGGACGTGTATCTGAGATGCAATCTATCAAGGAGACATGTACAGCTTGAGTCATAAATTTAGGTCTGGACTGTTGCATGGCTGGAGATTGTGTCAGCGGGGTATAGCAACTTGGAACCTTTCCACGCAGTCGAAGAAGCAGTCTGCCGTCTAAGTCAAAAGTCAGAAGGCACCAAACTCTGGCAAAATTTCATGAGCTGGCAAGTCCACTGCACTACTGTGCATATGCAACAGGTTGCACAGAAAACAGAGCTTTGCTGACTGAACAGGCTCTCCCTCTGTTCAGGCAGCAAGTTTTTGTGTCTTTCTGTGGAATCGCTCTTGCTGCTTGGCTGTTGCTTTGCTGAAGGAAGTGGATACTACAGGTGCCAGCTGTGTTGTTTTGCCACGAACGTTGACCAAGAAAAGACATTCTTTCCTATGCCTTTTGCGTGCCGCACAGCTGCCAAGGTAAGGCTGTGTCTCCAGCCCTGTTTAGCTCCGATCAGCCACGAGCGCTACAGTCGTTTGCCGCGGCGATGAGCCCGCACACGGAAAGGTGTATCGGTTGTCTTGCTGCGCCTGTTCCCACCGGGGCATCGCAACAGCGGTCCGCTCACAGTACTGTTGCAGACCTGAATACTTCAAGCCTCGGACCTAAACTTTTGACTAAAGCTGTATGAGCTGGTGCAGCTTCAGATTCCCCACCCGGTGCGACCTCGACTGACCCTGCTACTTGCGCTGAGACCTAGAGACGACGTCAGACAACTGGCCTGGTGCGTGCGAGTTGATCGCAGTTGCGCAACGGCGCATCTGTCAACAGATAAGTTCTCTTCTACCTGCCTGCGGCAGCCAGTGTCGCTTACTCCTCCTTTCAGCACTATGTCGCGTAACTTTCCCGGTAAGACTGCCGTTCCCATAATTCTCGGTTGGCCAGCGGTGCAATCCTTTTTCCCAAGCAAAGTGAAAAACACGTATTGCGTGGCGCATTGCAATTGCAGGTGAGCAATATGAGCAGGACTTCATACCACACAGACTTTGCAACTGGGAGGTGCCAGCTATAAAGGTACACGCAAAGACCTGTCGGTTTTGCACTGGCTGCGAACAGCTGTAGCAAGCTGCTCTGCACGTTCTGGGTAGCGGTTGTGTGCCTCCTAACGAGCCTTGCCACAGATGCCACTGCCATGCAGAGAACGTCTGCAGCCAGCATGTACGGGACCTTGAACCCCAGAAGGGAGGCCACAACTGCAATTGCAAACGATCGTGGATACCTGCTCTCAAAGAAGAGCAAATTCAGTGACTCATTCAACCACAACACCCACGTCTACGACACCTCAGCAGCAAGGTGGCCAAAGGTGCAGTGAGCTCTGCAGCAGTGATTGTGCCATGCATAATGACAGTGCACCTGGCTGCGACAGACGTTGCTCAGTGTATCAGTGCTTCACAGTGCGAGCACGCCAAGAAGTCTGTATACGTCTATATCTGACTCAGCAATGACCTTATTTCAGACAATTGAGCTGCTAAGCCTTAGTTTGCTCATCTGTGCAATGCTACTCATAACTCTCCACCAAAGCATGGGGCAATGTCTGAATTTTGCTTGCATGCTTGCAGCCAAATCCTCTCGTGAACACAGGAGCTCATGCCACCATGGGCTACAAGGGCATCCTGACCACATACTTGAATGCTTCCACAGTGTCCATCCCCAGTGTGGACATTCCCGGATGCAAGGAGCGCAACTTTCACTAGCTGTGCAGCCTTTTTATTCGTCATAACGCCGTTTTTGTCGTGGATTAAATCAGTACTGCCAGCTTTGCAGCCAACAACACAGATGCTCCTTAAAGTGGTTATTGAGTTCACAAGACGCTGTCAATTGCACTCGTTGCAGGTGGTATCGTTGATCGGTATATACTCATGCACCAAACCTACACTTCAGGTGCATGCATGTAAATCATGCAGCTGAAACCCTGCTGGCCAAGCTGAACACGAGCCTGTTGCACACTCAAAAATTTACTTCAAAGCACTGTTGTAACACACAATGCATGCAAAATGCAGGACATGTGCAGCGTCTGGCATCTTGCATACTCTTGCAGCTGGTGGCACAACGACGTGTTTCAGCACAGCCTTGCTTGTGCAGTATCTTTTTGCCGAGACAGGTTATCAGTCTTGTGGGGTCATGCAGTGCACACATGTGGGGTCATGCAGTGCACACATGTGGGGTCATGCAGTGCACACACAACCGTAGTGATTAGCAGCCATGCGTATTGCAAACATGGGGCGTGCCATATTGGAAAAGTAAATATTCATTGTTTTCTGCTCAAGCAGTCTGTCACTGCTATTGTAAATGCTGTAGCATTTCCTTGCGTTGCAGCAGCTCTGCAATAGCTGCATCTAACATTGAATCACCCTTTGTGAGGCCATCTACCTCCTTGAGATGCCTGACATGGTCTGCTTGCTCTGCCACTTGTTGCTCTGCAAAAGCAGCACACTTATGAGGCATGGGGATGACATAGACTCTTCAAGCAGCACAAAAATACACCCAAATCAAAGTCAAGTGACTTGCCAACAGCTATACATGGCTTGCACGACAGCATGACTTGCCTGCACGTTGCAACTCCTCTGTTGCTGCATTTGTTTGCCGGTTGTCGTATGCATTTGCTTCTGCAATGGGACCACCTCTGGTCCCATCCTCAAACTCCCACTCATGAATGGCAATTGCCTGCCCAATCAATACACCTGTAAAACATCTGAAGTCAGTAACAGACAATCTGGATTTGCTGCTTCTGTCCCTGGCCCCCCTTCCCCCGCTTTGAAGTTGTCAACACCTCTGATTGACAGCTGGAAAACTGACTGGCCTTCCCTGCTCTACCAAAGGACATGCAGTTACCAACTGTAACATGAGCCACATGCGTCACCATCTACACGAGTACACTGAGTGCATGGTTCCTATTTTCTAGGGATTGAAGTGGAGTGGCCTGCCATTTGCATGTGGGACTACGCGCCACGTACAATCTACACAAGCCGGGTGTTCCAACAACCAGCCAGTCCATGCGACCAATTCCACATTTGTTGTTCACAAGCATTTTACACGTATCACATGTAGAACAATGAGCAGCATGTGCAATGTGACCATGTTTCTAGTCCTGCTCGCCGCCCAGATCCTGCTACTGCCCTAAGCCCTGACAAACTTGCGGATGTACAGACTGGCACAGTCCCAATCAAAGTGCTTGAGCATCAACAGGCAGGGGAAAATGACACATTAGTAAGGCCCTGAGAGGCAAGAAAATCGTACGCCGCAAGGTGTTATACCAGAAAAGTCCCTCCAAGGGAGTGGTAGTAACTTTGAGTTATGTTGAGCGCAGGTCAAAACATGAATGGGCAAATTGAAAAGGCCTGGGTCCGCAGGTGAAGGGCAGCAAACCTGATGGAGCCTCAATGTTCCACAGCAGCCCGTTGCTGATGCATACAGGCCGCCCTTTGAGGCCTTTCCTCCAGTAGCTGTGCACTGCCGCTGTGCCCTCATCCTGCGTCTGCTTCAGTAGCTTCTGCCTGTCCGCTATGTTCTGCAGAACAATCACCAAGTGGGGTGTTGTACCTGGAAGCTACTGCAGATCAGTAGACAGTGCCAGTGCTGCTGCATCATGCACCAATGAGCCTTTCCTTGCATGCAGCTAGAGAGCAGCACATGAATCAGTAAACATACACAAAGTACCAGCTGCCTGGATAGGCATGCAAGAAGGCCAAACACTTGCTAATGCTGCTGCACAGGTGGGACAACAGGCGTGCACAGATGTATTGGTCACACATGCTGGTAGCTTGCTGCAAAGGGCAGCTTCAAATCCATCTTGGCAGATGCAGGCCAGGTGTCTACACAATACTGTACATAATCTCTTGACACTGAGGATGAGCACTGCATACACCCTCATTGATACCCACATTCACAGGGAATGCATGCAAGAGATGAGAGTCTATGCCTGAAAGTCACAAAGCAAGTGCAACGCACATCAAGGCTTGTTGCAAGCATGAAAAAGACTTGAGACTCACTTGCCTGGTTCACATCCTCCGTTGTGCAACTAGAAGGCTGTCCAATCAGCTCATCCCAGGTTGCCTGAAAGAGGTCCAGAGCAGCTTTGTTTGCGTAGTCATACCTGTTGCAACGTGATAGTCATTGTGACTGCGCTTGGACTACACATCAGCTACTCTTCCTGAGTGAGAGGTATCAATGCTAGAGAGTGATATGGTAGAGCACATACATGGGTGCCGGTAACGGTGTTGTGAAGTATGCCTTGGGCTTGCTGTAAACACATGCCATACTGAGATGAGTGAAAATGACGTCACTACTTGGTCATGCCTGCAGCGCGTCAACTTCTGCAAATTGCAATTTGATGAGCTCACTTGGGATTAGCTGGATCTTCTTCCATGTCATGACTAACCACACCATATGGCGCCTCCCATATAAGCTTTGTGATCTCATGGATCTCTGCATCATCCATGATGGGCCTGCATCATACAATGTATCTCATTTATGCACTGCTTGTCACTGACTCATGGCGTTGATGTTTGAAGTCAGACAACTTTTCCACGCTGCTACAGGTAACCTCAGCTACATGTGCGCAAGGCAAAGCTGTGTTCTGGCTGATTCTGGTCGCCTCAAAGTGTTGAGACCACTTCCACTGACAAAAGGCAAACTCCTTTGCAGCACAGTGAGATTGTAGTGTAAACAGCCATCTTAACTTCTCAGGTTTGTCCTACGTGCCATGAATGCTCGAGCTGCCCTTACTTGCCAACCTTGCGCTTGTAGCTCTCAACCATCATCAAATTATGCATGATGACTTCTGTCTGCAGATAAGGGGCGGCTGGTTTTGGCGGATCCATGAGACTTCCAGCTTGCTTTTTCTTGCCACCGCCTTTCTTCTTGGCCTGCAATACTGCAAGCAGTACCCTTGCAGCTTTCGGGCAACTTGTGCATCACTGGCTCACAACAATGCGTGTAGCTTACGAATTTTGCATACAGTGACAACTTAAATGGGTGGGGTGGTGGCCAAGTGTCTTACCTGGGCTTGTACACTTCTTCTGCCTGATCTCCCAAGCTGCCAGGGATGCCCTCTGGTTTTGCAAGCTCTGCAACATTGGATAACATGACCCCCTTGACAAAGCAAGCAACGCACACAGCACAGGTCTCTGGAAAGCTTACCGTTGCATGTGGCGACACTGGCGTGCATGTGTGCCGTGAGCGGTTGAAGGTGGCAAAACTTGCATCGTGCATTGCAGCCAGGCACTTTGCATGTCGTTTTGATTACAGCAAACAAGCGTGTCGCTGCTGCTGCACACGGTCCTGTCGTACAGCACGCGCGATGGAGCCTGTATGTATTCTGAAGCTGTCCACGTGACGTCAGGAAGGCTCAGCTGTCATCGTGCCTATCCTCTCACATCACCCTGTGGCACCGACGCGGAGCTTGCTTGTGTGATAAACAAAAGCCAAGCAGCCCAGAGCGGCTCATCAGCGCTGTTTGCTCCGCCTTCTGAGGCAGTGCTGTTTTGCAAGAACGTAGTGACGCGCCATGCTGGCTGCACAGTTGCTCCGCCGGTGCGCGAGCGGCCTCGGAGGGGCAGAAGCGACTACTAGAGCTGTAGCAGCTGCGCAGGTTTGTTCAAAGATTCGCTTTGTTTTGCTTTGAAAATTGTGTTGTTGATCTGCCTGCAGCGCGGTTGTCCTTCTACGGATCCATGTCATTTGCTTCTGGTGCAGGTAGCAGCTAGGCAGGCTGCAGGCTCCCACTCTCGATTCTTTGCCGCACAGCCTCAGGTGAGATTTTGGAGTATCAGAAAGGCTCAGCCTTATCCACACTTCTGTCGTGACAGCCTGCTCTTGCTCTTGCAGCCAGCAGCGTCCAATGAGGAAGAGTACAACAAGCTGACCAGCCAGAAGTCAAGTGTCACGGTATGCTGATGATTTCAGCTGCATGCTTCAGTCTGTATATGATATCTTGTTGCAAGACCTGGGTAATTTCACCTCAGAAATGCACTTCACTGTCTGCTGCTATGCAGTGGCCAAAGCAGCTAAATGCTTCCTTGGAGGAGGTGGATCCAGAGTTGTATGACATCATTGAGAAGGAGAAGAACAGGCAATTCAAGGTATGTTCAAGAAAGGCTTGATTAGTCTAGAGTGAGCAAATCCAGCCTTACGGTCATGGTGTTGCTGCTTTGACACATTCACCACTGGCTGCAAACCATATGCACGCATGCATTAAGTGTGCAAACCACAGTTGCCCTTGAGGCATGTGACGTGTTGCAGAATGTTTGCCAGGTCATGGGCTGTCTTGTGAGCCAAATCATACATCAGTCTGAGCAGACAAGTGTCTCCTTTGTGTCCTCATGTAAACAGTTGCCAAACAGGACCACCTTGACTGTGGTCCTTTGTCTCGGTCCTTTGTCTTAGCGTCATTGTTGCTGTGCGGCTTTGGTCCCATAATATTGACTGCTCTCTCAGCTACAATTTACCTTCTACCCACTTCTGTTATGTGCTCTTGCTCTATGCCTTTGCATGTCTTCAGGGCCTGGAACTGATTCCTTCAGAGAACTTTGTATCCTCATCAGTCATGGAAGCAGTGGGGTCTGTCATGACCAACAAGTACTCAGAGGGATACCCAGGCACTCGTTACTATGGAGGCAATGAGTTCATTGATCAGGCTGAGAGCCTCTGTCAGGTGAACTTCCCAATGCTTTCTAGCACAGAGCTAGCAGTGGTGCTGGGCAGCGTTAGCTATCAAGCAGCAGCCTTCATAGTTCTACAAGTCTTGTGCATTGTAGAATGCTCAGCAGAACACAAACAAGATTCAGACTGCAATGCCGGTATCTGCAGCTCAAGTTTTTGCCTCCGTAAACATGCACAGCTGTGTCTGCAAGATGTCGCACCTGCAAAGGCACATGATAGGATCTGCAGCAAGCCCTTTGTCTCTGCTGCTGTGTCTGTAGGCACAGTACATTTAGACAGGTGCAGAACGAGCTGTCAGTTTGGTTTGTACTTGTGTGTCTAACATTATCAGCATATGCACATGTGTTCTCCTCCCACAGCAACTGCCTCAAATGTGGATCAGGCCAGATGGCGTCACAATGCATGGCAGTCTGTAGACAGCACATGTCATGACACACCCCTTGGGCAAAAACTCAGCCTAATTCTTGCTGCTGTGTTTCTGTTTTGATGCAGCTGCAGGAGGCTGACAACAACTAGTGTGCCTGGTCTCTGTGCAAACTATGCCACATGCTGGCATCGCAAAAAAAGCTTCTCTGGCATAGCACAGTTGTATCTGTGGGTGATAGCCATCTGCTTGTCATCTGACATAGTGCATGTGGACTGCAGAAACGAGCGCTGGAGGCGTTCAGGCTGGACCCTGAGAAGTGGGGTGTGAATGTGCAATCCCTCTCAGGCTCTCCTGCCAACTTCCAGGTCAGCTGCTGACATGTGGTGTAGCACATAAGTAACGGCTGGCATACACATCTTATCTGATTCAGAGATGGATCTGTGTAGTATGACTGCCTCAGCCTTTGCTTTGTGCCAACTTGGCTTTGCATGCTAAACACTGGATTAGCTCCTGTTTTCATGTGCTTGCCTGAAGCCTGTCGCCAAAAGGTCATCTCAGAATGCCTGAGGCGGTGCCTATACCCTGCCGCAGATTTACAATGGGCCCATTTAAAATCCGCGACAGAGTCAAGGAATCAAGATACACAGCAGATCTGTGCCTTCAGTTTCTAGTATACAAGCTGCATGCATGCATATGCATACAGCTCTGCTGCAGCCGCACGATACAAATTGGACGTTCGCCACTCAGGCCTATGCATACAAGTTGCATACATGCAGGTGTACACAGCTCTGCTGCAGCCACACGAGCGTATCATGGCCCTAGATCTGCCTCACGGAGGTCATCTCAGCCATGGCTACCAAACAGACACCAAGAAGATCTCTGCTGTCTCCATCTTCTTTGAGGTGCACCTTCTGCTGTTCCACTCTCATGCTATGTTGCTCCACACTCATGCTAGGTTGACGAATGTAGGGTCAACCTATCTTGACACTCTTGGAGATGGGTAGCCTTGCTTTGATGCCCAACACAGCAATCTGTCTTGCATGGCGTTCTTGTACTTCCTCAGTGTGCCATTTTTGGGTTGCTGCAACAGCTGCACGTCTGCATGCATGGCTGCAGTGATGCTGTCCCTGCTGCAGTGTCGTGGTTGCCTGTTTACCGCAAGAAACAAGTGACATAATTCGTGCATAGTCATCGCTGCTGGTCAAATGTCAGTCATCAATGGTGCACACTGTGTTGGTGAAATGTGTCACCTTCCTGCAGAACCATTCATCTCCTAGTTTGCTGCGCTGCATAGCATGATTACATGCAGATGGCGCTCAGATCAACAACAGCGCCTAGGCTGGTTATACTCAATCAGACCGGTGTCCTCATGCACCCAGTATGTATGAAGGCTGCATATGATAGACAGATGATGACAAAACATCAACAAAGAAATGATGACAAATCGTCAACATCAACAGCGTCTAGAGCCGTACCTAAATACGCCTGCAAATGCTTTTGATGTCGATGGCTTGTCATCTTTTTTTTGCAGTCGTTTGTCATAATCTGCCTGTCATATGCAGCCCTTGAACATACTGGGCGTATAAGCACAATGGTGTGACCCAGTACAACCAGCTGAAGGCCAATCCGCTGCACAGTATCGTCACCCCTGTCTGACTTAGTCTCACATATTGTATAATGTATGCAGACAGTCTTGTACTGGGTGCAACCTGCTGAAGGTCAAGCAGCTGTGTGACTGCACAGTGTTGTGACGCCTGTGAGACTCAGATTCACTTACTGTATATCATATGCAGACATTCCCATACCGGGTGCATGAGGACAGTGGTCTCATTGACTACGACCAGTTGGAGGCCAACGCAGCTCTGTACCGCCCCAAGCTGATTGTGGCTGGGGCCTCCGCCTACACTCGCCACTACGACTACCCTCGCATGCGCCAGATTGCAGACAAGCACAACGCCTGGCTGCTGTCTGACATGGCACACATCAGTGGGCTGGTGGCAGCAGGTATGGGTTCCCACTCATTGACCCCTGAGTGTGCATCCTGAGAGGCTTCCGTGCAAAGTGTTCTGCCCAGATATGGCTGGACCAGAACCAAATGGACAGTGCAATCTATCTCTTGAAGTTGCATGACACGGCAGGCGGTCTGGGGAACATACAGCCCCTACTGTGTCATGCAAGGCAGGCTAGTGCGTTGCTGCTGGCATGCGGTGTCCCAACATAAATGATAGTGTTTTGGGACAAAGCAGCTGTCGTTTCTTGTATGTTTGCTGCGTGTCAAGGTCAGTGGTGCTGCAACTCTCAGGCAGAGTAAGCTGCTGCTGTGAGGCATTGCTTGCAATCATGACTTGCTTGGCTCTGTGCAGCGAATCAGTGAGGCGTGAGCAATTATGACAGATTGTGCGCTGTGCTGTGTAGGCGTCGTGCCATCTCCCTTTGACCACTCAGATGTGGTGACAACCACAACCCACAAGTCTCTACGGGGGCCCAGGGGGGCTATGATCTTCTACCGCAAGGGGGTGCGAAAGGTCACCAAGAAGGGGGTGGAGGTCATGTATGATATTGACAAGAAGATTGACTTCTCAGTCTTCCCTGGACTACAGGTATCACAACGCAATACCTTCTTTGATGTTCAAGTTGACGTGATGCAGTACTTGTTCAAGGTTACAGCCAGGACGAGTGCCTTTGTGCGGCTCCATATTTCTCTGGCTTTGTTGTTGCTCTTTTGTCGCTTTGAAGCAGCAGATTTTGCTGGACGTGTTCTATACAGCAGATGTGGCTGGGAGGGTGCAGGGAGTGGTGCTGCTGATGCAGCAGTCAGCTATTCCCCTCCTTTGCTGTGCACTTTCTGGCTGTGCAGTACACTCCAGCCTGTCTTCTTTGGGTAGCACTCTGCAGCAAGACTGCGTTCTGTTACAGAAGGTGTTGCAGGTCAAGTTTTCTGGATTTGCAGCACATTGGGCATCACATCAGTTATGATGTCTCGATTGGGTGTAGGCTCCAACCTCATCACAACTCTATTACTCAAACAATAAATAGATACTGCAATAATGAAACACACTATGGACGTATATATAGTGATATCATATATCATATATATTGTGAAAAACGTATGTTCGCATATATGTGATACATTTGTACATATCTGTCAATATATGTATGTAAACACACATTTACATACGTTTTTAAACGCGAATGATATATGACATTTGTGTCTGGTGATTGCTCACAGGGTGGCCCTCACAACCACACCATCTCCGGTCTAGCCTGTGCTCTGAAGCAAGCCAAGACTCCAGAGTTCAAGGCCTACCAGGAGCAGGTGCTGCTCAACAGCAAGGCCATGGCGGAGCGCTTCAATGAGCTGGAGTACAAGCTGGTGTCAGGAGGCACCGAGAACCACCTGCTGCTGTTGGACCTCAGACCCAAGGGTGTTGATGGCAGCAGGGTTGAGCGTGTCCTCGAGATGGCTCACATTGCCACCAACAAAAACACTGTCCCTGGTACTCTTCAAATCAAAATTGATCTGTAGCTTTGCTCTGAAGCTGTAATTGAAAATCACCTGGTCAAGGTCAAGGTGTTCTGGGGATTGCTTATGCACTGCTGCACAGACTTCAGACTGGATAGAGCGATGAGCCAAAATGTCAGGGCAATGTGTAATATTGAGATGCGGTAATGTATGTGCAGATGTTGCAATGTGTCAGGGCAATGACTAACCTTGAGATGCGGTAATGCAGGGGCAGGTGTTGCGACATGTCAGGGCAATGACTAAATTTGAGATGCGGTGATGCAGGTGACACATCTGCCCTAATGCCAGGAGGGCTGCGCATGGGAGCCCCTGCCCTCACCTCCAGAGGCTTCACAGAGGATGACTTCAGACAAGTGGCTGACTTTGTTGACAGGTCAGCTACAGAAACGTCCCTTGTGTAAGATTTAGATTAACATCCCTTGGACAGTGTCAACCTAAATTAAAGGATGCCTGGGGACAGCTAAAATGCGTTTCTGTATTGGGGATTTATCTCAAGTGCCATGCTGCTGTGCAACGCCGGCATGTCACCCTGTGTCTGCACAACAGCAGGATCTCAGTCACGTCTGTTGTGCAGAGGCAACATCTGCCAGTGTTGGTAAAAAGTCAAAACTGATGCGTTCCACAAATGAAACACTTGCCTGAGGCAGCTTGTAAAACGGCGTGAGCTTGTGCTTTCCCTTTTCTTGCAATGATGTTTGGGTTATTGGACTTGCTTGTTTCATGAGTGTTTGTAATGAGCGCAACAGAAGACCATGATCACTATCTTGCTGCGTGACAAAATAGTGTGCTCCATGAGCACTCCTAATCCGGCTTTGTCTGCAACTTGCCCCATTGAGGCTTTGTTCATGTCTGTAAAATTGATTTTGGTTGCTAAGAATGGTCCATTGTGGTGTGCAGGGGAGTGCAAATCACCCAAGATCTCAAAAAGAAGCACGGACCCAAGCTCAAGGATTTCAAGGCATACCTGGAGACCAATGTGCCTCCAGAGATTGCTGAGCTCAAGGACAATGTTGAGACATTTGCTAAGCAGTTTCCAACAATTGGCTTTGAGAAGGCTGCCATGAGATACAAGGACTGAGTGTCTTAATAGCTTGACCAACAGAGTTGCCTGAAGAGATCAGAGGTGTCCTGATCATGACCGGTGTCAAACCAGGGTTAGCAGTTTTTGGTGTGAGTGTAAGCGGACTCTCGGGAGGTATTACTGTTTCTGGGATCCAGCAGGGTAATGTTGTTTTTGCTTGGTGATATTTTCGGTTACTGTTTCTGGGATCCAGCAGGGTAATGTTGTTTTTGCTTGGTGATATTTTCTGCAAGGCCATTGTTGGAGCTGACAAATGTGCCTTGTATGCGGGTTGATTGTTCTGTAATCTTATCATTGTGAGGGGATTCTGAATATGTGTTTGGTGGCAAGTGACAACCAGCCCTTGTAACAATGGCACATTATTATCTCAAGTGTTTGGCACTGTCTACAATGGCCTGTAAAGAAGCCTCCAGGACCTATACTGTCAGCACGACATCTGTTGGGGTAGACTTGCAGTCTTACGATGCATGTGTATACGTCCATGTGCTGAGCATGCAAACATGTATCAGTGTAAACACATAGCAAAGACAGACCACACGCATCGTTTGTTGCGTTCAGACCCTTCAGCACAATGGCTCACAAAGCCTGTTGCAAGCCTACTGCCAGGATTGCAGTCACATCCCTGCAAGAACAGTTCTTGGGAGGCAATTGTGCATATGAGCAGTATCGTCTACATAGCTCGTCTATATAGCTGTGAAATTGCGACATGAGCTGAAGCAAAAAATGCCAAGAGTCATGAGAAACGGTCTGTCAGCTGACAGAACTAGGACATTCATCACAGCTTGTGAGAACAGCACTGGAGGTCTGAGATCCAACCTAACAAGGAATCTATGTTCTGTGTCTGCTTCTGGTCAAGGTATTCTTGGAAAGCAAATAGCTCAAACTGCCCATAATTGCGCCAGGTATGCCTTAGGCTTTTCATAACTACAACAGCACTGGAGGCAAGTATTTGTCTAATACTGCATCCTGCGTAAACTGCTACAGCACATTCAACAGCTCGTCATGAGCAACATGCCCTCACTTAGCTCAAAAGGTGTTTTTGAGTTGCTAAGCAGCTGCTTCCTGCTTGTTGCCAAAGTAAAATGGATTGCAATGTCACTGTGCTGATTGGGTATGGCAAACTCTGTTACTTGTGCTTCCTCATGGTCAAGCTTCTGACCAAGTTGAAGCAAAAGATCCAGATTGCCCCGCCAAAACCAATTGCTGCAATTACCACATCAGAAGTCACAGCTGCACTTAGTCAGCAACAAAGTATCACATGCGTAGGGAGCATGCAGGTCAGCTTTTGATGCTAAAGAGGTACAGAGGAAAGCTAGTCACCATGCATGATATGACACTCAAGGCGCATAAAGAGGATGACACTCAAGGGCGCATAAAGAGGATGAAGTGACACTGTGCAATAGGCAGACGACCGCTCTGCAGGTGTGCAGTTGAGCAAGAAGTTGCAAGTAACCATGTATGGCTCACAGGTGCAAGACACAAATGCTCACCTGCTATTAGACCAAAGACAAAGGAGGTCAGGATGAGACTATCCTTGTGCAGGTCTTTCAGCCACTGACGCAGAGTCTTCTGAGGGGCCAAGGGTTCAGGATCAAACAACACTGTGGAGAAGAGAGCAGAAGTATTGTATGGGGCCCCGGAGCAAGCCCCGGTACCGGCCTCGTATACCGGTATTGGGAAACCTCTCAGACTGCATGAAAGGCATGCCTGATGTGATTTGGGCAAAGCTGACAGCTGAAGGTGACAAAATGTGGGTGGTGCAACACTTGAGGCGACTCACGTGCAGACCCCGAAGTACTCCGCTACGGCAACATCGACAAGACCGGCGGTGAAGCGCTCATAGACGCTTGGCACGCAGAAACAGTTACGAGACGTCATAGTGCTGTTTGATCCGAAGTATTTGAGGGTTCCGGCACAGCATTCGTCATCTGCAAGCACAAATGGGTCCAAGTGACATTTTCGAGGTAGGCCGGTCCACGCCAGATGTGAATGGTAGAGCGGTGACATCGTGTTAGCGGCTAAGCGTGCAACCGTTTGCCGCAACTCAAACGAACATTTTGCGCAGAAGGGGGCATGTCGTGCCTGGATCAACCTCAGGTGTATTATAGATCACAGAGTTTCCCAGTATAGCTCGCGGACAGCTGGGATACTGTTGGGACCAAGCTCTCGTCACAGCAGGTCCGCAAGCTGTGGCAGGGTTCGTCGGCAACGGCAAAGGAGCACTGTCAACCAGACTGACCAGACGTGCCAGTAAAACAGTTGCCTGTGCACATCGATTCAACACAGATATCAAAGGACCGCGACTGCCACAGTCAAGCTTCATGGTACAAGTTAGACACACAGCACGCAGCCAGAGCTGTTTGCATTGCTCGTAGCCGCCGCATACCGGCGAAGTGCTTGTGCTTTGCTAGTGCAGAAAATTCACGTGGGTCCTTCAGATCGTGCTCGGCGTGCTCAGCGTTATCCAAACAAGTTTGGCCCGCCAACATGGCTTTGGCGGGCATGCCACGTGAATGGACATGTGACCGTATGCTGCGCTTGGCAGTGCCACGTGATTAGTCATCCCAGCTCAAAGAGGTATCAGCGGCCGCCAGAATGACTTCAAAGACGAACAGCGGAATGGCAACATTAGCACAGGTCTGCAGATGTGAGGTGATCCGCAAGGCTCATCCGCCGACACAGTGCACGTCCTCCGCGCTCGCAGCACTTTGTCTGCATTGCACAATTTGCGGCACAAATCCTTTGCAAGCAGTTATAGGAGGATGAAGCAGTCAACTGATCATACACCTCGACGTCGTCCGAGCGCAAGCATGAATATTTTGAGCTTAGTCCGGGTCGCTCTGATCGTATTAGCATGGCTTGCTATCGTTCCCTTCTTGCTTCAGCTATGGTCAGTCGTGCTGGCCACTTGGAGGTGATTTTGAAGCTTCGCTGCACTTATACACAGGGATGGGGTTCTAAGCCTCAGGAACCGTCTGTTTGCGGGGTCTAAAAATCATGCATCTTGATTATCTTACGCTCATACTGAATCGTGCGCAGGTATTCGTATACCCTTTCAGAGAGCTTTTGGGGTAAAACGGAGTTGAAGTGGACGACCCCAGACAAAATGCTTCCGGCCACAGTGTTGTATAATGACCGCTTCGGTGGTGGATACTTCTCTCAATTCCTGGTTTGGTGGTGGGCGCCCACTTTAGCAGCTGTCATCTTTGTGGCCGCTCTTCCCAGTGTGCCTTACGCCAAAAGATTTGGGGCCCGCAATGCGTTCGCAGTTGTCGCACACCAGGTGATTATCTGTCATTTACCTTAAATTTGCCATTGTCCTAAGCGGATGTCGAGTCACTGAGCCCTCCAATCCAAGCTTGGCAACTCCTGCTTGTTTGCAGTTCAAATCAGCTGGAAGCTACCAAATGTATCCAAGGAAATTTTGGATGACAGTGATGGGTGGTCTGACTGTCTTAGAGGCATTCCTGCTTGCTATCTGGATCACCTTGAATGTTGTGATGCTCTGGAACTGGTACTACTATTACACTGAACCATATGATTATGGTGAGTTTATGCCATTCCCTTGCGTAAGAATGCCAGTGCATCTGCAACACCTGAAGCTGTACAATTGTGCACAATCAGGACAAATGGCAGCCCATGCCGAGATATCACTTGCATGTTGAACATCGTGCAGAAGCTGTACAATGGCGCACTCTTATACAGTGCATGCTGCTGCTGCTGCTGCTTATGCTAGGTAGCAGCTGCATTGCCATCACACAATACCATTGTAATCGCAAACAAGCATTCACCTTCGTTTCCTCTCAGCTTCATCACAGGCAAAATTGTGGCTGCTGCAGTTCAAAAAGTGATTGGCATGGACTTTGCCATCCCAAGGCCACAGGTGAATTTTGAGAGGTAAAACAAGCTGTACGGTCAGCTGCAACTTTGCACATTCAGTCACTGTCTGTGTGCATGTAACATCAACGACTTGCTTAGGTCCATGAGAGGTGATGACTGAAGAAGAAGAAGAAGAGGATTACAAGCTTTGGCCAGCCAACAAGTCTGATGCATATAATGTGCATTTGTCATGATGCCACTTTCACGATGTCTATTTTACACTAACTGCAATCCAAGCCACCTCAGAGACACACTGTCAGGACTCGACAACTAGTCCCCCTGCAACTTGCAGTTCGTGAATTTGCTTGGGCAGATGCATTCTGTCTGTGCTGTTGTCCTTTGACCACTCTGCAAGTCACTCCTCTGTAACCTTTTGATGTGCTATGCATGCAGGATTGCACTATCTTTTGGCTGGCTATGCTTTCTGGACCTGTCAGTCTTGTTCTGGCCCATTGCCCACAACAGCTTCTTGCACCAGCTGACAGGGGTGCCATATCCGGTTCTCATCAGGTTCCACAGGTACCAAAACACATTGCAAGTTCCGTGTCATTCTGATCATCTACTGACACACGATGATGCTACACTTCTACACAACATGTTGATATATGACGCTTGTTGCGTGACTGGTAACATTCCCAATTGCATGAGCAATGTCGCATTAGCCACACATGGTGTGAAGGCACCCTGGCAGCAACTCGCCAAATTTCAGAACAGCTCTGTGTGGACAGTGATGATGTGTCTGTCCAGTAGAGACACACACCACGTACTCTGTAGCATTTCTGGTGCTTGGCAGCTTGCTCTGCACCTCATAGCTTGCTCCTGCAAGCTTGTCCCTCAAGCTGCTTGTTAGGTGTGCGTGTCAGCTGTATGACTGCAGTGCTCCCTTGCAGGTGGGTAGGACACACCACTATGTGGTCCACCACACTGCACGGTGTTTTCTACTACATCTACTGGGGTATTAACAATGACATCAAGTAAGCCCACACGAGCCGCTGCAGTACCACAGGAGAGGCATAGTCTGTCTGTGCGTGCATGCATGTCTTTGCGTCTATGTGTGCAGGACGCCTTGCCTTGGGAATATTGTTTGACAAGACACAGAATGCATGACCCACCACTGTACGCAAACATATATGTACATATACACTTTATATATATGTAAGACCCTACACTCTTACTATGTTTGTACATTGGACACTGTCAGCTTGCGATGTTGATGACGCTGTTGTCTCTTGCAACATTAATGTCGTTGTTGTCTCTTGCTGTGCTGCATGTCTGCTCAGTGCTTGAGGTGTTTTGCTTGTTTGCTGAGTGCTCTTACTTATCTTTTCATTTGCTGACTTGTCCTGACTTGTACTGTAGTGGGTGGGCAAAGTTTGCTGATTGGGGACAAGTGGAGTCAATCAACAATCTGGCAGGCTCTGTATCCTGGTGGTTTGGCCTTGCTCTGTGGATTACCTCAGTTAACTATGTTAGGCGACGCTGGTACTCGGTGAGTGAGCAAAAACCCAACTGCTCTTTGTGGGGTAGTGCCTGAACCCCACACATTCACAAGGGATGCTTCTTACAACAGGCTCCTGGTAGCTTGAACATTTGCATTTGCATGTCATCTGAGATACAAATGTGGATTGAGTGCTCTGGTTCACCAGAATAAACTGCAGTGTTGGTCCCTGGCAACTTTTTTTGTTGATACAAGAGCTTCCTGATGCGCATCAAGCTATCTGCATCTACATTGAATACATGAGCACTGCCAGACAACTTGCAGTCCAGTCACTCAGAACCATGTCATGAGTCATGGTCACCATCAGATGCAATTTGATCAGACGGCCACAGAAGAATGTCTGTTTGTGCCAAAGTTGGGTGAGAAGAACACGTGTGTTTGTGGAGGTTTCTTCAACAAATTAGCCTATTCATAACGAGATCTGGTGATCAGTCACACTGCAGAACAGGGCGCTGGCCGCTGCAGGGAGAGGCAACTGTAGCGATTGTGGAACACCATGTTTGAAATCCTTTGTGTGTGCAGGTGTACCAGTCAGTGCATATGATAGGCTTCCTTGGATACGTCTTGTTTGCTTTGATCCATTACCCGGGCATGTGGGCCTCGACTGTGCCAGGTGAGTTGAAGCTAGTCTGATCTGAGTAATCACATGAAAGCTGAGGGGATGATGCATGGTGATTGACGCTGGCAAGTTGAGACACGCTCAGCCCTGGAACATGCTGTCCTCTCTCATTTGTGCTTTGCTTGGTCATCAGCATCAGGGGATGAGAGGCAAGAGTAAGGTTGCTGTATTTTAGCCTATAAACCCTAAACCCTTGCTGTATCTGGCATCCTTTCTTTCTTGCCTTGGGCAGAGCTGCAAATTTTGCAATGATGCCTAGCAGATTGGCATGCAGAATTCGACGTCCAGTGAGCTTGATGTGTTTTGCTCATGCCCATGTTGCAGATACTCAAAAGATGCTGCGGCAAGTGCCTGGCATACAAGTCTGCTTGGGCAGTGGTCCTTCTGGCAATGTCTGCTTGCCATATCATCAGTGGTTTAGCCTGCTGTGGAGACTGAGTAATTGTATTTGTCTGCAGGTTTATTACTGTATGCAGCAGACATCGCCTTGCGCATGTGTCAGTCCAGCAATGTGACAACTGTCACAAATTGGAGGGTGATAGGCAAGGGTAACAACAGAGCAATCGTGATGACTCTGCCAGTGGACAAGGTACCTTGCAAGTGCCTTAGTCATGCAGCTCACTCGCTCACTCACTCGCTCACTCACTCACTCACTCACTCACTCACTCACTCACTCACTCACTCACTCACTCACTCACTCACTCA
>JAABUP010003516.1_pt1 | contig 27578 bp, 43 predicted proteins | sample 5559201 | NCBI WGS metagenome assembly JAABUP01 (sample SAMN10711887, study PRJNA513373) | rock metagenome | isolation source: Antarctica rocks | place: Antarctica | reverse complement strand
TGCCCTTGCCCTTTGCCCCTTCCCCTCTGCCCCTTCCTCTATGCCCTTTCCCTCTGCCCTTCCCCTCTGCCTTTCCTCTCTGCCCTCGCTGCAGGCATTCCGTTTCTGCCCCTAGCATGCTGGCCACCCATGCTGACGTGGCCTTGGAACACCATAACCCTATTCCCTCCAGCAGCATGACATTTTTGCTCACAAACAGCTTACACCACTCTCACTGTTGGGCGCTCACAATTGGGCATCAACAACTGACCACTGTGTCCACCATAGGTGCCCTCAACACAGAGCGCCAGTCACAGGCGTGACCTACAGAAAGCTGAAGATGCTGCTGACGTGCGTGGCTGCATGCAGGGACTGCTACGGCATGTTTTGGATCACAACAAACATGTTCAAGAAGCAGCCTGCAGCGCCTTGGCAACTCTAGAAGAGCAGTCAACCCCAGAGCAGCTGGTGCCCAGACTCAAGGTCATCCTGGAGACCCTAGCAAAGGCTTGTGCCACATACGGGCGCAAGAACCTGCGTATCCTGTACGACGCCATCAGCACTTTGGCAGAGCTTGTCGGGGAACATTTGGCCGACCCTAATCTGCTGAGAGTGTACATGCCTCCCCTGGTTGCCAAGTGGCAGTCTCTGGCAGACTCAGACCGGGACCTGCTGCCCTTGCTGGAGTGCTTCACTGCCATCGCACCTGCAATCGGTGAGACCCAGCTGCTTTTCTCCTCTTTTCCCCTTCGGTTAGACAAGGTTGCTGCACATTTGGTCCGACCACTCATTCAGAGTTTAGGCAGCGAAGCTGTTCGTACAGTCATGGCATGGATGACTCATGGGTGCATCCCAGATGACTCTTGGATGACTCATGGTAGGATGCAAGGGCGCAACGCCCTGTCATGTCAGGCTTGCCATGCTGCCTACAGAGCTGCAGATCCTTGTCTCCTGTCTGTCAGCTGGTCTGCTGCAATTCTGTCCCATACTTTAGGACGTGCCCTGATGGGTCGTGCATGACGCTGCACATTTCAGCATCTGTGCTAAACCCCACGACAGCAACGCTTTTTCAGCAAGAGTCCAGTGTGACCAGCCACCCATCTTCTTAACTAACCCTACATCATCGCCTCTCAGCATCACCAACATCTTGCCAGCAGCCCAGGCAACTGTAGCCTTCCATTTCAGCAGTCTGCCAAAGCCAAGTAAGCTAGTCAAGTGCTGCATTAGCGCTTACATCGACCCCTTGTGTTGCTGCAAGAGTACAAACACACAATCGTACTGGTCTGTACGAAACTGAACAAGGCTTGAATCCTTTGGTGCTGCTGCAGGTCACGCCTTTGAGGAGTTTGCCAAGCCGATGTTCGACAGGTGCATCAGCATAGTGACTCAGCAACTGGCAGGCCAGGCGGCAGTTGCAGCAGGGCAGCCCACAGAGGCCGAGCCGGAAAGGGAGTTTATCATCTGCTCCCTTGACGTCATTGCTGGTGGGTTGCAGTCTGCAGCAGTATCCTGATCTGCACATACAACTTGCATTACAAGCATGTGTCCTGACTGGCACCAGGCCCCTGTCAATGTGAAGTCAGACATGAAGCAGCAGAGTCTCCTGAGCTGTGATAGTGACAGATGTCTCAGTAGGACTGTCATTCAAACTCACTTGTTCAAACTTGCCAAACACTGCTGGTCGAGTGGGCATGCTGCAGCGTTTCAACTAGCTAAGACATCTCTCCAATGTAGAAACGCATCTCTATTATCCACAGGCGTTTCTCAGTTCAGATGTACACTGTGAAAGTTCTCAACCTTGATGTTTCTTTTCTCTGAAGTTAACTGAGCGAAACACTCACCTCCATGGCACCTTGCTCATGGCCATTTTACTGTCCAACCCCGGCGGCTGATGTCTCGTTCATGTCTGTAGGTATGGCTGAAGGGTTGGGCAGCAGCATAGAGTCTCTCGTTGGACAGTCGCACCTACGGGAGCTTCTCTTACAGTGCTGCCAGGTACGCTGCCCATCTGTACATGTGAGCGTAGAACACAGAGGTGACACAACACCCGCTGTCTGCTTTATGACTTAAGTTCTGTTAGCTGATCAGCACATCTGTACTCTGGAACACAGATTTGTGCTGGCATGCCTTCGCAAGCGGTAACAAACACATGCACGCTGCTGCGTCTGCAAGCAGTCAGTCCAGTGACTGTAAGTAGTATCTACTGCACTCAGCATCAAGATATTGGACAGGAGGGACATTTCTGCTGCTGAGGACCCCTGCTGACTGTGTCATTCTTCCTACAAAGCTCTCTGCATGTCCATTGTCATCCTTACTGCAGCCGCTTCTGCAGCAGCTGCTGTTGCTCTTGCAAGGGCTTGTTCCATGCTCTGATGCGCATTCTGCTTCGTTTTTTCAACTTCATCTGTCTGAAGGACCCTTCATAAGCCGTGTGGCAGAGGTCCTGTGCATTGCCATAGGACTTGATCTGGGTGTAACTGCATGTATCACATCAGCAGCCCACACTGTGCATGCACCCTGCACCTTCTATCATTTGAGGCTGATGTACCTTTGTCCAGCCACCATGCCAGTTCTGCATTCCAGGCTGATGTGCCTTTGTCCGCAAGAACACATCTGTAGACGCGCAACTCCAATGCTGAGGCTCATTCGCCAGCTTAGCAATGGCGTCTTGCTGAACAAGTCTGTCTGAAGGGAGCTGACTTGCGTCGCACGCACCTGATGCCTGTTGGCTAAGCCCGCTTTAGCATCATCATCATCATCATCATTAGAATAATTATTCTCATTATCATTATTACCGTTAACCTGTTATCATTGTTATCATTACTAATGCTGCTATCTGCAGGATCCATCCCCAGATGTGCGGCAGAGCGCGTTTGCCTTGGTAGGTGACTTGAGCCGCGTGTGCGCTCCCCACCTGCAGCCCGTCATGAAACAGCTGCTGGCATTGGCCATCCAGAACATGGAGTCCCACTGCATCATCCTGCAGAACATGTCTGCCTGCAACAACGCTTGCTGGTCCATGGGTAAGAAGCTCTCATGCACATTGTGGTGTGAAGCTGTGACTCAGTGCGGCGTGTCTTCTTGCATCGGCCTGCGGGGGGTGTCTGCCTGCAACAATGCCTGCTGGTCTATGGGTGAGGCAGTTTGCACCGTAATATCACCAAATGCAACTTCTCATGCACTGCCTGCTGTGAGCCCCCGTCTCATTGCAGCATGTCTTCCTGCATCACCCTGTAGAACATTCCTGCATATAACAACACCTGCTGGTCTTCTCAACACGAGTCACAGAGCACACCACAGGCGCACAGGTGCAACTCCCTCTGGTGGCCACCAAGACTAATGTAGTCACAGCAATTTGGAGGGATCGCACGTCTCTGGCAGACACGTTCCCCAGATGGGGGGTAGCATCATAGCCAGCGTTCACATTCCCCGGATGGCTGTGATGCTACCAGCATCTGGGGAATGTAAGTCTCTGCCAGAGACTCGCCCTCATTCTGAACTGCTGTGACTACATTCATGTCCTGGTGACCACCACAGGGTATTGCATAGAGGGCATGTGTCAGCTCTTGCCTGTTGCTGCAGCTGGTTTGCAGGCGTAGCTTGCTTGACAGTGCTAGAAAGAGATCTGCTTGATGGCGCAATTGTCCGCTGCTTTGGCTAGCATAGTAGGCATACAGTTGCAAACAACCCAAAGACATAATAATCAGCTGTCAGCTTGCACAATATGTATTGGCATGCTCCGCAAATTGGCCTTGAGCCAAACAGTCAGGATTGAGTGCTGCATACACAGCTGTGACTCTCGGTGCTGCTTTGCAAGTGTGTAATGTATGTATCAACTCTGTGCTCACCTCCTGGTCAGCAGTATGGCTTGCGACGAAACAACACTGTTACCTTCTGTATGCTCTCATGAGTGTCAGCTTTGAAGTCATCAAATTTGATGTTGTCATTGAAACTATTGCTCATCCTGCAACAGCAGACAATGACCAAGCGCATCAGCCAGCCTGCAGTCAATGTATATAGTGCAGTCAGTGTACATAGTGCACCGCTGTGGGCCATTGTTGCCATGCTTGTGAAAAGGTAACTGAGCGGCTGATACTGAGCATGAGTGCGTATGGCTTGCAGGGGAGCTGGCAATACAGTGCAGCCCTGAGCAGCTGCAGCCCTTTGCTGCCCCAATTGTGGAGCGCCTCATGCCCATCTTAGCCGCCCCCATGACCCAAATGCCACGCAGCATTGTAGAGAACAGGTTTGCGTTCATACAGACTGTTCTGTTTGGTCCAATGCCAAGCTGTCGCAGCTGCAATGTGTTGTGACGCCAGCGGTCCTGTTCTCATGCCTGTGTGAACGTGCTGTATTCTGCGAGTTGCCGATAGTTCTGACTGGGTGGCTCAGTTGTGCTAGCATGCACGTCTTGACACACCTTGCATGTGCATCTTTGAATGCCTCATGGATTGCAAGCTGTGCATCGTGCCCTCAGCGGCTTGCTTAGTTTTGAGCAAACCGCAAACGCATTCTTGCATCATCTGCTGCAATGGTGAGGATTTGCAGTATATGTCATACAACTTGGCAGAAACAGCAGCAGTCATGTTCATATGCGTAGCTTGTACATGTTCCCTGCAGTGCTATCACCTTAGGGAGAGTTGCTTGGATCTGCCCCGAGGGCATTGCTCCCCACCTGGGACACTTTGTAGGGCCGTGGTGCGCAGCCCTGCGCCATATACGGGATGATGTGGAGAAGGGTCATGCTTTCCTTGGCCTCTGCAGACTGCTGCGCCTCAACCCACAGGTGTCACACACTACATGCCTCATGGCCTCTGCAAAGCTACATTGCTTGCCAAGATATCTTCCCAATGTAGAATTGCAATCACTACTCCCCAGACATTTACATTGTGACAAGGGACTTTTCTCTAGCAACAGTGACGTTCCTGTATCCCAACTGCCTGCAGAGATCAAACAGGGCATCCGCAGGCAACGCTGCTGCAACACTTCAATGTGCTCTGTGAGGGCTTGTCAGTGCTGTAGGCTTGCCACAAACAATCGAATGGTGCATTGGGTTCGCATGGTTCTCGACAGGCTGTATCATATTTCTTTCCATAATATTCCTTTCCAAGGCCATAGCTTCTTTTTGCAGCATTAGGTGTGCATATTGGACTGACTGGATCATAATTCTCAAGCGGCTGAGAAGCTTGCCTAAGAAGCTTTAGTTAGTTGAAGTCAACGGGCTTTGGCCACCCCGTCGCCCCAGGTCTAGTTTCAATGATGTTGTGTTATGTGACTGTCAAAACTGTTGTATCGATAGGCCTTATAGATATGCTCAGAACAGCCTGCTCTGGGGACACAAGATTTGCCCTGCACATACCTAGCTCATCATGAGCCCAGAGCGTTTGTACTATCTATCATCATGCTCAAGGGGCTGAGCCCTGTGTTGCAGGGGGCGCTGCAGCATTTTGGTGTGCTGTGTGAGGCCTTCACATCCTGGAGGCGCTTTGTGGACAATGGCCTGCACAACGAAATGGGTCAAGTCATGCAGCTGTACAAACAGTCCCTGGCAGCTGCTGCTCAATGGGACGCTGCCACAGCCAGCCTGGCCCAGCCCATCAAGGAGAAGCTGCAACAGAGCTTTGCTGTATAGCCTGGCTGCAGTTTGGGGACATAGCATGGCCGTGCTGCAAGCTGCTGCTGTATTGCCGGACCACAGCATGTAGTGTCATATGGTGCTGCTGTCTGGCACGAGTCCTTGTTTCTGCGAGTGCAGCGTGTGAAATTCTCCTAGGAAGAAATAGAATGCTGTTGCAGAAATGTATCACTGATTGTAGCGGTCTCTGGGCTGGTCTGGCAGGCTGTTTCAAATCTAGCTTCTGTGGGTTTTGCTGCAAGGCCCTTGGGCTAGGCTTCTTGTGCATTTCAGCCGCTTCGTACTCGGATGCATCTGCTAGCATCGTCACTAGGTGTGCTATGCTTTTTGGAATACAAACTGCTCAGCTGCGTTAGAAGTCTGCACATCAAGAGCCAATGCCATGGCTGGGTCAAACATCGGTCAGCTGTCGTACCAGAACTTTTAGGAAATAGGTTGCAAGGTTTGAAGATGTGTGCAAGTTAGATAACCATGTTTCGAGGCATCCTTTGATTTGGCTGCAGGTTATGCTGATCATACACTACATATGACCCTCAAGATCCAATTTTCCCACTAGGACATGTCTCGGCTGTCAGACAATCTGCTGCTTTATTATAACATCACATTAAACTGTGTTAGTATGCAGGTTTTGTGCGCTCTAGGATTGCATTTTTTGCAGGTAACCTGGCATGGCATCTGATCTGCCTGTTTGGGGATCTTTTGAACACTGTGCAAAGGTCTCTTTTGGAAATGCTAGGATTCCCTCTGGACTGTGTTTGGTACTTGTATCAGGAAAGCTTTTAGGTTTGCGTACTGATTGCCACCTCTTCAGATGTTCGTTTTGCTTCAGGAAATAAGCTTAAGTCAGCACAGCAACTTCCTAGAGAAACGCTGCTGCGTAGGACCATGATCAAGTCACATAATTCACATTTGCAGCTTGTGCTAGAAAATAGATTCTGCACTGTGCAAGCGCGCCCTTGGCTTGCTGTGATTGGCGCTTTGTCATTCACAGTGACGCTTGCACAAATTTTGGACATTGCTGTTGTTGATTGAGACATGGATCTAGATGTGGGTGAGTCCTTTGCCTGACTACCAGTCGCCTAGCAGCTGGCGTTCCAGCACCATCAGCTTTTCAGAGTGAAATGCTGTCCTGCTATGCAGTTACAGAGTGTAAAAGCATCAGAGTAAATTGATCCATAAAAAGAGGGGAATACATGATGCTGTGAACGGGTAATCGACTATGGTTTACAAGTCTACTTTGCATGCATAGTCAATAACTTCAAGGTTGCAAGTTCGAAGTAGCCTACTTCAAGTAGGACTGCGTCAAAGACGTTGGGGCTAAAGGGGGACTGTCAGCAAACTGCATACTGTTTTGAACCACAATGATCTGCATGCTGCAGCATCACATGAACGCCTTGACAGCTGTGTCCTGTCATGGCATGCCTCTTGTAATTTGCCATGTTAAACAACTTGGACAGACGTATGTACACACAGGCTCACATTGCAGCTCTGTCGCAATGGTCCAGTGCTGCTGGAACTGCTCAATTTTGTCAACGACTACTGCTAGCTTTCATGTTACACAATGAACCCGTGTCAAAAGGTAAATATGCAGTTCATTGAGAATATCAACGATTGAGTTGTCAAGCTTTATGGCTTTATGAAGATCAATTAAGACCTTCGCTAGTACAGTAACACACAGTATAGAGGTTCAAACTGGCTGCCATTAGAGCTTTGACTGCTGTCAAAGGCTGTCAGTGAGAGTATGCAACAGTAAGTGGTGGTAAACGCAAAATGTGCGATACAAGCAGTACGGGCGTGGGATACAACGTAACAAGGTTGAACAGGATAGCTTTAAAACTTCTGGACATGCACCTCTAGCTCGGAGCTGCTGCACCACGCTGTGCATCTTGTTGCAGGTGCGGTCTTGGGTCGCAAGCACTATCATGGGCATGTGCTCGTCCACCAAAGCCAAGGGTCCGTGCTTCATCTCCCCTGCTAGAATCCCCTCACTGTGCATATACACCAGCTCCTTGACCTGCATTCGCCACACCACAGCTCATGCCTCATGTGTGAGGGGCATGCTTTATTTATGGCATCCATGATTTGTTGCTTGTCAAGATCAAACATGTCATCCACCTCATTTGAAACTCTCATGGTGCTGCTTGCATGCAGCCATCACTTGATGGTGCAGACTGCGCAGCCAACCCACATAGCACATTGGCACACCCATGGCATTTTACACAGACAGCTGCTGCTTTCATGCCCTGCATTTCAGACAAACTTGCTGGATGCATGCACAGCATTTCAGACAAACAGCTACTTGTTTCATGCACAGTATCTCAGACAGACACCTGCTTGTTGCATGCACTGCAGGGGAGGGCTTGAGTATACCTTCAGAGCAGCTTCCAAGGCAGTTGCATAGTTGTAGCCTCGCCCAAATAGCAGCAGGCTGTGTGAGTCCTTGAGCCCATGAGCTAGCGTCTGAATGTCACCATCTAGCTTGAGGACCTCCCTGCACAAGGCACCACGCCTCATCACTACTTGCGCTGCTATTCATGTCCAAGAATCAGTCATGACTCTGATTCATCAGCGTAGGTGTGCGTGCGTATGTACAGGAGCACTTATGCTGTTTGTCACGCTCAATTGATGGATTGGTCACTACTGTGATTTGTCAGCGTAAATGTGCATCATGTTGTACATAACGTACAGAGCAGCAGTCATCAATGGCAAACGTAGTAAGCACCTAGCGGACACAAAAGGGCTAGCACACCTGTGACTGTTATCATCATTACCTTACAACACCTGGGAGTGCCTCCAGTGAGGCAATGATCTCATCCCTCATGCCTGCCTTTGCTCGTGAGTCCTCACTCAGAGCTAGAGCCATCATGGTTATGGCTACAATCTGGCTGGTGTATGCCTTGGTGGAGGCAACTCCGATCTCGAAGCCTGCATTGATGTTGATGCCGCAGTCTGTGTCCCTGGCGATTGCTGAGCCAACTGTGTTGGTGATGCCGATGCAGAGAGCCCCTTGGTCCTTGGCGTACGTCAGAGCCTGTGGGCAAAGAAACAAAGATTGTGATTTACTCTATCTTGAGCGCAGACAAAGATTGTGATAGACATTATCTTGAGCAGCATTGTCACCGGCTTGGTTTTGTTGCACATGACATGTGGTTGTGCTTCCACGCCAGGATGTCTGATGAGTGCTACAACCCAGAGTGCTAAAGTACTTGATGGGAAATCAGACTGGGCACGTGACAAGCGTTCAGCTGAACATGTATCTGGAGTGGAAGCCAGCCAGGTGGGTAGATGAAGCAAACAAGGCGTACAACGAGCAGCCAGCACAGACAGACAGACAGATGGACAGACAGAAAAGCCTGGCGGGCACAGGCAGACAGACAGGCAGACGGATGGACAGACAGACAGACATGTTGCATTGGGGCATGTACGGCTCAAACAGAAAGCAAAATGCACATCAGCATATTTCATACACACGCAACGCACACACACGCATGTACAGTAAAACATACCCTAAGGGTGTCAGCGGTCTCCCCTGACTGGCTGACAAAGATGTATGCGTCATCCCTGAAGATGGGGCAGAGGCGATCAAGCAGATCGGAAGCCAGCTCCAAGCTGACGGGGATGTCAGTCAGCTCTTCAACAGTTTGACGGCAAGCCAGTGCTGCATGGTATGACGTGCCACATGCCACAAACACCATTCTTCTGCTTCGCCTAATTGCTGGGAGGTACCCCTGCAGACCCCCCAGGACCACCCTCTGAGCCCCAAAGGGGTTGACAACCTTGTCATCCTGCAGGACCCAATAGCTCAACCAGCAGTAGCAGATCCGGCTGGGACCAGAGGACATTCCATATCATATCAGGAAGCAACAGAATCGTGTGTGCTCTGAGTCAGTCAAACGTCATTGGCAAATTGACATATAGAATGCAAACATCAGGCTTGAATATCCATGCTGGGGGACATCTATGCCATGCTGACAATGTCAGAGGACAACCAGGCCTTAGCAGGCTGGTGGATACAAATACCAAAGACAGATTTGTGACATGCTGATGAGATCGGTGCATCAGCACCTGGGACAACGGAAAACAAAAAACAAAATGCTGGTGTATTTGTTCTCATCATTTTGCTGAAGCTGCGGCTAAAATTGAAGCAAAAGGACGAAGTGCATACCTGAGCAGATTGGTCAAAAGCAATGCGGCCTTGCATGGTCCTGGCCAGAGTCTCTGGTTGTTCATAGATCTCCTTCTGCATGAAATGGTCATACCCTCCCTTCATGATGTGGTTGACCTCTAGGTTCAGAATCTGGTGGACCCTCTGCACTGACTTGGAAGGGCTGGTCTGATGGGCATTGAACACCTCGAAGGATCCATTTGCAACATGGACACAGTCATGATCCTCCAGGATCAGTACCCTGCATCAGTCATGAGCTGTGAGTCATGGGTCATCAAGCGATAGGAAACGTCCTGACAGACTCGAGCTGAAGCTTCACAGGTGAGTGGAAATGTTCATCTCAACAAAGTCATTTCATGATTTCAACGATTGCATCTTCTGTGCAGCAGTCAAACACCTGAGACACCACACCTACATGACATCTACAGCAATGTAACGCAAGGCAATGTATGATGCAGCTCTTTGCGCGCTCACGTGTTGGTGTGCTCCACAACAGCACTGGCATCGCTAGCCAAGAACAGCTCCATGGTTTTGCCAATGGCAGAAGCCTCCACATCAGGGTTCCCAACCCCATCTAGGGTTGTGATGGAGCCCTGCCTGATTCCCATAATCAGGGGGGACCCCCTCTTGGCAGCCACCAGCTCCCCAGGGTAGTGACTGGATTTGATGAGTAAGGCAAAGGCTCCCTCCAGCTGTGACATGACCTCCATGACTAATTCAGGAAGGGTTGGTTGATGGTGGGTGAGTTTGTCAATCTTGCTATAAACATACTTGAGAAGCTTTGGAACCACTTCTGTGTCTGTGTCTGACTCAAATACTGCACCACTCGTCTCCTGCACATCAAAGCAATGCATGATTCGGCAACTGCTTGCTGGAAGTCATCACGGCTAATTTGCCAAAAGTGTGCAAGGCATGACGGCCAGTACACCATGTACAAGCTTACACATTTGAGCATGAATGCATCCAGATCTCAATCAGAGGAAGCTTTTGATACTTCAGGTCCAAGAATGCAGCTGGCAAGTACTGATGCTAGAATGACAAATGGGATGCCAAAGATAGTGAAGTGGGTGCTTGTAAATACTTACCAGCAGCTCCTTGATGGTCTTGTAGTTGGTGATGATGCCATTGTGGACCACAGTGAACTCGTTCAGCGGGTCACTGGTGTGAGGGTGAGAGTTTCTGGCCTCGGGAGGACCGTGAGTGGCCCAGCGAGTGTGCGCAATCCCAGCGTGATTGTCCAGAATAATGCTCTCGTCAACCCCCTCGTTCTTCAGCTGCAGTTTGGCTTGTGTCTCCAGGGCGTCAATGTTGCCAGCAGACTTGATGATCAGCGCATTGCTAGTTTCTGGCTTATGCAGAATGCGATGCTGCAAAGCATGACGCTTCTTGACAGCCAAGCCCCGGCTGTCGTCCAGGTTGACTGAGTCATATCTGGAACTCTGGATCGGAGCCACAGCTGTTGCTGCTGTCCGTGAGACCCTGTCGACGCACACACCGGCGCTGTCATACCTGCAGCAACTCGACGTCTCAGCTGTCCAAACAAGATGTCCCGGGACTGATAGACTGGCAGATCCAGTTCGAGGCCTGATGTGCTACAAGCAACAAAAACTCACCCTCGATACTCCAATCGCCGCAAGCCTGTGAACAGTACTTGCAGCACGGCCTTCCTGCTCCGGCCGACCCCAAAGTTGTAGTAACCAAAGATGCCACACATGACGATGAAGCACGAAAGACCGAGAGTACGATGCGACGAGGTGCGAGTGCCAAGCGAAGGAGCAGATGCACGAGAAGCCCCACCACCGGCGACCGGACCTTTGCGCCAAGCACCTGCAAACGCGAGACACAAGCCAACGGGGTAAAACGGGGCAGCAAGAATGGGTCGGGCTGTGCACTCACTGACTGTATTAGCTGTGGCGGTCATGTCTGCGAGCAGCTCGGTCAAATCGTGTCAAGGGAATATAAAATTACATGTAACACGACAATCATGTTCACGTGGACATTTGGTCGGATGTTCAATGTAACGTTCTAGTCTAAAGCATGTGTAAAACATTGAAATAGAGGCCAACATCAAACACCAACAGACAGTCTAGACTGAAAGCGCAAGAAAACTTCATGCATATATGATAGAATGCCACCTTGCATCCATGGATGGCCACAGAACAGAAAAGGTACAAATAGTGATATCAATAATGAACACAACGTGGTACACAATCCAAGTGCGTCGGCCGTGCAGCACATGCAACCCAAGCAAAAAACTTGCGTATTTGATGACCCATAAGTCATCAGGACAAAACATGGTGAAGGACCCACCTACGAGTCGGCCCCTCACCCCAACATCCACCACTAGGGCAGCTGACTCATACTGATCTTGCAAGGCACGTGTTCCTGATTCTCCCATACCCCAAAGTCCGTGCTGCTGAACGGCACACAGATCTAGTGACTGGGATGAAGCCGCCAGCTGTCGTCTAGCCTGACAGTGCACTGGCAGCATTCAGTTGAAAATGCCCAATAGAAAGTGGAGGGGTATGATCCCAAGGAAAGGCAAGCCAGCTGCTGATTCTGCCTTTTGAGGCCAGATGGATGTATAAAGCTAATGCTCCTGATGGGCAAGGTCTGGGGGGCTGGGGGCTGAAGGGGGAACTGAGCCCCCATTGATACAGTCTATCATGAAATATGTATCTATGGGCGACAAGCTTTGTGTCTGGCCCAGAAAGTGTGCCTGCACCCAGCACAAGCAGCGTTAACACCCAGCAACACCAGAAGCATGCTGGATGCAAACAGTGATGGGTGATACACTTGCAGCTTGCTACTGCGCATCCATTGCAGCAGCAGAGTTGGCAGTACATGTCATGGTGGCACTTCTGGGACCATCACACAGGAACACGATGACAGAAACACATGCTGAGTCACAGACACACAGTGCAACAAGAGGGCAGCGCAACGCAGCACACCATCATGGCTTTGGTGTATATCTGAGACATGACTGTGAAGAGTCAGAACATCGCACAAGCAGAAGAGACAGCGCATCAGGAAAGCAGAAGTCAAAGGAAGGGATTAGTAGGACAGAGAGGTGTGAGGCTCACCCCAAAGCTGCCCTTGACAAAGAAGATGAGTCGGCGTGGGAAGGTGGCGCACTCACTCAGGATTGTCAGGATGTACTTGCTGGGCACATTGCTTGCATCCACCACCAGCTGTGGAATGAACGACAGCAGTGCAGTGGTAGAGTATCAGCAGTGCAGTGACAGACATCAGCTGTTCCATGAAAGACATCAGTGCACTTTTACAGCCATGTGGTGAGCCTGTTGGCATGCCAGCAGTGTCCCACATCTGCCAGAGCATATCCTACATATCTCATTAACTACAGCCAGTACTGACCATGTTTCACTGCATGCAGCTTGCGCAGCATGATGGCGTGATCTCAACAGCATGTCCAGATAGGCAGATGCAACCAGCAGTTCATGCTGCCATTGAATTCCATGTAGCAAGATAAGCAGGAACATCTGAGTTGAACTCAAAGGCTGTGCTCAGCACATAGGAAGCCAAGCTTCTCTGCAGTGGTAAAGCAGAATTTGCATTCATGAATATGACCGTGACGGCACAATACCATGCGTATGAGTATGACTCTGACAGCCCGATGCTCCGCATACAAGGCCTCACCTCTAGCAGTATGGGCTCTTTGCCAAGGCTCTAGGTCTGGCAAACACCTGCTCCACTTGCGTTACGCCAGCCTCTGTGTCGTAGAAGAACACCTTCAGACTGCCCTTTATGCGTGCCTGCACACAGGAAAGCAACATCCACATGAGTGCACAGCAGCAACCAGAGGGTCCACTGACACACTGCACAGACAGCATGGACTCTGACTTGAGCCGGGAGGCAGGAGAGTATGCTGATGTGCCTCCATGCAACTCATGCAGCCTTGTTGCAGAAGGACCAAGCAATCACAAATGCTGCTTCCTGAAAGCTTTGACAGACAACAGCAGGCAGACTCTCTGTCAAAGGACAATATAGACAAGCTGTAGTCAGAACGACATCTTCAGAAAGCATGGTTGAGATGCAGTCAATAGGACACAGTCAGTACCACTCAGCAGAGCAACACACTGTCATACGGAACATGCTGTGCAGTCTGAGTGGCTGGCGCGAACACACTTACACCCATGCTGCATTAAGCAGTCACCCGAACAGTCAAAGAATGCTTGTTCAGGCTTGCAGTATGCGTGTCAGTGAACACAAAGTCTGCCTCTGCAGGCTTGCTTGGTGCATGTCATCAAGCTTAAATGCTGCTCTGGTGCCATCTGTGCATGCAACATGCATCACCTTCATGTAGTTTGGATTGTAGATAGGTATCTTGGCCAACAGCTTCAGCTGATAAGTCCCCTTGGTGGTGTTCCATGACATGTGATCAGACTGCAGTTCTACCTCCCCTACGCTGATGCCCCTTGGCACAAGCAGAAACACACCAACAGCTGCCAAAACAGCAAATAGCATCTGCAAGTTGAAATTTGATTGAACTCTTATGCCAACGACAGTTGGACAGCAGCTGCAAAAAGTAGTAATAGTGTGTGACTGCAGTATTTGAATGTTGTGCAAGCTATGTGCGTGTATAGAACTATGTCAGAGCTTATGAGCAGTGCCAGCATTGCTTGGAAGGTACACAGACGTGCAAGGCCTTGAGATTGAGCTGACCAGGCCTCCCACTAGCAGCTTTGTCCGTCTGGGCTTCAAGCGCTCATCTGCAACATCACAAAATACTGTTGCAAGTGGCTGCCTTGTCAGTTCTGACTGGACAACACAGGTTTCAAACAACGCTTGCAAGTAACACAGGCAGCAGGCAATCAACAGGGAGAGGCTTGCCTGACAATGGTATAAGAGTAAGGTATCCGCTCACAGGATACTGTTTTGCAGGTGAGCCACGCACATGCTCTGCCCACCAGGCACGAAGCCTGCTCGCGGGCGTTTGTCGCTGGTCATACTCTGAGCTGAAAGGAGGTCTGAACGCGGGTTCATTGTCTGGGGATCGTCCTGCGTCTGCGAGCCGTGTATACGACTCCATATTTCACGTGATCAAATTACTGCATACACTCCCTACGCCTGACAGGCCAAGGGAGAAACTGAAGTTGGTCGTGGTGTGCTTGTGACTGTTGCTCAAAGCTGCTTCGAGAGCCGTTTCAGCGAGCGCGAGCTGTGAAAGTGTCCTCAAGAAGTGACAGGACAGATCGCCTGTGGTGAGTCCGCAGCAAAAACTTTCAGGTCAGACCACGACGTTCACGACTGGGAGGATGTCACAAGCTCGAGCACCGCAAACTGGCAGGACCTGAGATGTCCGTGGCAGTATGATGCCTTGTCGTTTGGACAAAGGGACTGGAGTTCGTTGTGTGACGCATCACGCTAGGCTACCGGCTTTTCACGGCTTGCCAAGCGTGGGTACGGAAGGTTTGCGTGCTGCGCTCTTTCGTCTCCTGCAATTGCTCCATTTGCAGTAGTCCTCCGCACACAGCACAGAGCGCTACTGCATGTGTGGTGTTATTGTACCCGTACTTAGCTGTTTCACACAACAAATCGTCACACGCACAACGACTTGCTTGAGCAGGACATCACGAGCGAAAAGTGCACAAGCGTGACGTGTTCGGCGAGATCGTCCGAGCCCCGTGTTTGACCAACCATCTTTGAGTGACAATAGCACATCACCTTTGTCGGAAGTGAGTGCGCTCGTGACACATGGGCAAACAGAAGCAGAAGGACCGCGGGTAAAGCTTCTCTGACTCTGCATATGCATATGCACGCTGCAGGCACGTCTGAAGCACCCAGCAAGATGTCTGCGGCATTGTCAGGGTTGCGAGCGTTGCATTGCGTGATGTGCTTCACTGCACTGCAATGTGAAGCTCTGTTGGAACAAAGCGCACCGAGAACAAAGCGCATTGTCAACAGAGCCAACCTATGAGCAGCTTCAGCAGTCATACCTGCACATTCAGCTGAAGCATACCAAAATTCCTGTAGGTACTTGACAGCCACAGAGTGGAGAACAGAAGGTGGTGGCTTCAAAGACAAGAGTCACCTGCCGTTCAAGAGGTTGCCTTTTCACTGCTGCGCAATAACATTCACTCCATTCGAGGACCCTGTAAGTTTCTGCATTGGCTGCAGCTACATGTTGCGCAGCTTCAGTCCCTAGCTCTAGCACTCCTGCCTACTTGCTGCATGTAAAGCAGGCATGCACATCTGTGTTAGCGTGGATCTTTGCATGTTGTCATAATGGAGCACTCAGCAAACAACCAACAAATGTTGCGCACTGCACTTCCTGCATATCTGCACATCTGTGAACACTCGACTGCCATCATGCTTTTATGGCATCGCACAAATTGCAAGATACAAGGCTATACTGAGCATTCTGTCAGCTGAGTTCTGCCCTACTGCTTCATGACTTCAGCATTGTGATTGTCTGACACTGGCTGCACCCTTCTGCAGGCATGCACAGCTGATGGCACAGTGTACGACATCACAAACATTGTACCATATGTTCAAAAGTTCAAGAAGCATCCCGTTTCTGGGCAGCCTCTGCAGCTGAAGGACATCATTCAGCTGCATTTCCACAAAAATGCTGACAATGAGTATCATGATCCTATCCTACACAAGGTGCGCTCTGAGGCTGTGCACCTTGTCAGTCTTGCGGAAGCTGTTGTTTGCTCGCCGCACTCATGTCTCTCACAAGCAATGGCCTGCCCATGTCAGCTCTTCCATGTTTGTGTGAGCATACACTTCACAGCTCGTAAGTCTCATCAATTATGCGAACTGCTGCGACGCTCTTGCTCTTGCACACTGTGAAGCAGCTGACATTACGCATAGATGAACAGGAGAATCCGCCCTTGACGTTCCCCAAAACATCTCCCCAATGTAAAGACGCGTTTTTACTGCTCCCAGGCATTTCTGGGTTCAGACTTCCACTGTAGGATGGACGGTTCTGTAGAAAAATAGACGTTTTGGGATGGAAAAGAGCTGTTTCCCACGCTGCATCTGGCTGCTGGTGTATGCATTCTTGTGCAGTCAGGCTTGGCTGGGTCACATGCCTAAATAAATGACTCCAGCACGGTGGCATTGTGCAGGTGTTCACAGAGAGCACACACATTGTGGCAATACGCGCGTCTGGCAATGTGTATGCCTGGGAAGCTGTGGAAGAGCTGAACATCAAGCCCAGGTTCATGAAGGATCTGCTGACAGACCAGTCCTTCACACGAAAGGACATCATCCACATCCAGGATCCCATGAATTTGGAGGCAAGTGTGACTGGTGGATAGAGCTGCTTGCATCCTGCCAGTCCTGTGTAGTCTCCTCCAATAATTGCAGAGGGAATCGTATTCGGTGGTGTTGTTATCTATCATTGACATCCTGCCAGAGGTGGTGGGGCTTGAATTTCTTTACTTGACTTTTGTCGCCTGGTAAGAAGTCAGACGCCTGGTCCATACGAGATGCTCCATTTGAAGACAAGCAAATTTGACAGCCTGCATCTAGATCAGCATGAGGGCTTACCACAGCTTGTGCGCAACATCATGCCTGTGTGTATCATCATGTTGTGTGTATGTAACATGTGTCTGCCATCTGGAAAACTCACGGTGGGTCCTGCCATAGCCTGGCCTCCAAAGTCACAGTTGTTGTCCACAGCAGGTAGTTCTCCCTGGACACAGACAAGAATAACAATTTGGTTGCTGACCTGCAACTGCAGCTTTGCCTTTTGTGTTGGTTGACAGTTCACACAGGGTTTGACTGCCCACCTGAATCCTGCGCAGGCAAGGGCCATGCCCGTGCTTGATTGAAGGCTAGGCGTAGGCAGCCCTCTCAATACTAGGCCATGTGTAGAACTTCAGTTTGCCCTGGTGAGAGGGCACAACAGGGCGTGCCCTCTGCTTGACAGGGGCTTCTGTGCAGAGGCCTTGTGAACCCTGAGTCATGGCACACGTGTCAGCCAGCCTGTGAGCTGTCCAAGTTTGAGCATTTGAAGATAAACATGCAGTTGATGTTGGCTGCAGGGGCGCAACCTGTCCAAATTTGATCATGTGAAGAATGACAGGCAGCTGATATCTGCCGAGGAGCAGGCGGCACAGCAAGCAGACCCCGTCAACAGCTTGAAGCACGTGAGTGAGGACACCAAGCGTGTCATGGCCAAGCTCAATTCTGCAGACTCAGCCACAGTGAGTCGCCTGAGTCTCGTCATGCATGAAGAAACAGATGTGCGTTCGTAGAACATGAAAAGTCTCCATTCAGAAAGATTCGTAAAGATGTCAAGGAATGCAATGAGATCAAGTTACTTTGTGCTGCCCTGCTGCAAGGCTGAGACGTATGTGTATGTAATATGTACTTAAGTAATATGTACGTAATATGTGTGATTCGTGTGTCATAATCACGTATCAGTGAGTACTGATATGTGACTACGTGTGTATGTGTCAGAGGTTCAATGCATGATCATGACCTTCTGCTGCAAGAGTGATACAACGCATGCTCATGATCTTCTGCTGAGCAGACCCAATGAACCCTTTGATCCAGACGCTGAGCACATCAACACCATTTCATCCAAAATTGTGCAATGTTGCAATCTCCCAAACAGAAAGTCTTCTACAGCCTGCAAGGTCCTGCTCCAAAAGCTCACCAGGCACATGAGCATATCGGAGCATGATGCACACCCCAAGTATTCCGCCTCACAGTGCTTTGCAATCTCCCTGTGTGCTGCGTCGTTGCAGTTTGCAAGGGCTTGTCGTCTGTCCTTGTCCAGTGCGTGAGTCAGGCCTGGATTGTTGGGTCTTCAGGCTTTTGAGGAAGGTGGTGGGGGCGCACGAGCTGTGGCCCACAGGATCTTGGCAGAGGCCAAAGCGGTGGCCAGCCAGAAGCCCAAGACTGAGGGACCTGATCCCAGGCAAGCACCACATTTATGTTTCCCTTGCATTCTGCATTAGATGTGTCAGTAAGCATACGTGTCAGAACCAAGACTGAGGGGTCTGACCCTTGGCAGGCACCATGTTCTTAGTCCGCCTTGCAGCATGTGTCAAGATTGTCAGTAGGGATTGTGTCGAACCAAGACTGAGGGACCTGGTCCTAGATAGGCACCACATTCTCATCTGCCTTGCACTCTGTGTTACATCCACCAGCAAGCATATGTGTGAGAACCCCGACTGAGGGGCCTGACCCTAGGCAACCACACCATTCTTGTCTGCCTTGCAGTCTGTGTTATGCTCATCAGCAGCATATGGCTGGCCAGTCATCTTCTCTACGGTGTCTGCTCAATCCGCTCCCATTGCTGTAATGCTCTCCACAAACACATGCGCAAGGGTTTACCTCTGGGCAGCCAACCTTGCTATTTTTGTGTTCAAAAGCTGTCTTGTTGCATGTACGGCCTTGTGTGTGTCGACTGTCTCAGCGAGGGGAATAAGCTTGAGCATGAGGGGTGCCAGACCTATGCTGTGAGCACTTCAGGTGGTGCCGCCTCTCTGCTCAGTGATGGTAAAACCCCAAGAAATGTAACATCGCCCCAACTCCCTCAATATTGGGTGTCACTAGTGCATCCCAAGCAACACTCTTCATGAGCAAAGCTGGTGGCTGAATCCTTGGGCCTCTGGAAATGAGGGGATCTCCGGGTTCAGCACTTACCTGGCTGATGCAAGAGCCAAGGCTGCCACGGATTCAAATCAATCAATCAATCAATTAATCAATCAATCTGTGTTCACAGGTTACAGCCGCCAGAGCCTGCATCCAAGGATGCCGTCTTCAAGCCCGGGGCATCCACCTGGAACACTGATGATCCCAAGCAGCAACATCACGCGCCAGGCATGCAATTCTGGCTTGCAACATGGCATGCAGCCGGCGACATACATGCAGACGAGCATGCAATTCTAGCTTGCAACATGCATGCAGCATATGCGCTGCATATACAAGGCTGCAAAGCCAAGAGAAGCTTGGGCCCAACTCGAGGATCACCATAAGTTTCCCTGTATTGTATAGCCCAACGGCATCTTTTCTTTTCTACATATACAAGCACATTGGTACATACTATACCTACACAAGCACATGCACATGCATATACAGGTACATACTGTACATGTATGTACACATGTACATGCTCATGCAAGTACCCTTGCACATGTCTTACATGCACATGCACATGCACATGTACATGCCTGTTTGTGCTCACAATAACAGCACAATTTGTGGTATTCAACTTGTTGCCTGCCTGCTGTTTACTGTTCTTTATACCAGATACCAGATGAACTCACCCTGTTTGAGAAAGTGCTGGATTCCATCCACAGCCACGTGCTCTGGACCCTGTTCTGCTTTGCAGCAGAAACGTATTTTTTCATGCTGTATTTCTTGTTGTCATGCTGATTTCCTTTGTCATGCTGTGATTTTTGTTGTCACTACACCAGGAGGTGTTTTGGAGTTCCTGGACTGTGGCTTGGAGCTGCCGACTAACTGGCTGCAGTTTGTGACTGGCCATACACAGAGCAAATGTGCCTTACAACACTTTTGATATGCTGAGGCATAAGCCTAAAGTGTCGTAGGAGACATTGGCACTGTGTGTGGCCAGCTCCAAACTGTAATCATTGTTTTTGGCAGCTCCAGTCAGCGTATCACAGCACAATAGTCTTGATTTGACTCAGCACAAATTGACACTGCAATGTCTTTCATCGAAAGGCAACATGTTACTGCAGGGCATGCCAAGAAGAAGATGTGCACTGGGACAACTTTCTTTGAAAGGCCACATCTTGAATCGTACTGCAGGGCATGGCAAGAAGAAGAAGAAGTGGCAGCAGGGCGAGCCAGAAGAAGAAGCAGGGTCGCTGGTGCCGGCAGGCCCTAAAAAAGAGGTCCCCAAACCCTACATGTCAGATGCCAAGTTTGTGACCAGCGAGTTTAGAACAACAGGTAAGAAGTTGGTCAAAATCTCAACTGCATGTGAAAATGATGAAACAGTTGCTGGTTTGCTGACTGCCAAAACAGAATAGCTCATGCCGGGAACAAACGTGCTTGACCCCTGGGAGAAGAAATGGAATGAATGAATGAATGAATGAATGAATGAATGAATGAATGAATGAATGAATGAATGAATGAGTGACCGAACGAAAGAATGGATGAATGAACAAACAGGCAAATGAGTGATGGATGAGTCACAGCATCAAGGCCGTCTGAGCAAGTCAGGCTGACCAACACGTCAAGGGCTGTTACTACCATGTGAAGCATCAAAGACTAATGACTGATCATGCAAAATTCTTCTTTGCATGCGTGCCCAAGCAGGTCAGCAGTTTGCACCAATGTTGGATGTTGCAATACTTTGTTGTGTCTGCCCAGCGCTTGGCTGAAGACCTGACAAGACCTCAGCTGCACTTCCTGTGTCAGGCTTTAGGTCCATGTCTGTATATATAACCATATACATATACATAGGGCTGGTATATATATATATATATATCTAAACCCACTTCAGCATTGAGTGCAGCCAATTGCACATAGCAGCAAAGCAATCCAGGTGATGAGTCTATACATAATAAGAAGTTATGGTTTAGATGGAACATAGTGTATAGTGATGATATGCTAACTAATGCCAAAGCATTTCTCTGTTTTTGTATTCATATTTGATTGAAGCTGGTCAAGCTAACCTACGTCTGTTGTTGTGCAGGGGCGGCTTCCAGATCATTCACATCAACAGCTGTCAATGTGGTGACACGCAACGAGCGGCAGAAGGTTAGGGTGGAGCGTAACCCCACCAAAAAGGGCTACATGCGGTTACACACCAACCTGGGGGATCTGAACCTGGAGCTGCACTGCGACCTGGCCCCCAGGACTTGCGAGAACTTCTTTGTCCTGTCTGAGGGTGGCTACTATACAAACACAATCTTCCACAGAAGCATCAAGAACTTCATGATACAGGTATGGGTTGCGTGCCTCTCATGCACAAAAGCCCATGAGCCCACAGCCCTAGTCAAGTCAGTCAAGGTCATTCAGTCACTCTGCTGTAAAGTCACCTCTCACACTCTGCAACAAAGCCACGACTCACATGTGATGAAAGTCAGGTTTCCAGCTCTTCTGTGAGGTAACACGATGGCCTTTCAAATATGTAGAGAGAGACACTGATAGTTTTCACTCCATTGCCGATTCCAAATCCCCATGAGGATGGAGGAAAGTTCAGCGTCAAGGGGGTCTACACCTGTAGTGCAGTCTTCATGTCTTATGGATGTTCCAGGGTGAATGAACCCTGACAAGCTGGTAAATGTGCCTATCAGATTTGTTGTGTCATGGTGCAGAAATGCCTCCCGCCAAGTCAGGCACATGAGGCAGCAGCTTGTGAACCTGACTGCATATTTGCTGTATGCCAACAGGAGAAACTCAGTCATGACTCAAGGAACGTCAGGCTCTGATTGCAGTCTTGCAACTGCCCAACAGGTTTTCATCCTGCAACAGCCCCAAAGGGCACAGTTTTGCAACAGTTCCCACAGGGCACGATCCCACAACAGCCCCACAGGTTACAATCCCACCACAGGCCCCTGAAGGATACAATCGTAACGGTGTAGGTTGCAATCCTGACAGTGCAGGTTACAATCCTGACAGTGCAGGTTACAATCCTGACAGTGCAGGTTAAAAACCCAACAGCGCAGGTTACAATCCTGACAGTGCAGGTTACAATCCTGACAGTGCAGGTTAAGAACCCAACAGCGCAGGTTACAAATCCCAACAGTGTAGGTTACATGTACAGGGAGGTGACCCAACAGGCACAGGCACAGGCGGTGAATCCATATATGGGCCCACTTTCAAGGATGAGCTAGATTCCCGGCTGACGCACTCAGGCCGGGGAGTCATGAGCATGGCCAACTCAGGACCGGCCACCAACGGTTCTCAGTTTTTCATCCTGTACAAGTCGGCACGGCATCTGGACTACAAGCACAGCGTGTTTGGCAAAGTTGTTGGAGGTGGGTTTTGATGGTCAGTTACAAAGGGTGTGAGTTGGCTTCTGTGGTCAAGCAGATTACTATGGGTGCCATGAAAATCAGAATACAGCATGAATGCTTATGCACTTAGGAACAGATGCCATGCGAGCCACCATCAAGCTCTGCTGTGGTGTGTGCTCAAAGTACATTTGACATGTGAACATGCAGCTTAGGTCAGATGCCATCATCCTCCTGTGCCTACCCTGTGTCTCAAGCAGATTGACTCGATGGTGTCAAGTGAATATGTGCAGCCCCTTCAACTCCACTTGCCTGGCATAGGAAGTGCTGTGAGAGATATGCGTGTACATGAGTAATCTCAAATACTGCTTTATCCTGTCCTTGTGTCACTCACATCCCACTCAATCCACACGCACCATGTGTGGTGCTGTCCTTTTACATCCACCATAACTGTGACGTGGTAGTGACGTGTGATTGGGCCTTTCCTAGGTCGTGTACAATTGTGATTGGGCCTTTCCTAGGTCATGTACAATTGTGATTGGGCCTTTCCTAGGTCGTGTACAATTGTGATTGGGCCTTTCCTAGGCCGTGTACAGTTGTGATTGGGCCTTTTTTAGGTCCAGTTGTGATTGGGCCTTTCCTAGGTCGTGTAAAATTGTGATTGGGCCTTTCCTAGGCCGTGTACAGTTGTGATTGGGCCTTTCCTAGGTCGTGTACAGTTGTGAATGGGCCTTTTCTAGGTCGTGTACAATTGTGCTATACGCTGCAGGCTTTGATGTGCTGACTGCCATGGAGCGAGTGTCAGTGGATGGTGACGACCGTCCAGAGCAGGAAATCAATATCACTGGTGCCAGTGTGTTTGTCAACCCCTATAAGGAGATGGAGGAGGAAGAACGCAAGAAGGCTGAGGCGGAGCGAATAAAGGCAAGCTGCATTGGTGCATTGTATGCATCCTGTTGTTCTTTTAACGTTGCACTGTGCGGCATCGTGCCTCACAACGGCTGCATACTTCAAGGAACACTACACTTTTGTCGTTTGATGTTGAAGTTGAATGCACTGCAGTGAATCTGCATACCCCACTGATCAGATTTCATGAAATACAAGCAGTTGAACTCGTGCAAAACAAGAGGCACCTGCTGTGCATGGCTGGAACCTTTTTGGTATTGCTGTTGGACACTGGGACAGCATGAGATGAAAGTTGTTACATGTCTGCGCAGGCAGAAAAGGAAGCAGGGCCACCAGACCTCGAAGAAGAAGGCGTTGGCCACTGGTTCAGCAACCCTGCAGGAGCAAGCAACACCACCAGCACAGCAAGCGGATCTGGTGTTGGCAAGTATCTGAGCAGCTTACCCAAAAAGTCGAATACGCAGCTTGCGACAGACAGTGCTCCTGATATACCTGCTGCGCCTGCTGTCAAGAAGCAGAAAGTCAAACAAACTGGCTATGGTAATTTTGATGCCTGGTAGAGGGAATCTAGATGCTGTGCAAATGCATGCATTACACCATATGTCGCACCTGCATGCAGCGTGGTCTTCGTCACTTTACGTTGCTCTTGCTGCGGACATTGCACAGACCAGCTACAGCTGCGTGTGATACTCACGTCGAGATGAGCGCAAAGCTGAATGCACTGGTGATCGGCGGGTCGATAGGTGGGTTGTCAACTGCGCATGCCCTGCTGCGAGCCGGGTGCGGCGTGACAGTCCTTGAACGGGCACCAGAAGTATCCGGCAACTCATTGGGAGCGGTAAGTCATCTACTCTTTCCAGAAGCAGAACAGAAATCATTTCGAGTGTTTGTATAACGGTGCCTGGCATGTTGCCTGCTTATACTGCGATTGTTACTACACAAACACTGCACACCAGTGTCATCATGACAAGCAAGTTGCAGTTTGTGGGCAAACCCCATATGCAATTCAACGTGCTTTGTCGTCTCATGCCTTGGGCCTATGCATCAAATGCGTGCAGAAACGCAACATCAGGTGCATTCGAACACGTACTGGCATGTCCTCTGCAGTATCACTGTGCAGACAGCTGCTGTCTGATGTCAGGGCTTGGGCTTAGATGCACCAGTTTGTGACCTGTTGCGCTCATGGACCTCAAAGGAGCAGTTCAACAAAAACAGCCTCCCTCTCCCCATTGAGGTCAACAGAGTCATTGAGAACAGAAAAGCCAGAACGCTTACCCATGATGATTCATACAAGCATCGTGCGTGAGTCAACAAAACATGCTGCTCGCTTCACTGTTTGCAATGGAAGGCAGCAACACTTTCTGGCAGACTGGCATTGCCACGCTTGTTCCTGCTATGCTATGCAGCACACACTGGAGCAACATCCATCACACATTGCTGAATGCTCTCCCAGACAAAAGCATCATTCACTTCCACCACACTGTCACAGACTTTGACCAGCCAAAAGGCAGCAACAAGGTCAAAGTGACAGCAGAGGTAGGGGAAGACAAGAAACCTAAAGTCTTTGAAGGGGACTTCCTGGTAGCCTGCGATGGCTCCATGTCCTCAGTGCGCGCCAAGTTCAGACCGCATGACAAGCGCAGGTGTTTGCTCTTACATTTGATGGTGTTGGTCCTTCCCTCCTCAACAGAAATATGACAAAGCATGTTGACAAACCCTTGGGGCTCAGTCCAATGCCCTACTCCCATGGGGAGCATTAGCTCTCAGGAATGTTTGCTCTTACACACTATGCTGAATAGTTCTCTGGTACGCATGCCTGACATTGTGCAGCATGTGGCCCAGCCCAACTTGCTGTGTTCCTGGGCTGATTGCATTGTGACCTCAGGTCTATCACATGCTCATGTGCTGCTGGTTTGTCACGACGTTATTGCTATCACACCTTTGTAACATGTATCATGGTGGATTCTGCCTTCCTGCCTTCTCTGTAGCTTGCTATGTGATGCACATGGTGCCGCTGTTGTGCATACCAGGTTGTGGCATGTTGTGCATGTGCCCTGTAGCATACAGCACATTTGTTCTAGTAAGTTACGTGCATGCAGGTATTCAGGGTACATTGCATGGCGAGGGGTGATGCGTGCCGGTGAGAATCCCAAGGTGGCAGAAGCTGTGAGGAAGGCATACAGTATGGGAGACACTCTGTACTTTGATATAGCCAGGGGCACCCACTCAGTGCTTTATGAGTTGCCGGAGGAGCGCCTCAATTGGTTGTGGTAAGTCTTCTGGCATATCAAAATAGACAGCCAATTGTACCACAGCAAAGCTGCTATGCACTTGTACTTTGGGTGCAACTGTAATAGGGTACAACTGTAACAGGCTGCTGTGCACTAGTGCTTGAGATGCAAGCGCACTGCAAGACAGGTGAAAATGCTGCTCTTGGTAGTGTGGTAGTGTGTGAGACATCACAACAGCACTGGCAACAGGATGGAATGCCAGAGCTACACTATGGTAATCTTGCTGGCAAGGGTTCATAATGCATCACCAATCAACGCCATAGACAGAAGGATTGCCTGATGAACATTGTCATCATCCTTAGCTGTTTTACTAAGCTGTAGGGCCTGTCTAGGGACAGAGGAGTGCAGGGGTGAAGTCTGCACTGAATGCTTGCCAACATCCTCAGGACAAAGACTGCTTGCAGGTTGACTTTACAAGTATCTGAGTTGTTCCGTCACAACCATAATCCCATGGAATCCTTACATTATGGATATTTATATTAGTAATTGCAACAGTTTGATACTCATTCATGTTTGCGTTACGTTATGAATGGTGTGGTATGGTGTTGTGGTGTGATCACCATCACTGTGGCTGCAGGTACGTGAATCAGCCAGAGCCAGAATTGAAGGGGCCATCAGTCACCATCAAAGCCACAGAGGACAGAATACAGCAGATGCACAGGGAAGCAGACCAGATATGGCCCCCAGAGCTAGCCCAACTCATGAAGGTGGGTCCCCACCGCTTCACTCTGCAGTTGTCATGAATTTTGAGTCCATGCTGACTCCATTAGGTGTGCTGTTTTTCTTCTTCTTGAAACTCAGAACTTCTCTCATATCACTGGTTGGAAGCTGTGCCAGCATGAAGGCAAGAGTGTGAGGCCACATGGGCGTAGAAGCAAGACTGACATGGCATGCATCTCCAGAGTGGGTTTAGGAATTTGGGGTTTGCACCCTACATATGGGTTGCTCTGGGGTTTAGCTAGTCCTGCTGCTGGAATTGCTGACCGTGCTGCTGCCAGCAACACTGATTCAGATTCCTTACTGGCTTTCTGACACTTTCGTATGGACTGCCAACATTCTTCCACTTTCTGCCATGCAAAACTACATAGAGTCCAATGTCATGTAAGCTGGTATTTCATATCACATAAGTTGGCACCAGACAATGTCGCACAGTCTGACATCAAAGGCATATACATTCTTTGCTTTGCTGCGTCTTTAGCCCATCAGTCTTCAGCTTCTTGAACCATGTTGCTCATGTCTGCATGGACTCAACTTGACCATATGCATGGATGATCATGCATCCTAGAATTGGGATGCATGATTGTGCAGGCAACAGAGTCTCCCTTCATCAATGCAATCTTTGACAGAGAGCCTCTGGACCAGTTTGTGTGGGGGCGGGTGGCTTTGCTGGGGGAGGCGGCCCATCCCACAACCCCTCACGGCCTCAGGAGGTTTGTCAGCCTCTTCTGCACTCTGCCTTGCATGCGTCCTGCTGCTTCTTCCCCCCTTCTTCTACATCCAGCGTGCATGAAATGTCATTCCTGTTTCTCTTCTGTGCCTGCTGGTCTTGAATTTGCACATGGTGAGTCATTTTCAGATCTCTTGTCAGTCACAGCTAGGTAGGTATCAGGTACGCACGCTGGGTACGCCATGCGTGCACACTAGTCTCCCCTGTTCGCAGAATCTGCCCCACCCCACCTGCTTGCTCACTC
>JAABUP010003515.1_pt1 | contig 27581 bp, 43 predicted proteins | sample 5559201 | NCBI WGS metagenome assembly JAABUP01 (sample SAMN10711887, study PRJNA513373) | rock metagenome | isolation source: Antarctica rocks | place: Antarctica | reverse complement strand
TGTCATTGTGGGTGGGCAGACAGTCAGGCTGGACAACCCACGCCTGACCACTCGCAGGGAAGGGGGTCACATGCCAATGAGAATTGTCATGTCACGCACCCTGGACCTTCAAGAGGTGATCGGTCATGCTGCAAAAATCTCGTGGCTGCCATTTGGACAGAAACGAGTCTATTCAAGGAGGCACAGCCTGCTTGCTAGCATTGCTCTTTTGTCTGGCATAGCAGATCATCTGGGGACTTCAGCTGCACATTGTTGTCAGCTTAGCATGTACAAGTGCTGCTGCAGGGCGCTCAGTACAGCAGCAGATGTTGTTGCCCATGGTGTTGCACATGCCATACACAAGCTGAGCCTGTGTCAGGCCATGATTCTGTTGCTGTGGAAGCATGGGGCTGGCCTAGCTATTACAGGTTGTACAGCAGGACGGTTCAGCAGCTTTTCTCAACTTCTTTGATCTGTTGTGCAGGAAGCCAACCTATGGGATGTATCTGTAGCGCCCACTATAGTCATGACTCAGCGAGGGGCGCGTTCAGACTTCCAGCAGAAGCTGCGTGCTAGAGGAGTTGAGGTGGTCGAGTTTGACTTCTTGACGCCACATGCCGTGGCAGCCTACTGCTATGACAGAGGCTTCTTGCAATGCTTGTGGGAGTGTGGCGGCACATTAGCAGCTCCTGCAATTGCAGCTGGAGTCATTCACAAGACTCTGGCTTTCATTGCACCCAAGCTGGTAAGCCATGCTGCTGTGTACACAGCACGCCTGCTCAACATGCCACAGGCCACAGTGGTCAACATGTTTTGATGCCATGAGTTGATGTTATTGCTGTGCATACATTGCGTGTCAAGCCCCAGCCAGCAGTACTCTGACTTGTTCCTTCCTTCCCTTCTAATGTTTTGGTCATCTGCATTTCCTTGCCTTGCTGCCCAACAACTGAAGTTGTCACATCAGGATTGCAAACAGGCAGTACCAATTGTGCATGTCAGTAAGCTTGCTGTCCTGCACAGATTGGAGGAGTGCGTGCACCTTCTCCGGTAGGCGAGCTAGGCAACGTGGAAATGACTCAGGCCCTCAGTATAATAGAGCCACACTGGCAGGGCATTGGGCAGGACATGCTGCTGACAGGCTACTTGCCTGCCTCTGGAGGCCTTGAGGCCCTTGATGCTGCGCTGTCGGGCCAGCAGCCAGCTGCCCATCAATCAAATGGCACCTCTCCTTCTAGTTCAGCTCCTGACCTTTCACTAAGAGGCAAAGGCCGAAGGCGCAGCCAATCAGACTCCAACAAGGTGGGCATAGCCTCTCTGGACAGCCATTATTAGTAAGCTGGATGAATACCCAGTCAAGATTGCCTTTATGCTAGGTTCACTGGGAAAATAGACATTGCCAAAGTTGACAGAATCGTTGCTGCTGTTTTGTAGAGCTTGCCATAGTCAAATTTGGCAAAGTTGCGACACTGAAAAGCCATGACAATCAGTTTGTTGCATGCTATGTATGCAGCAGTGAATTTATCCTGGCGCGTGTGCAGGCTGTACACTTTTACAAAGCCTGGGACGAGTATGGCGCTCTTTCCGATTTTTCCTGTCATCCCATCAGACTTTCGGAGGAACCAATGACTGATGCCAGCACATCACAGAGTTGCACTGCTGCATATGATTGGAGGGAGTGGCGAAGTGTAGAGCACTACTACCAGGCTCAGAAGTTTGCCAGCATTAGTGGTATGCTACTGCAGTCATGCATTGCCAACCATGCCACATTTTGTTGCCGGCATGTTCCTGCCGTTCATGAGACAAATGTGGCTCTTGCAAGCTGAGCTATCAGAAGAAAGGTTAGATTTTGTATATCCTACTTTGTTGTGTCAAAGACAACTGAGGGTTCCAGGACATGTTTGCCAGATCTCTTCAACATCACAGTTCATGTCAGACAAGTACCAACAGCCCACCATCTTGAGCTTGTAGGGTGGCATTTTATAAAAGCATGGCACATTGCAGGTGCTTCAGAGAATGCTGCCATCATTGAGATGGTAGCAGAGGCTGTTTCGCCAGAGGAGGCTGCAAGGCTAGGGCGGCGGCATCAGCGCTTGCAACCTGCTGCTGTCAGACCTGACTGGGATCAAGCCAAGCTGCAAGTTATGCTTGCAGCCCTTCGGGCAAAGGTGATCATTGCACACTCAGCATTCTCAAACGTCAAAGATGTGCTGGATGAATGGCGTATCATTGTGTGCTTGTAACCCTGTGCATTGCTCAGCATACAGCTGGTGTTTTAAAAGAGGTTGAGGTTGTTGCTATGGTTCTGACAACAGCTGAATCTCAGTATCCGCTGTTGTTTCAGAAATAGTCTATGTTGTTGCCAGGACAGCTGAGTTACAGAATGTGTGTGCAGTTTATAACGCACGAGGGACCAAGGAAGCTGCTGCTGTCCACAGCTGGGCAAGGCACAGCTCCTGGCAAGCTTTTGCAAGAAAGCTCTCCCTCAGACTTCTTCTGGGCAAAGGGACATGATGGCACAGGCTTAAACCATTTGGGCAAACTGCTAATGCAAGTGCGCGAGGAGTTGCTGCAGCAGCAGCAAATTCAAGTCTCACCTACCCCCTTACCTCAGATGGTTGGTCAGATATAAGCACTTTGTCAAAGCTGGAGCTGATATTTATTCCTTCCTGAAGTGTGGATCCATACGTCTTCCAGTAGGCATGGAAATCTGATGTACTGTGATGTACCAAGACACTGTGTTGTGCTACTGATAGGCTGTTGCACCCAAACATTTCTTGTATCAATCCTATCTTGACAGTTGTCTGTGGCATGGCTACAACTGACTCTAAAGTATGACACCAGGCAGGGCTTGCATTCTCTTTAGCAAATAGAAGTCTTGGAGTGAAAGTTAATTTGCTCATAACATTGAGATGCATGCAGCAAATCTGTGACTGTCTACTTTGGCATGTTCCTTGTCAACTTAGGCAAGTCTGCAAATTGTGTTCACCCGTCAGAATTCAAAGCGTGAAGCTCTGATTTTGCTTTCAAATGATGACCAAGCGCGTTGGCCTGTCTTGCTGTGAAGTAAGTAAACCAGTCGCCGGAAGGGACTGACTTGACCCAACTTCCCTTGATCTCGGGCTCCTCGCGCGACATGAGGTACATCCAAGCGAGCGTGGGCCTGTTGGTCAGAAGCTCCACTTGTTCGCGACGATACCAGGTGGGATGCTGCTCCAGCAAATCCAGTTTGTCTCGTGTCCCGCGGGTGACGCGGTATAGCGCCCCAGAAATGGCTGTGTGTCCACCACCACAAACTGCAGGGAACTGCCCCAGCGAGAACATGTCAAAGTTCGGCTGGGTCTTGTGGTAGCCCAAGAACTCGGCGTTGCTGATAAGCCAATGGTTATGTAGGCCGGGCAACAGCGACCCATACACGAAAACGTTGTACTGATTCTGGGAAGGCTGGCCCTTCACACTCAAGCGCAAAGGAGCCTCGGGGTCCTGCAGCTCGAAGTCTGAATCTACGGGCAAACAACCGGCATCAAACATCAACCAGAAATTACCTTGGCTGCTGTGACCGCCGATGGACAAGGAGAAGGAGGAGCTCGAGCAAGGCAAAAAGCAATATACCCGTATGCTGATGAGTCCGTACACACGCATTCCGTGTACACACCAGACATGCGCAAGGCGTCATACGCAGGTAGCACTGATCAAGTAAGTGTTGTGGTCGCTGCACGTTCGTTCAGGGAGTCATGGTTGCTACCCACATAGCTTGCCTGACCTTATTTTTGGGGCTTGTGGCGGCATATCGTTCAAGCATCGACAGCGTTTTGCAACGACCAACAGGCAAATTTAAAGGTGAATAGGTCAAAGGAGCTGTGCTCATGAGCCTCTTGCTCCTCTTCGCTGTCGGCAACTTACTATCAGTCTGATGAGCGCAAAAGTGAGCTGCACGCATTGCAGGGGAAACATGGGCCCTCCTGGTCGCGGGATCTGGAGGATGGGGCAACTATCGACACCAAGCTGACGTTTGTCACGTAAGCTTCAAATGCAGATGATGGACACTTGACCGTAGATTGTTATGCTTGGACGCCCTCTGAAGCTTTGTCATCACGACGAACCCACGTTGTGAATTGCTGGTCAACACCTGCAGGCTTACCAGATATTGCGACATGGTGGTCTACCCGAGGAGAACATTGTTGTCATGATGGCAGATGACATTGCCACCTACCCAGGCAATCCACATCCTCATCAGATCTTTAACCGTCCTGGGGGTATTGACGTTTATGAAGGCGTTCCTGTGGTGAGTTCTCTGGTTCCTTGTAATCACGTGTTAGGAATCTCGAGGCTGGTGTCCTTCACCTGCATACTTGCACTTTGCTGTTCCTGCAGCCCGTATGAATGCACCTGTTTCTTGCAGCATACGTAAATGCTGTAATTTGCATGAGCAGTCATGCTATGCCATTGGTGGTACAACAGCATGGTTAAAGCATTGGCAGACTTCCTGGCTGAGTGCAATCCTGCACGCAGGATTACAGAGGGCCAGACGTGACTGCAGAAAACTTCTTGTCCGTGCTTTCTGGGCAGGAACCTACTGTCATAGGCACAAGTGGCAAAGTCATCAAATCTGGGCCTGAGGACAGGGTCTTTGTTTTCTATGCTGATCATGGTGCTCCAGGTGTGGGCAATGTGCGCACCTACATGAGCACAATGCAGCAGACACACCTTGACCCCTGAGACCTGTCGTTGTCTGTTTTTAGCACAACGCCCAATTTGATCAGGTCCTGCAGGCTTGGTGGCATTCTATTGATTACAATGTGCTCATATACAGTGTCTCCAGACACTGACTTCAGATATTTCATGCAGGTATCTTGGGCATGCCAAGTGGGCCATTCCTGTATGCAGATCAGCTGATGGACACCCTGCGTGCAAAAGCTCAGAACAGGTATGGGGCACTCAATGCAGCTTGCACCAAATTGCAAGCATCATGACACTGATCTGTGTTGGTTGTATGTCATATGCACTGATACGCGGGACTGCTATGGTCACATGCTATGTCCACAATGCAGCTAGTCTGTTTCTGCAGTGGATTTGCTGACATGGTGCTGTACATAGAGGCATGTGAAGCAGGCAGCATGTTTGAAGGCATGTTAGATGACAGTCTGGACATTTATGTCACAACAGCAGCCAATGCTCATGAGAGCTCTTGGGCCACATACTGCCCTGGCATGCGGCCCTCTCCTGCTGCAGAGTTCACCACTTGCCTGGGGGACCTCTACAGCGTTTCCTGGATGGAGAACAGGTGCAGGCAGCAATGACCTACACCTGTCCTGCTTTACATGCTGCGGTGTCTGTCCATTTGGATTCAGGCTGGAGCATCACCCTGATGTGGTTGTCCTCCTGGAACTGCTGTGGTGATAGTCAGTTGCACACTCATGTTGTGTGTAGTGCCTGACGTTGCTGGAGACACATTTGAGCCAGACACAGGCCACATGTTTCCTGCATTCAAAGTGTTGTGCACTGGCATAATTCAAGGCTGGTCAAGCTCAGTGGCTAGCGAGAACATCATGTCTGCAATCATGTCTTTGGCTCTGCAGTGATCATGCCAACTTACTGAAGGAGACTCTGGAGAAGCAGTTTGAGGTGGTCAAGCAGCGCACCAGCCGCAATGGCAGCTACATTCAAGGCAGCCATGTGCTGCAGTTTGGCAGTCTGTCCATCGACGAGGAGCCTGCTGGAGACTACCTGGGGGAAGCTAATACAGGTTAGTTGGCACCTGCCATGTCAGCGCACCACCCTTCAGTGCAACTGACAGTCTGATGCACTTTCATGCGCAAAAGCGGGGCTCGGACATGCCAGATAGTCAGGATGTATCTGGCATGTAGCTGGAACTTGTGTAGAATTCATGAGTGACCACAGCCTGCGTCATGTCTGCAATGCACAAGAAGGATGCTCTCATTTTTCAACCACCACAATCTTTGCATGCCAGGAAGTGTGAGGCAAGGGTATCACTTCATGATGGGTAGAGTAACTTGCCACAAGTGCAATAACTAGTTGCACAGCACATTGCTAACATGGTTGTACATGAGTTTTGGATAATATTATTCATGCACAACCATCTTTTCAAATCTGTATCAACCCACAGACACTGCATGTACAGACCTGCCAGACAGTCCGCAATTTGCTCAATGCCTCATTTGAAAAGGAAAGGAAAGCAAATCCTATGTCGTTAGGCGTCATAAAGGGAACATAGCCTGAGGCAATCAAGCCCGTCAGATTTCGAACATTATGCGCTCTACCTGCTTGACCAACCGGCATTCTGAAGTATGGCACAAATCCGACTAGAAAGAAATAGGCAGGAGTTGAAGTCTGCAGACCTCGAGAACCCAAGACCTTTTGCTCAATAGCCAGCCGTCATGCAATGTCCGACCACCGGGACAGGCTTCACTTGAAACTGGCAGCAAACTTCTGCAGGTGATGGAGGATCAGACACACCAGAGGATCCAGCGTATGCAGAAACCATTCCACAGAGGGAAGCAGAGCTTTTGCCCCTTTACCTAGCTGTCCAAGCTGCCAGCAATGGGCTAGAGTCACAACAAGCATCAGCAGCTCTACAAGAGGCTCTTGATGCACGCTCCTCTGTTGACCAAAATGTGAGGCAAGCTGTGAGTGCGCTGCTGGCACAGCCACCAGTCATGAACTTGCTGCAGGTAAGCATTTGTGTGTGGAATGAGTAGCTTCAGCGTGACGTCTTTGCACCGCATGCTTTGTCAACAGCACAAGTTTTAGCAGCAACCAGTCAGGATTTTGGGCAAATGCTGCATTGGGTCGAGACCAATGCCAGATCTAATGCAGCAAATGCAATGACAGCCAATGCTGTAACAGACCTGCACTCCTTGTGTACAAACGTCCTGTATGTACTTGCTGAGGACACATGCAATGCTGTTTCTGTTTTCCAAGAGTTGCTGGCGTGATGTGTTGCGGGTTCCATGTGTAGGAGCAGTACGGTAATGTGCAGAATCTACTTGAGGAGGCGAGTGGTGGTCTTGGTGTCAGTGGCGGTGCAGGGGAGCCTCTGATAGAGCTGGTAGTGACTGAGCCCCTGCTGATGACAAAAGGCCAGCCCCTTGTCAAAGACTGGGACTGCCTCAGGGTAAGGTTTGACTGTAATACACACAAGTCACTCACTTGCAGAGCATGTGTCTTCTTGTGCGGCTTGTGCACCAGGTGCCGCTATGTTCAGCACTTGCGACATGCAAAGCATGAGCTGCCTAAGTCACGTCACATGCCCACATCAATTTCTTAAAGGTGCAAGCCAGAATGTGGCATGTTCTTTTTGGTGTGATATTGTGACTCTCATGGGTGATTTGTTTGTTATGTTGCAGGGAATGGTAGCTGCGTGGGAGGCCTCCTGCAGCACTCTGGATCAGTATGGCATGCAATACACACGAACTTTTGCCAACTTGTGCAACATTGGCATTTTAAGCGACCAGCTTGGAGAAGTTGCGTGTGCTGTCAAGCCTGCCCTCATGTTGCACCCACAAATCAAGCGTTGATCACCCAACTGTTTGACATCGCCAGAGGCTGGCATGTGCGTTACATGTACTATAGTGTATCCTGAAAGCAGATTCACCCTGTACACTTTTGCCGGGAATAAACAGGCTTCTGACATTTCTGCTAATTGGCCGGCAACTGCACTGGTAGTCATGTGTTTACCAACAGACTATAATGACCTGATAATACATGCATCAGAAGTATATGTTAGTGCCTTCAAAGGCTAGTCTCAAATTCCCCAACAACCGTGTTCTCGGCTTCTGTTGCTCATTGCCGTGATGGAATGGGCTGGGAGTATTAAGAGACAAGGAGTATCCTTTGGAATCCTTATCCTTGTTGTTCACTAGAACGGCTCATGCATGACCACAGCCTACATTTCTGGTATAGCTCAGCCAAGGCTCAGCACCTCAATTCGCAGCGAGAATGGGGCATAAACTGGAGGCATTTTATTAGGCTCTGCAAACCATGGGAACGCATAGCAGTGACGCACAATAACCCGTATGCACGCACGGCGCTGATAACGTACACATTCACGAATGCGCTTACTTGAACCTTAGAGCAACTACCTGCCTGCAACATTGACCTTGGGATGTCAACGGTGCGCACCCCACACTCGTCAGGCAGATCACTGTCAACACCATCACTATCGAGCTCGCGACTGGCACCAATCCAGCACTTTCGAGCACACGGGTGCCAACGCTATAGCTATGGGCCTAATGTAAGCTCGTGCTTGCCACAGTAAAAGCTTCTGCAGGATATGCCTGACCATTGCAAGCGTGTGAGCATAATTCAGATGCACGTACACATGTCCTTGCATCATACTTGCTGTTGGAGGCTGTATGCGACCGTGTTGCCTTCCCTTGTGCAGGAGGAGACTCATCTACGGTGCAATCGACCGCGGCAACCGATCTGATGAAGTCTCCAGATCTCAATCCCAGCCGAACAATACGCAACGCCCCTATAGGTAAGGACAGCAGCGGCCTCCGCCGTAAGGGTATTTGCAGTCCTCCTTGCACAGCCTATTGACTTGTGCTACACTGTACAGCAAGATTGCCTGGTTTTAAGCATGCGCTTTCATGCAAGGTCAGCAGACGACGTTGCATTTTTGTTTAGGTACAGAGAGAGATGGAGTCACCATTCTGGGCAAAGTCACTCAAGGCTCTTTCAGGCAGCCTGCAACACTGTAAGTATCAAGGGCATGCAGACCAACCAGCAGTCAGATCAAGTTATCCCAGAAAGCCCAGTGTATTACAGTCTGTTTGACGCGATAGATTCCTATGTAGTAAGCGAGGTCCAGTAGATGTAGCTGAGTGTGACCTATGGGACTCGCACCCCAATGGTGTCAGAGACTTGGTTTCCTATGCTATGTAGAGCATGCACCATGTTGGGTCTCAAACCACTCATATCAATTTTGGTTAGCCTCTTTCCAGGCTATAGAATGACTTCAACATCTGATACAGTGTATCCCTAAAGGAGCAGTACTTGTCACACAGTGTTGTGAGTTTTGCAAATTTGAAAGCACAAATTCATTGCATGCATGTACGGACTCATCAAGACATGCGCATGCGGCACTTAGTGCTTGCTTGCATGGGTAGTGTACAGATCGAAGCTCCAATCCAGGTGCAATTTTGCAAGGTAGCACTTAACACATGTATGTAGCAAGACTGTGACAGTTGCAATGCTATTGTTCTGTACTTGTGTGATTATCTCTTGAAACAACATTATCATTAAAACAATTTGCCAGCTGCCCGAGGCGCATTAAAAATAAGAAAAGATGCAATAAGAATTTCATCGATGGCAGCCTCGACACTGTCGAGTCGACAGGCCGAGGCAAGCTCCGAATTTGATGGTCGCGATGTCACCTGACCGCGGTCCAATCGCATTTGTCGCGTTTCTTGTTGAGCGGCTGATACCGACAGATACAGTACACCACTTGGATGGGTAAGCACACAGCGTGCACGGTCAAGCTTAGATCAAGCGTTACCCTCTCGCTTCACCTTACTTACTTGTGAGCTACAGATGAGATCCACTAACGACATTTCTGGATGCAGCTGCTTACGGAGGCGCGGCTGCAGTAGCGGCTTCAGGAAACCAGATTTTCGTGACACTACAAAAAGGAAATGAGTACCCACCGCTGGTGATCGATGTCAGAGTGGAGTATGAGCAGACTGTACGTGATATAAGAGCTGCAGTTGCTAAGAAAACCGGGGTTCCAGCAGACAAGCAACAGCTCTTTTGGCATCAAAAGGAGCTGACCACAGCATATGACCACAAGACCTTGCTGGAAATGCACTTGCATACAGGCTTCTCCCTGAAAGGATATGATCTGGTTAGTCCTTTTGCTCTGCCAATGCTGCACTGAGCAAGTTGAACTGCTGATGTGATGACTCTTGAGCTATCAGATTACTTTGTATGCAATTTAATGCTCAAATCATGCACAATATTAGTGCAAATGCCTGAAGCAAGTTGCTCACTTAAGTGTGCTACCGCTCTGCAGCAGTGAGAGCTATCCTATCCTGGGAGACAGTTGCTTGATCACACACATCCAAATGCAACTGCAACTTGTTGTGTTGCTTGGACCATCATGTTCGCAACAACATCGCTTGCATGTTTGCAGACAGAGGAGCCTGTGTACTGGCCGCCAGTAAAACAAACAGATGAAGGCCTTGTTGTTGATGTCAGCGCACATCAGTAGAGTACCAGTACAAGGCAATGGTTATGCTCAATGGTTTACCTGTGATATCAGTCCATCAATCTATGTCAGTGTTGAAGAAGCTGTTGACTTTTGTCCTTGTGGTCTATAGCAAGCCATTGTCCTGAAGATCTTTGTCATCACCTTGACATTGTCCCCTGCCCCCACCATCAAACTGTGACCTGAGCCGTAAAGCCAATGCAGTGCCTTTCCTGCTCATGTCCAAAGCTGGTTTGTCATTCAACAACTACCACATCAGGGCTGATCAAGCTATGACACAATATTGCATCTGCTGACTGCGCACATAGAGCATTCCAAGAGGCAGGTTTGCAAGCAGCCCAAAATCAGCTGAAATGCCTTGTTGCAGTATACAGTGCATAGACATAGCACAGTTATGTGTATGCTACCTCTTTCAAAAACCGATGTCTAATTAGTGCATAGCATCTTTTGCCAGTCCTTTATCGTGGAAAAACTGCGCAACCAGCGATAGGTGAGATGCTGTTGTCCCAAAGGATGTGTCCAACAGCAAGTAGTGCTGGATCGTCACTGTACCGTCAGTGCTCCACTTGTCTTTCTGGTTGTACCTGCACATATCAACAGTCAGTGCTCCAACATGCAGACAAAGCATTACCTACACAGCCACATGGCAGCATGCAGATGGATATTCGTGTAATACAGCAAGTGTCTGCCAAAAGAAAGACAAAACGTCAATGCAGCCATTGTTGTGATGCCAACAACAACAGCAAGGCTCTGTTATGTTACCACGTCTCTGTAGAACATATACCTGCAAATGAGATCTGTCAGCTCAGCCCAGGTGGTGGGTTTGTGGGATGTTATCCCACCCAGTTCTTGTTTTGTTCTTGCTTCCAGGCGCTGCTGCCAGATACCCACATCAGATGGCTGGCATTCAATCACAGCAACATCTGCATTGTGCTGAAGCCATCCCACACTTGTAAGGACATGCAATTAGAACAGGCAATTCTCATATTTGCTGCTACAGAGCTTTGAGTACAAGGAACATCAGGCAGTTGCGCACTGCAATGCAGACATGAGTCTGCACCAGGTTTCACCTTTTTTGCAACTGCAACCGCCTTCTGATACAGCTCTACCTTGCTGAGTGGTGAGTCCACCACAACATTTTGTTGACAGGCTAACTGGCTTGCAGCCACACTGAACATGACTTCATACGAGAGGGCATTCAGGTCCCAGGTGCCTGCAGGGCCATATTGCTCCTCTGCAGCTCTGAAACAATCTCTGGCATCGTCCTTGTCGGCCAGAGAAAGATGTAAATGTCTAGCAATTTGCTTGGCGAGGGTAGATTTTCCACTGCCAGGATGGCCTTTCAACAACAGCAGGAGGGGTGCCGTCTTATCGCACTTGTTTTTGGTGCTCATTTACCGGGATTCGTTTAATACCAAGCCAAATAGCACATTAGACATCGCGATTCGGTTTTGCTCAGGTTACCAGACGCTCGAGCTGTGCTTTGAAACCACAGCTGTGCCTGATTGGGTGACACACGCTGTTGCTAGACATTAAGAAGCATGGAACCAGATGAGACTTCACTGAACAGTCATGACCCGCCCAGTCACAGCATCGGCGAACCACGACAACAAGGCTGCCGCGACCTGGCATGATATGTTTTCGGATATATTAGTCACCCGTATCTTAGTCATTACACAGTAAACAGCGACTATCAGCAACTGCGGCTAGATCGCGACGCATAAAGTCCCACACGTTAGTGTACTTGGCACTCTCGTTGAAGGGCAACAATCAGCATGGTGGCTGAGAACGGCTCCGCGCAGCCTACTCCCACCACGGAACAGCTGACCAAGACTGCATCCAGGCTAGCGGCCAAAGGAAAAGGTTTGTTGGCATCAGACGAGAGCATTGGAACTATCGGAAAGCGCATCGAAAAAGCTGGTCTGGCAAATACCGAAGTGAGACAGAAGACATTGTCTTGTCACGGGCCTTTGGGAAAGTAGCTTGAGCTTCTCACGCTCTGCAGGAAAACAGACGCAGCTATCGAGAGAACTTTTATACTGCTGACATCGGAGAGAGCATTTCTGGGGTGATCTTGTTCAAGGAGGCACTGTGTCAAAAGGCTAGTGACGGGTCTAGCTTTGTGGAGTGCCTCAACAAGCAGGGCGTCTTGGCAGGCATAAAAGTAGATGAAGTGTGTATGCAGATGCTCAATAGTGTCTGTGTCCAGCCGGGCTTGAAGTTTATCTGCATAAGCATTACAGAAGCATTGCAGCACCATTACAATAGAATGTTCCTCAATCTGTACCATAATGTATTTTATGTAGTGCACAATTTTGCAGCATTTGCTCTTGGTTGCTGGACAATGCAGCTTTCTGCAGCACTACTGTGGGTTGACAGGCGCACTTAGCAGAAGTGTGTCAACATCCGGCTCAGTTGCGACAATGACTGAGCCATATGTCGAGAAGCTGTATACCAGCTGTCACAACAAGCAGCTTCATCTCAACTCTATACTATGCTGGTCTCGCACTGTGTTTTCCATTCAGTCAAAAAGCTTGCAATGCATTACACATGTCCCTGGGAAATGGCTTTGTGACCTCAGAATTTCTGCCTTTTAGGGTGACCTCAGACTTTTCTGCCTTTCAGGGTTTAATGCCTTATGAAGGTCATGAAGGGGAAACTGTCACCAGAGGACTGGAGCATCTTGAGGCAAATTGTCAGCAGTACTACAGGTATTCCTGTTCACACCACTCTGTTATGGTTGTCCTACCCTGGATTGAAGTATACATTGCTTTGTGTATCTTGTCGTGCAAGGCTACCCGGATCTGCTCTGTGAAAAGCAGACATTTTTCAGTGTTGAGCAGCCTTGTTGAACCATCTTTGCTGTTTGCGCAGAACATGTGCACACAGTACACCTTGCAAATGGCATGACCAACTTGCAAATGGCATGACCAACCGTCATGTCAATGCTGAACACGCAGGCAGGGTGCTAGATTTGCCAAGTGGCGCGCTGCATTGAAAGTGTCGGATAGGCTCCCATCCAAAGATGCGATTGAGCAAAATGCCCAGCAGCTGGCAGAGTATGCTGTGATCTGTCAGGTAGTTTTGATTTTAACTCCTGTACACACTTGTGGGAGGGCAGTGTGATGTTTGCACCTGATGACAATGGCAGCATGATCATGTCAGCAATGCAAATCCTGCAACGCATTCGGTGTACATTGGACCAGGGTTTGTATTGCTGGCCAGTGTCTGATCTTTTCTAGCTACTGAGTGGTTGTCTGGAACTGCAGTCATGTGGTCTTGTCCCCATTGTAGAGCCAGAACTGTTGATAGATGGGGACCACACCATTGAAAGGTTTGCAGCTGCATCAGAGGAGGTCATCACATGCTGTGTGCAGCAACTTCAACAGCGGCATGTCTGCTTGGAAGCCTGTCCCCTGAAGCTACAGATGATCATCCCTGGCACAGACTGCATACAACCCAAGCCTACCCCACAACAGATAGCTCAACAAACCTTTGACGTCATGCAAAGGTCAGCTGGAGTTGCTGCCCATTTTCCCGCTCTTGCCATGTATACAGTGAACTCAATGCAGAACGACATCAACTGTACGTTGGTCATGTAAGTCTCAACTCTGCAACTCTGGCTATTTTGAATTGTTTTGCAGTTGATATTGCGTTTCATTAACATGAGCCAATGTGGAACGCAGGACAGTGCCAATGCGAAGCCCAGGCATTTTGTTCCTGAGTGGGGGACAGACAGAAGAGGAAGCAACTGTCAACCTGAATGCAATCAACCTGCATGCTCAGCAACAAAAGCATGAAGGCTGGTCCCTTACTTTCTCATTTGGGCGAGGTTTGCAGGTATGAGTATACAGATGTCCAGATCATATTGGATGGATGTGCTTACTTGACTCAAGACAAGTTTGATAATCTGGAAGTATATGCTATCAAACCTGTTCCTGCCTGCGTGAGTGATCATGTGAGTGATCATGCATGATCATGCTGCGTGATGATATCACCACTATGAAACAGAAGCAAAAACCATTACTGATGATTTTATGCAGGCCAGCGTCATGTCAATATGGAGCAAAGATCAAACTAACAAGGCTGAAGCAAGGTCAATGGCAGCAGCGCTTGCTGCAGCAAATGCAAGCGCCTGTCAGGGCAAGTATGCACCCCCTCACCCTTCCATTTTGAAAGAAAGTCTCCATGAGAAGTTCAGGGGGTGGAATGCAAATGTGAAATCCACATGAGGCAGGCAGCAGCAGCTGTATCAACCTATGAAAGCTGACGAAGTTGTCATAGTGTATCCAATCAACTGCTCCAGCTCATGCTGGCGCTGAGGCTGGTCCTCCTTAAGTTGTCCTGCAAAGCCTGCTGGCACAGTCTTGCTTTCCCCGAGTGTATGTGAATCTACCCAGACAAATGCTGCATCAAAACTTAATTTTCCCTGGTGTGATAAGGGCAAGTTTCATATGTCAGCTGGAGGCATCCATTGTGTCCTGATTGTCCATGACATTCCCCTTACCAAGAGAAGCCTCATTGTCACCAACAGCTTGATTCTCCAGGCTGCAGGCATACACAGATTTTGCCTTGACACACAAGCCAACAGAATCATAATGTCCTTGTGACTTGAAACCAGCAGCAAATTCACATTCTGGATGCTGAAGCCTGTGCGTTCAAAAGCAAGGACAAACAACAAATTCAGGGCGATGGCTACAAATGACTTACGTGTCATGACTGGAGGCATCACTTTGTCCAGTCTCCTCTTGCAGTTCACTGACTTCTGACTCAAGCTCCTGGCAAGCCATGTTGATTTCCATGTTCTTGGCAACAAGAGCTGTATACTGCTGCTCCATTTGTTGCAGAGTTCTGCCATCTGACTCTTGACTCAGTTTGCGCTGCCTGTTGATGCTGTCCTTTTGCTGCTGCAACTGTTCTATCTCCTTTTCCAGCCTGTAACGTAAATGTATAAGAATTGATGCAAAAATTGAGACTCCTTCATTCACTTTTGAGTGCTGGACATGCTCTGCCTCAACTGAGGCATGCAGTCAAAATAGCAGATGTATAGGCACTGTTTGCTTGCATGACTGATAGTGCTGTGTTAACAAGAGCCTGTATATGCAGCTCACACAGGACAGCACCTGTGGACGTGCCCTTCCAATGACTTGTTGTGTACACGTCGTGCATTGGGTCCAAACCGCAGCAACAGCTCCAGATTCAAGAGCCTGCAGACAATTGGACAGGGAGCTATTGTGAACAGGAACTATCGCTGGGCAGAAACGGAAGGACTCATGTGCGCTTGGATGCACACTGCCCACCTATTGTACTGATGTTCAAGTTGGCTATGAGCGTTGTCTGTGGCGGCCCGCCATGCACTGAAGTCATTTTGCTTGCTGGCTGGCGGAGGCGCAAGGTGGAAGCGGCTGGTGTCCATAGCTTCCATTTGCTTTCCAGCTTTCACTCTGGCATATTCATGTTGCAAAATTGGGTGACCCTACAAATTTGAATCTTGTATGCAGCGTGTGTACGAAATGAGCTTTGCAGCACTGCGATGCCGTTACCTCAAATTTGCTGGCTGGAAGTGGTGGAAAGCTGGCCAAGTAGTCGGAGGGCTTCTTGTTGCTCTTTCTCAGCTGGAAGACAAGCACCAATCAAAACCCCAGTGCTTCCAGTGTCAGTGCCAGCGTCAGCACCAAGAGAGGCTGACAGCAAGACTGACCTCCTCTTTGATGAGTTCCTCAGCCTGATGGCGATCATCATTGGTCATGCCATCTATGTATGGCAGAGCATCTATAACACCAGCATCCTGAACCGCGCCTGATTCCAACGTCAGGGCCTGCTTCGAAGACATTCTACTCACAAAGCGTCCAGCATGAGCACGAAAGTCTCACGTAACTGCTACCAAAGCAGACAACTATTGTAGCAGCTCTAGGTAGCAAGCTCGATAAGACTTTCAGGCGGTAGCAACAATATCGACGTCTCATTGTCTCGACAAGGATCTGGATACGGATCACGCCATTCGTACGCGTACCGTGGTACGGATGGCTATCCAAACTATAAGCTGACGTGTAAAAGCTATCCACAACCTACCGAAGCATTATCTGCTGTCTTACGTAAGCACAACGACAATTTTGCCCGGTGATGTTAACATCGATCCGGGAGTTTGCGCGGGTGCACCGACTTCCTGCACCGACGCAGCTAGCATTACAGCAAAGTCTCACCATTCTGTGCCCATGTCACGACAGTAGAGTTGCACGTCCAGTGCACACAGCTGACCCTGCAGAACCAGGCACAATTCGCACCATCTTGATGCATGTTGTGCAAAAAATGCGGTTTACATTTTGGATTTTTCGCCTATTGATGGTGCGTTCTGTCTCCATAGGTCAAACATCCCCCATCGGACTCCCGTTTGATAGAATTTGACTTCCTTTGTAATAGCCTTTTCGGATTTCAAGTGGCAGATATCCTTAGTCAGAGTCCCCTTTGTTGCTACCATGCTCGTGCTCTGCTTTTTGGCAGCTTGGTGCAGCTGTTCTTGATCCAAGCTTCGCAGCCCATGCAAACTGCGTCGGCTACGGCTCTTCGTCCACAGCGAACAAGAACACTCAGCTGCCCGTTTATCTACGCCAGCCTTGCCCTGTAAGTATCGCCGCTCAAACTTTGGATCAAACCTTCCTGGCTAGTAGACCGGCTTTCCCGTCCCTTCGCGAGCCAGCTCGCAGTTCACCTCATGCTGCTGTGATGTACAGTACCACTGCGTCAAATGCTGAGTGCCTGCAGACGCTTAGACGCCAACACAGCTGTAACAGACAAGCTCTTTCAAGACGTAGTCTCCGAGGCGTTGCGTCAACTGTACGGGTATATAGGCGGATCTATACACACCGACTTTCTGTCGATCACACAGTCGTCAGCAACGCTCAGAGTCGATAAGAGGTCAGGCTACGTCACGTTTCGTCATCCTGTGTCTATGGGGGGGACATGCACCCGTGTCGGTATTGCGCCAATCAACTAACATCTGTTTCGCACAGAGACTGGAATAAGCTTTGGTCTGCGTTGACGTTGCTGACCTCCTACAATGGTGTCAAGTGCACAGTCGAGGTGACTTCTCCTGCTTGTATCACCCCAATGTGTTGTCTAAATTGGAGGTGACAGGAAGATGTGTGAGGTGCAGGTGCTAGCTCACAGCCCCTTTCTACAGTCGCTTGCAGCTGCCAGCTAACATCAGACCAGCAAATCTGCCACAGTACTGGCTTAGTCATACATAACAGCTACCTACAGCAACTCTGCTGTGTCATCTGTGCCAGCAACCCTGTGCCCTGCTTTCAAGCCCAATCCAACTCCGGCAATGGCAAGAGATGCGCATGACATAGATGTCACTTCTCCACAGGACAAGGGGAGGACATCACCTGAGGAACAGCGCCCTCGCAGCTCAGCCAGAACTTTGTCAGAGGACAGCCATGTCAGTCAGTGCTTTGCAGTCAACTCTGTTTCACCGGAAACGGATCCTTTGCTTTCATCACTGCCTGAAAGCAGCTCTCAGCCCAAATCAGTTTACAGAGCAAATCTTATGACAGCATTGGTGGTGTTTGCCTGGTTCTGTAGCAACATTGGGCTCCTTCTGATGAACAAGTTTCTGCTGTCAAACTATGGCTTTAAACAGCCAGTGTTTCTGACGCTGTGTCACATGTTGGCTTGCGTCATTCTCAGCACAGCCTTCAGCACTACACAATACGTGCCTAAGAAGAGCATACAGTCCAGCAAACAGCTGATGAAGGTTTCCCTGTTGGCTGCTGTCTTCGCCATGTCTGTTGTATTGGGGAATGTGTCACTGAGATTCATTCCAGTCTCCTTCTCACAGGTGTGCTTTTGCATTGTCCAGCGTAATGCATGCAGAATGATATGCAGAAGTGGCCTTGCATTTTCTGGTTGAGGATGCTGCAAAACCCAAGCATAGTCAGGTTTCATGCAAACATGCACCGCTGTCACAACTGTATGCACTGCAAGGTATGTCTCAGGTGGTTCATGCGCACCAAGACGTGATGTGGAAAAGTGCATTTGAACTTTGTAGGCTATAGGTGCAACCACGCCGGCCTTCACCGCCGCACTGAGCCTGCTGCTGCTCAACAACCATGAGACTGCTCGCACCTATGCAGCTCTGCTACCTGTCATCATTGGCATTGTCATAGCCACAGGAGCAGAGCCATCTTTCAATATGGCAGGCTTCTCAGCCTCTGTGATTGCCACAGCTGCTCGAGCCCTCAAGTCTGTTTTGCAGGTGGGCACCCATGCTCGGTTGTGTACAATAATAGTGTATCTGGATTGTCCAGAACATTGCATATGTACATTTCAACAGATATGTGTCTCCAACAGATGTTCACCAGTGTTCTAAACCCTAAATAAGGTGACAGTGTGTGCATTGGGACTGGTGCAGGGCATTCTGCTGACAGATCCCAATGAAAAGATGGATTCCATGAATTTGCTGCGCTACATGGCGCCCATTTCATTTGGTTTCCTCATCCCAGCCACGTTTTACTTGGAGCCAGGGGTCTTTGCACAAGTATCGGCAAGCCGCACAGACGTCTTCTTTGTGGTTTTTCTTGCTCTCAATGCCTCATTGGCATACTTTGTGAACCTGCTCAACTTCCTGGTCACCAAACACACAAGCGCTTTGACTCTGCAAGTGCTTGGCAATGGCAAGGGTGTGGCAGCTGTTGTGGTGTCAGTCATGGTTTTCAGGAACCCTGTCACATTTGCCAGTGTAATAGGTTATCTGATCACTGTGTCAGGGGTCATGTCGTATATGGTTGCTAAGCGAAGTGCTGCAGCTGAGAAGAATGTCTTGCCACAGAAAGGAGTTGGAGCAGTCTAAGTCTTGACAGAGGGAATGTTGTAGGGTAAAAACCCACATTGCGCATTAGATTCCCCTTAGTTCATTGTACCCTGTTACAGGGGAGGCATTGTGGCGCCCACTGCTAGGCTGTGTACTTGTATGTATAAGATTTGATGAGATAAATGGGTAGATTCGAGGATTATCTTTCAGTTTGGCAAGGTCCCTTGCCTTTCGCTGTTAAACATGACGCTGTGTGCTTAGAGGGGAGGATCGAGCTCTAGCAGCAGATTAGGCATGCGGACGGTGACTTATCATATATCTATGGTTGTTCTGAGATTGAAAGCAGTTGCACAGCGCAATCTATTATCTCGTCTGGATAGCAGTACCTGTTTTTCTTGCCAGAATGAATTTGACCATTTCTTGCCAGGATGGTAACATCAGATTCAGGCAGACGCATCATGGTGCAATGAGCACCACAAGCATGCATCAATGATCACACATCCATAGCACTTTGGTGATGTTGAAGCAAAGTAAGCTTTAGATGAAATTGGTGTAGTCTGTTCAGGAAGACAGATCAGTTTGAAACGTATCATTCGTTTGTGCAGGAAGCAAAACCAAACAGGATCAAAAGGGCAAAAGCATATGCTTACGCATAGTCATCACCACGCTCCAGAACTGAAAAGTCAGATTTGGTAGAAAAGCCTAGCAATTGATTTCCCACTTTCTGGCCTTTGCTGGCTTTACCCTTCTTGCCTTTGTTAGCCTTGGGCACTTTCTGGAATTTGGATGGATCGCTGGCAGCAGCAGCTGAAATGGGTGCTGCAGCGCTAGAGCTGCCAAGAGGAACTGCAGCTGGAGCAGCTTTGGCCTTGCCCTTGTGACCAGCCAATTCTGCTGCCTTGCGCCTGCATGCAGAACAAGGAGTGAGCAAAAGGGATCTGTAGATGCTGCACAGCTGGCCAAAGAACCATGCCCATCTGTGTGTCTGACCCATGCAGCACATCTACACATTGTCATGCTGCCTGCCGCACAAGAACTTGTTTTTCAGAAGGTTGCACAGCTGTGACTTCACATAGGTAGCAGTAAGGAAGCAAGCAAATTGCCTTGGCCTAATGCTATGTGTTGACATACCTGATGAACTCAGTGGCAAAGGCAGAGACATCCCCATTGCGCTCTATGTTGACCAGGCAGCCTTCCACAACCTCGCCATTGCTGGGTGTGTCCATCAGTACATCTAGCAAAATGCTGGGGTCATCGATGCGACCCTTTGACAGGCTACAGATCTTCTGAGAAGCCCATGTCTGGAAATCACACATTTGGTCAATTGATGGTTCTATGGCTCATTGCAGCAGGACTGAAGTGCAAGTGGATGTTCCAAATAGCAGCAGGAACGGGAATTCAGACCAATCAAAGGGCTCAACTTGAGCAGACCATCTGATGCGCCAATTTTGTGACTCAAAAACGACTTGACTTTCGAATGGCTGCTTGCCAAACACTTGCACACAGTATAACATGCATGCACCACCATCACATGACAAGCAAACAGGCTATGCCAACATGTCAAAGGGGCTTTGGTGCAAGGCTGCACCTTGAACTCTGAGCTCATCTTGATGGTCTCTGGGCTGGCAGGGATGTCCTGAGGCATTGGCTTGTTTGGAGGGGGCCCAGGGGAGGTCTGAGGGGACTGCCACTGCTGACTGGCAGGAGGCCGCCCGTTGGCTTGGCCTGCTGGCTTGGTCGCAGCAGGTGAAGGGATATTACCATTGCCTGTGTCACAGGAGCTTTCAGATGTGCTGAAAGAAAGTGTTTGAATCTGTACTAAGCTGATTGACTTTTGTCTTATGCACTGGAAAATGGACAATTGCCAGGGCAGGTATTGAAGGCTGTACACACTTGCAACCATCTGATCTAGCAGATGATATATCATTGATATGTTTTTGAGTAAGAATGGCAATGAGATGCACACCACCACGTAACACGCATCAACTCATGATCTTGGGGTGTCTTGCTCTTCAAATGGGGTACAGAGCTGCAGCCCAGCTGTAAGCAGAACTTGAGGTGGCAAGGCAGGTGGCGACAAGGTGAGCTTTATGCTGAAAAGGAAATCCCCAACACAAAGGAGCATCATACCACGCTGGCCTACAGCAGGTCCGTAGTCCCAGAACATGCCATCATCATCATTGCTGAGGGCGCGCTGCAAGGAGGCGGCGGTGCGCAGGGCCATGGAGGGGGCGGGCCCTGCGGCGGCCTGCTTGGGCTTCTTGTCCTCCTTGATCTCTTGGCGGGCTGCCGCAGCTGCTCGCCGCTGCTCTTCCATCTGCTCACGCTTCAGCTCCTGAGGACACCCCCACATGAACGTCGTGCGCATTGACAGAGATTGTACAAAGTGCAAGCGCTGTGGGCCACAGACTGTGACAAGCATCAGCAGCCACAGATTCTGACAGAAATTGTGGCAAAAGGACAGCTGTAGTGATGCAGCCAGAGGATGATGAGTGCGGTGCCGTGCAGCTTGCTCAGGCAAAATCTATGATGTCTCAAGACGGTTGCAATGGCATATAAGCATTAGAAGCAATGCGCAAGAGAAGCTCATGCCACTCAACTATACAGCACAGACAGAGCATGTTCAGGCCAAGAATGCATCTGACCAACATTCTTGTGCTCCACAGCAGATTTGGCAGCAAGCTAATTTCAACAACATCTTTGTGAATTCCTTCAACACAAGCGTCCACCAGTCTAATTGCTGGGCTGTACACACCTGAGCGGTCTTCTTCTTCTCTTCCTTGGCAGGCGCTGGCTTCCTGGGGGGTGGGGGAGGGGGCTGTGTGAAGTGCTCCTGATGGTAGCCAGAGTCTCCACCCTCCAGGTCTGAGGCAGACTCCTCCTGGTGCCTGCCTGCAGCAGCAGCCCAGGGGGCCATCTTGGGGGCCACCAATGCCTGGGCCTCCCCCACAAAGCTGTCCCTGCAGGCAAGACATAACAGATGTGACCACTAGAAGCATTTACGTTTGAGGAACCTCCTGGAACACCTTCGAGCATAGGCCAGTGCAGGAGCAAGCCTTCACTGAAAAGGTGTCGAGCAAACATCATGCCTACAAGGAGCAAATGTGCAGGATGCTGATGCAATTGCCAAATGGTAGGGCTAAAATGAAAATGCACATGCTGTCAAGTAAGTAGCAGCCACATGAGCACAGATTTGAAAGTGCTCCCACCCAACCAGAGAGATCTGCTTCAGCTCAGTGCAAATAAGAAGTTGCAGGCCACGCAGGTCTGTGGCGTACCTGAGAGAGAAGCCTCCCTGAGCCTGATCAGGCTGCTGCTGCTGAGTTTGCTGCTGTCTGGCCTCGCTCCTGCGTGCGCGCTCTTCCTCTTCCTGGATCTCCTTCAAAGTTTGCACATGACCTGGAAGCAGACAGTCAAATTGTATGAGGCAATCTGTGCATGCCACTCACAAGCACACAACAGCGCTCTTTGCATCTGCAACTGTAGAACTAGTGCGTTTACACAGAACAGTGCAGGCTCACACCTTTGGCACTCATGCAGTGCAAACCTGTAAGCTTCTGCATAAACACTGAGGCAGACCAAAACATCAACAAGCCCATGTTTCATCTTTTGGGCTCATGTTAACTGTTCCCTTGCTGTCAAATAGAAAGTTGTGTATAGGGCTGTGCTAAATTCAACTTACAAGAGTTGTCAGTTCTAAATTGACAGTGCTTACACCCATTTATGTGTACCAAGGAAAATCTGTGCAACATAATTTTACATTGATTTGCTAAACTTTGTCATTTTCGATTTTGCAGCATTGTACTCGTCTCACCCAAAGGGTCTGCACACAGCAATTTGAGATTGTTAAGTATAAATGCAGCAGCCACCAGCTAACGTACTGTAGTGGTCAGGTGTACTTGGAGTGCAAAGCGCAAGATTGCCCACCTGAACCCTGGACCTAACCCTTTCTTCAGACCACACACCCAAATCTATTGCACATCTAATCCAAAGTGTATTTGGGTGTATGGGAATGTCAGGATTGTTGGCTTGTTATACTACTGACAAAGCCAGGACATGAAATGTCAGTAATTTTGGTGATTACAAGTAATGAAATCAAGTGTGTGATGATATTAGCACAGTCCTAGCTGTGTATTTGACAAACTTATTATGTTACACTAGATTCCCCAAAAAATCTTTGCATTCTCTGTGTATACTGCAGATGCGCTAAGATACTATGTGATACGAAAGGACACATGACAAAGATTGTAAACTAGGTTAAGAAATGGAAGCAAAGCAAAGTGTGATATATGTACCTCTAGAAGCTGTTGGGGATGCTGCAACACGTGCCCATCCACTAGCACGATTGGCACCAGGAGCAGCAGTCTTGACATCAGTGTTGGCAGGCTGTGCAGCCCGGGCAGCTGCAGCCTTAGCCTCCTCCTCCCTCAAGATGTCATGCAGGTTGCCTCCAGCTGCACACCAGACACTCGCATCACCTCACTATCAGAAAGGTAAGTGGGTTCTTCTTAATCATGATATTCCTTGGACACATGGTACACTGCCAAGTTGCACACTAACACTCACAATAACTCTGTTCTTATTCAGTGCTGGGGTCCAAGGTGTATAGTTTCAGACCAGGTTGCCATCGACTGAAAGCACCAGACAAGCAATCCTAGATGTCTGAGCCTGGCCAGAATGCAGCAGTTGTGACAAGACATGGCCCACCTGGCACAGGCGGCTTTGCTGCACCCCATGGAGCCTTTGTCTCAGCCTTCTTGGGGCTAGCAGGGGCCTCAGATGGCAAACCCCAGTCAGGCAGCTGCTGCTGCTCCTGCTGCCGCTGCTGCTCCTGCTGCTCAAGCTGCACCCCTGCCAAAGACGGAGGAGCCTGCTCAGGCATTGCCCATGCAGGGGTGGGGGCAGCAGCTGGCTGGGGGGTTGGGCCAGGGGCTGCCTTCTTTGGTGCAGCTGCCTTGCGCTTGGGTGGCGCAGCTACTGGCTCAGGTTCCTGTTGGACAGGCTGCAACACAGCAGGAGGCTGGGGTGGTGCAGCAGGTGACTCTGGAGCCTTGCTGGTGGGCTGTGAGACCTGGAGGGGGCTGGGCGGTGGCTGATGTTGCTGGTGTGGCAAAGCCTGCTGGAGCAGCCTCTGGAAATCTGACAGCGCACCTTGCTGAGGCTGCTGAGGCTGCTGCTGCTGCTCAGGCCTCTTTAGTCCACCAAACAGCTGTGCAGTGCTCTGTGCATGCTGCTGCCCACCCTGAAACAGAACACAAAGAACATCATTTCACGCAGAGTAATGCAGGAAGTTGGGTCGTTGCCGCATAAAGGTAACACATCAGTGCATCAGACTGCTAGTGGGTGACATGCAAACATCAGCAACACCATCTGCAGAAGTGCTTGCTTATGCACAAAGTTTTTTAGGGCAGGTGTGTAAACTGCGTGCACTCATAAAACAAAACAACTCACCCAGAGAGAAGTTTGCTGGTGCTTTTGTTGCTGCTGCTGAGGCTGCTTACCCAGCCCAGCTGCGCCAAGGTTGAGGTGGTCCAGACTTGCTTGTGGGTGGGAAGCAAATGGCTGTGAGAACAGGCCTCTATCCTGGAGAACAGAGTGTGACCGGTCTGCAGCATGATTGGAGACAGAAGTAAGGAAAGCAGGCAATGCATGCTGCTGAGGTGGATCTTGCCGCATGGGTTGGTTGAATGGCCTGCTGGCAAATGGGTCATGAGGCGCTAAGCCAGAGCCAACAGGTCCCAGGATTGGGTTGCTGTTGTCAAAGTGCCCTGAGGCTGCATTGCCAGTCTGAGCCTGGTGACCCCAGGGGGCTGCAGCAGACAGCCCCTGCTGCAGGCCTGTGAACTGAGCAAGTGGGTCTTGCCCTGGGGTTGGCAAGGCTGACTGGGAAGTGCTTGCACCAGAATGGCCCCTGGTCAGCATATGAATGAGGTCCATGCCTACAGGCTCTGCAGCAGGGCGAGCAGGCTCAGGTACCGACGTTCTGTTGGAGCCAGTCTCTAGTTCGTCCAGCCTTGCACTGCTGGCACTGTTGGGACCCATGTATGGAGCGGAGTTTGAGCCTGCTGTGGTGAGTGTGTAAGTTCTGTTGATATCCGCCTGAGAATGTGGCTGCTGCTGTTGCTGCTGATGGCCAGACGCAGCGCTCCTGGAGGGTTGCTGCTCAACAGGAGCCTGCTGTGCAGGTGTGGCTGGCTGAGTGGAAGCTGGCACACTGTGCTGAGGCTCCTGCCTTGCAAAGCCAGGTGGTGCAGCTGCAGCCCATACCTTGATCTGAGCCGCCAAGGGCTTGAAGTCTGCTTGGGGGTTGCTGGCATGCCTGATAGGTAAGTCAGCGGGAAAGAATCCTCCCTCAAACCAGTCCAGGATGTCTGCCTTGCTGAATGGACCCTGAACCTGCCAGTTGGGATCCCTGTACACCCAGGCATCCTGGACATGCTCACTTGATATGGAAGGTTCAGGGGCAACACTTGCACTGCTGCCTGCTGCTGCTGCTGTCGCAAATGGGGATGCTGTTGGTTGCTGCGAGTCTGCTGCTCCCTGTACAACTGAAGTAGAGGGTGTGGGGCCTGCAGCATTGGACTGCTGCTGATGAGCTGACTGGGGACGTGAATGTACTTCAGCAGAGGCAGTGTTTGCCAACTTCTGAGCAGGTGGCAGCTTGGAATCAGCAGAAGGAGTTTGAGCCTGCTGAGCTGGTGTGTCAGGTGCGGAGAGTCTGTCTCCTTCAGGGAGTTTGTTGTGGTTACCATGCAAAACCTCCATCACTGTTGGCTGACCGCTGACGGCAAACAGTGAGGGATCATCCCTGTTGACTCCTGCTGGCAGTGCTAGAGCGTGCTTGGCCTCAAGCTGGCTGAAAACAGCAAGCATCTTGCTGCTTGGATACTTAGCCTTGCTGCCCAGTGAATGAGATGGATCATGCTTGGAGGGCTGCCTGCCTACTGCATATGAGTCATCACCGACTGCAGGTGGGTGTGGATGGTGAGCACCCCATCTGTTGTCAGCACCAGGAGCATGAGCAGGCCCTGTAACATAACAACACACCCTATATCCATGGGCTGCACTTCCTGGATAGCAGCCTCAGGAATGCTTGGTACCACTTTTGACAGTGATCCGCATGCATGGCAGCAGACAGGTGCAATTGCATACAGTATATATTGTTGATGTCACAGCATCTATGACAATGCAAAGCCTGGTAGCAGACAAAGGCCCTGAGATGGGCTACCTGGTATGGATCGTCCACGCCCAATGGCAAAGCCTCTGCCACGGCCAGCTGGCACAGGGTCACCCCTGGGTTCCATAAAGGCATGCCCACCAGGAGGGCCAAAGCTAGGGACATCACGTGGCCCGGCGCCAGGACTGTGACCAAAGCCAGCTGCATAAACAGGATTGATAGCGAGCGATTCAGCAACCTCAATGCAGAGTTCAGCTGTCACAGCAAACATCAAGGCAGGAATTGCACTGCACAGCATGTCCTGTCACATCAGAGCTAAAGCCAAGGCAGACTAACGGTTCATCAGCCAACTTGACACAGTGCTCGACAGTGTGGGACTCACCATGTGGAGGACGCCATTTGTCATCATGAGGCATGTGCGGCTCCTTTGGACCCCCTGCAAAAGCACGTCAGATGCTTGAAAGACACACCCACATTGGGCCAGAGGACATCGCAGAGACAAAGCACATCCCAAGTGAACATGCCCCTATGCAACTTGAGCCATGTGCATAAAGCCAGCAATTGCTAAACCACAGTGAGTGTTGGCATCAATGAGCTTGCCTTCAAAGCCTCCCCATTTCTCCCACTTGTCCCTTGCCTCACGTGGCCTAGTCTCAGGAGCAATGGGACCACCCCACCTATCAGGGTGTTGATGACGCTCTGGGCCAGGAGCCCCCCAGCGGGGAGGGGTAGGACCAGGGGGACCCCGTCCTCTGCCTCTGCCAGCATCACCACCCCATCTTTCCACAGGACTTCCAGCTGCAATCATGTCACCCTTTGAGGGTTGCACGTGCTGTAATCCCTGCCATTCAGGTGTACAACAACCAGTGCAGAAGATTAGCATTGGGGTGTCAAAGTGATCCTACCACTTTGGCGCTTTTGTACACCAAACAAACCACATGGGTGAAACTGCAACATTGCACAGGCTTAAGATGTACAGCACCATATAGTGTCACAGCCCTGAACACTGCTGTGCACTTACTGCGAAGCCTGGCGTGCACGCTGTGAGCATTGATGTCAGCCAAGCAGTTTTCCATACCTAGTGCTGGAATATCTGCTAGAGGGCGTTGAGGACCATTTTCAGCCCGACGTAAACCATCATGCTCAGCTACACCCCACCTGTAACCACAATTATGCAGTCAGCTGTCCATACTCAAGCCTGCACAGGGGCAATAGCACCTCCCAGGAAGAACTCACCTGGCATCAGGTCGACGAGGTCCAGTTTGTCGCTCGTCTTCTCTCCATCGAGGTCGCACAGCAGCATCTATTGGGGCCCTCAATCCTTGCAGACCTCCACCGCCGCCCGTCCAGCTATCCCCACCTTTGTCATCCTGACCACGCCAGGGTCT
>JAABUP010003514.1_pt1 | contig 27584 bp, 26 predicted proteins | sample 5559201 | NCBI WGS metagenome assembly JAABUP01 (sample SAMN10711887, study PRJNA513373) | rock metagenome | isolation source: Antarctica rocks | place: Antarctica | reverse complement strand
TCGGCTTCTTTCAATTCGTGCACAATGCGCGCCGACGCGGCAAAGCCCTGCTCGGCGCACTCATCGCTGGCCTGGTTGCGTGACGGACCCGTCACCACCCCGGAACCCAATAAGAGCCAACCTGGATACGCCGCGGCTTGCAGCAGTTGCGGGACTGCATGTCATGAGCAGCGGCCCACTCCCGATCCCGGACGCGGAGCGCGACGCCTTGGCTGCGGAATGGGTGCTCGGCACCCTGGACGCCCGCACGACGGCGGTAGTTGAGCAGGCTTTGGCATCCGACCCGGCGCTGGCCGACGCAGTGGCAATCTGGGAGCGGTTCCTGGCGCCACTTGCCGACCTCGCACCCGCGGAGACGCCGCCAGCCGGGCTTTGGCAACGGATCGAGCGGCAGGTTCTGCCGGACCGCACGGCCGTCATACAGGCTGCGGCCCGCTCGTCCTGGCGCAGTCGCTTGCTGGTCGGCTGGGCCTTGGGTGCAACGGCAGCGGCCGGCGTGCTGGGCGTCCTCGCGGTCCGCGGGACAAGCGGACCAGCACCGGTGATGACGGTGCTGCTGAGCGACCGGACCCAAGCAGCCTGGACCGCGACGGCCGGGCCGGACGGGGCGCTGCGGCTGGCGGCGTTCCCGCCCGTGGCTGAAGGTGCGGATCAGCCGGTTGCGGCGGACCGGGTGCTACAGGTTTGGGGGCTGCCGCAAGGGGCAACGGCGCCGACCAGCCTGGCCCTGCTGCCGCCGAGGCAGCGCAGTGCCACCATCCCCGCCCCGGCGCTGCGCCTGGCGCCGGGTATGCTGATAGAGATCAGCCTGGAGCCTCCGGGCGGTTCCCCGCTGGGGCGGCCGTCCGGCCCGGTGCTGTTCATCGGCCGGTTGAGCCAGCCCGGGCCGCCAGTTTGAGGCCTTAAGCTCTTCTCGTTCTGAATGCGCGAAGCTGCACTGGCATATGTAGTTGGTACATTCGGGGGATCTTCGAATGATGCTTATTGCCGTTCGAGATGCACGAGGAACCCTTCCGTTCTGGCCCAGTGACCGCGAAGTTGTGCGTTTCGGCCTGCTGGACGTGCTGCCGATCGGGTCGTGGTGTTCCCCGGCTCCGGCGTTTCCGACAACTTGGCCGACAAGGCGAAGAAGCTTGGCATCCCGCTGCTGGATCACCGCAAAGGAGCGAGGGCGTAAGCCCCCTTCCTTCTCCCGCATGCCCCAGAACGCCTGGGCACGGTAGTCCATCGTCAGCGGGCGGCTCCTGGCGCGAGGGCCACCTTCGCCGAGTTCGAGGCCGACCTCATCCGGTTGCGCACCCGGGAAGGCATGGCCATCGCACGGGCACGGGGCAAGCTGCGCGGCAAGCAGCCCAAGCTGTCCGACCGGCAGCAGAAGGAACTGCGCCGGATGCACGACACCGGCACCTACTCGATCAGCGACCTGGCCGAGCTGTTCACGGTTTCCCGACCGACAGTATACCGGACCCTCAACCGGCAGAAACCCGCCACATAGCGGCAGCAGAACACCGCCAACTATCGTCGAAGGCTCTTGTGGGGTTCCGGGGTGGTGGCAGGCGTGTCACGCGACCAGGCCCGCGACGAGGGTGCCGAGCAGGGCTTTGCCGCGCCGGCGCGCGTTGTGCACGACTTGGAAGAAGCCGAGGTAGAGCGGCAGCTTGTCCTGCGAGATGCCGCGGTGCGGTCGCAACCAGGAGCGCAGCAGCGACCAGAACCCCTCGATCGTGTTGACGTGGACCTCGCAGAACCCGTCGCCGTCCTCGTCGCGGGCATACTCGCCCCGCCCGTGGCAGACCGTCTTGTGCTGGTAGCCCCAGGCGGGCAGGCGGGCGTAGATGCCATACTCGTCGGTGTGGACGAGGGTGTCCGGAGCGACGGCACCCGTGATGATCGGCTTGAACATGGCCTGCTGCACGTTGGCCAGCATGCGCAGCACCACCTCGCCGCCGCGCTGGATCAGGCCGAGGATGGGCGGCTTGTCCTTCGCCAACGTGCCGCGGCCCGGCGCGCCTGCCAGCTTGCGATGGCGCCCGAGCCGCCCTGTTTGGCCACCGCCGCGGGCTGGCCCTTGTGCCCGGCCACCACGTAAACCTCATCGATTTCCACCTCGCTCGTCAGCTCCATCTCCGGGGCCTTGGCGATCACGCCGTGGCGCAGCTGCTCCGTCATGACCTGCACGTCAGAGCCGCAAAGGCCCAGCTCCTTGGCGATCTGACGGTTGGAAAGGTTCAGCCCCATGAAGTAGAGGCACAGCACCCAGACCCGCAGCGGCTGGTGGTGCCCGGCCAGCACCGTGCCGGTGAGGTCGTCGAAACGGGATGCGCACGCCTTGCACCGGTATCGCTGGCGATGCGGCTGCGTGTCGTTGCACCCATCTCGGATCACCGCGGAGCTGCCGCACCCGGGGCAACACACCCCCTCTGGCCAGCGATGTTGGCGCACGAAGGCGAAGCACTTGGCGTCGTCCATCAGGCCCGAAAGGTTGACCAAATCTGGTGCGGTCATGACGGTGGTGCCTCCCCGCGCAAGCCAGGTGGCTTTGCGCTCCGCCCATCACACCAGATGCCCGTTGGGCATGCTACCTGGACCCACCACCCCGGAACCCGACAAGAGCCTCGATTGGAAGGGTGTCCTGTGCGGGAGGCGGTCGGCCTCCCCGGGTCAAGCCCGCTGGGGCTGAAGCGGTCCCAGGCCCAGCAGGGTCAGCCAGTGCGGATGGCCGTGGCCGGTCATCAACTCGCGCGGGCTCTTGCCCTGGCGCTCGGCGTGCCAGCTGCGCAGGAAGCGGCGGTGGTTCAGGAAGAACCGGAGCAGGTCCAGGTATGAGCCGCCGAGATGGCGGCGCAGGGTGAAGTAGGTGCGCAGACGCGAGTTCAGGTTCTCCACGAGCGAGCTGCTGCGCGGCGTATCCGCCATGGCCCGGCGCACGGCGTCGAACAGGGTGTGGAACTTGCCCCCGACCTGCGCGCGTAGCCTGCTCCATCCCTGCCAATACACGGGCGAGGTGGTGGGCAGGCGGTGCAGCACGCACGCCTCGCGCACGAGGGGTTCGAGATGGCGTGGGCGCGCGCGATCGCGGCCAGCTTGTCGTCGAGCACGCCGGCGAAGGCGAGCAGGTCGTCGCGTTGGTTCTGCAGCGCGACGCGCACCGGGCGGATGCGTCGCGTGTCCTCGGGCTCGCGGGCCGCGAGTTCCGCGACGACGAAGTCGAACAGCTCTCGCCGCGTCGCCAGGGCCGGGCCGGCCAGGGCCAGAACATCGTGGCTCAGCCACTGAACGAGCGTTCGGACATCGCGGGCGAGGCATGACGCCCGAGCCTCTGTATGACGGGCCAGCTCCAGCTGAACGACAAGCTCGCTGTCTGGATCCCGCTGGCCGGCGCGGCCTGTCCCGGCCTGCAGCGCCTTGCGCCGCGACGTGGCGCCCGTGGCAAGGTGCTGCAGCGTGTTGGCGAGGCCCTCGCACTGGCGCTGGATGTGGAACACGTCGCCGTGGCACGGCGTGTCGCCCCAGGCCGCCCTCTGCCCGGCGCGCAAGCCCTGCCCCGCATCGGCGATCGTGTAATCGGGCCGCAGCCCCTGCTCGGTGGCGTCGAGCAAGTGCACGCCCCAGGTGTCCGCGTCGCGATGGTCCTCCGCAGCCAGAACGTAGCAATACGACGATGCCGCATCGACGCCGGCCAGCACCGGCGTGGCGCCCTGGAAGCTCTCGTCGTGCAGGCCCACGCGAATGCCTGACAGGTCCTGGTCGCGGTTGATCGTGTTCGCCTGCCGCGTGGCGGACTGAAGCACGTCGTGGACGCAGCCCAGGCTGACGGGCAGGCCCAGCAGGTCGCGCAGGAACTCGACGACGCCGCGATACGAGCTGCGGCAGATCAGCGTCAGCGCGACGATCACCTGGCGTAGCCAGGCCTTGGTGACCGCCACCTCGAACAGCACCTCATGGTCGGGCATGGCCGACGAGAAGGCGTCGTCCAATACCGCGCGGGCCTTGTGCGTCTGCTGGTAGACGAACTTGCGGCTCACCCCGTGCCGGGCAGCCAAGTCGCTGACCGTCTCCGAGCCGGCCAGCGCTTGAATGGCCAGGTCCTTGCGGTCGCTCCCGGGCAGCCTCGCTGCTGCGCCAACACCTCGATCCATACTCGCACCACCGCTGAAAGCGTGAGGGTGCCATCATCCGTCCTGCCAGCGCCAACCTAGCTTCACCGTGTGACCTGGCTTTGAACCACGCCTGCAAGTACGCCACCCCTATCGCGCTCCAACGTGACCTCAGCGCGACAAGTTGACAGTGCCGGATTTGCCGGCATGGGTTCGGAGCGATCGTTGGTCTACGATCGCCGTGAAACGCTTGGAGCCGAAGTCGGCAGAAGACCACTGCCTGCTGAACCGTCCGTTTCGGTCAGCACCAGCCATTTGCTTGGCCCCTTCTACATCCGTGAGATGCGCTGGTGACACCCTCGTAAGTGTCCTGATTCGTTCTCGCGAACCGGACAATCAGAGCACCTTCGTGTCGTGACCCCCATAGGGGTCATCTCGGCTCGCCCCTCCCTTTTCCGTTTCGTTGCTCCTTGGACCCCGACGACGATGCAGGTCGAGGGCTTGCTTAATCAGGTCATTTGGGCGGACGGTTCAGGCGGCGTTCGCCCCTTGGGGCTGCCCACCGTCCGGCCGAGGTCGCCAACCTGCCCGCCCCCCCTTCGGCTCGCTCCGGGCTGATCCGGGCAAGGTAGTCTGACTTGCTGAACTGCATGTGCTCCACGCAAAGCTGGGCCAATGCCCAGGGGTCACGGCCGCGTAGCAAGTCGATCATGACGGCATGCTGCCGTCGGGACTGCGTCAGCCCTTCGGGGTCGGCCAGGTTCTTCGCGCGCATCGGCAGCGTCAGGCCCATGTAGTCTTGGAGCAGCCGAACCAGGTACGGGTTCTCGCAGGCGGCGAAGAAGGCCACGTGGAAGGCGTCGTTCGCCTCGTGAATGCCGCGCAGGTCGCCGGCGTCGATCGCATCGCAGTATCGGTCCTGGAGGGCGGTCAATCTCAGAACGATGGTCTCCGGCGCCGGAAGCCGGATCATCAACGCGGCTTGCCGGGTCAGCATCTCGCGGACCTCGTAGATCTGGTGGATCTCGGTTTCGGTGAAGCGGCACACGGTCGCGCCGATGTTCTTCTCCCGCCGCACGATGCCTCGATGTTCCAATCCCACCAGGGCCTGGCGCACGGAATGCCGGCTGGCGCCGTATCGGGCCATCAACGCGTCCTCCACGAGGCGGCTGCCGGGCGCGAAGGCGCCGAAGATGATGTCCGCCTCCAGGCGGCGCAACACCTCCGCCTGGTCGTGGCAAGGCGCAAGCGCCGCGCTCATGCGTCGGGGCGCCAGGGCGACATGCGGTAGCAGTCTTCCACGATCCGCAATGTCTCAAGATTGTCCTCAGGCGACGTCTCGAACGGCTGCCCGTCCGCCAACCGGTCGACGAAGGCGGCGAGCGTCGCGTCGTAGGAGCCCTGGTAGGTCTCTCCCAGATCGTAGCGCCGCTCGGCCGGGTCCTGCCCCGTGCGGCTCAGGACCGGCCCGTCCAGGCGGATCGCCCCGTGCCGGCCCAGGATCTCCATGCGGTCCATGGCGCCCGGCGGGTGGCCGTGCGCGGCGAAACTGGCGAATATCTGGACACCGGCCCCCGCCTGCGTCCGCAATTGTATGACGGCCCCATCCTCGCCGGCCATAGCCGGGCAGGTGCGGCTCAGAACCGACGACATGACGGCCATCGGGCCCAGCAGCATGCGCAGCGTGTCGAGGTGATGGATCAGCACCTCGGCCACCAGCATGCGCCGCTCGGTGCGCATGAACGGCTGCCGTTCCAGCGCCGGGTACCGGCCATCGGTGTCGGGCAGCGTCCCGGACGTCAGCAGTTCGAGCCGGGCCGCGTGGACCGGACCGATCAGGTCGTTCCGCAACCAGTCTGCGGCCTCGCGGTAGTAGGCCCGGAAGCGCCAGTTCTCGTGCACCATCAGCCGGATGCGACCGTCGACCTCGGCCACCAGGGCCTCCGCCTCCGCCAGCGTCGGGGCGAGCGGCTTTTGGCAGAGCACCGGAATGCCATGCCGGGCCGCCAGCCGGACCAGCCCGGCATGGGCAGCGCGCGGGGCTGCCACGTCCAGCGCGTCGATGCCGTCGGCGACCAGCATCTCCTCGGCATCGCGATACACGGCCGGAATGCGGAATTCGTCGGCCCGCGCCTGCGCCGCCTCGGCCGACGGGTCCGCGATCGCCGCCACCGTCGCGCGTCCGGCAAGCGCGCGCCAGCCGATCAGGTGATGCCGGCTCACGAAGCCGGCACCCATCAGGCCGACCCGCAGCGTCATGTGACGATCCCCGCGTCGGCCGGGATGGCACGGCCGGTGTTCGCATCGGACAGGGCGGGGACGTCGACCCCAACCTTCTTCACCTGGTCGCGGTTATAGAACAGATCGACCGTGTAGGCCTCGACGGGGATGCCATAGACCTTGCCCATGAACATCCAAGCCTGACGGCCCCAATCCTCGAGCCCGGCGACGTCAACATAGGCGTCCAACGGTTCTAGATAGCAGCCGGCCAGGAATTCGGGCTGGTCGGGCTCCATATAGAAGATGTCGGGCGCCTGGCCCGTGCGGACAGCGGACTTCGCCTGCGTGTAGATGTCGGCCTTGAGTATGAAGCTGAGCTTCGCCGAACAGGACGGATTGGCCGTCTCGAACTCGCGGACCCGGGCAGCGACCCAGTTCTTCTTGGCGGACTCGTCGGGCCAGTTGCTGCACATGGTTATCTGGGTTGGGTCCGCGGCGCGCGCGCCTGCGGATGCCAATGTCATGCCCGCGACGAGCATCGCCCCTGCCAGTCCTTTGAGCGCCATGTTTCGTTTCCCCGGCTCCGTGGTTCGTATCGGGGTCACGATCCCTCATCGGGATTGAGATTGTCAATAATCGCCTGCCGTTCATGGAGCCTCGTTTTCGTTATCGGCCTTGACGCGCATCCTAGCGCACACTTGAAACCTGTGATCATCGATAATCGACGTGCGCGCCAGACCATGCGACAAAGCCGCAACACGTCTGCGAACCAGGGGAACGCCACATGCAAAAAGGTCTGCGCAAGGGTCTCACCAGCTACGGCGACGCCGGCTTTTCCCTGTTCCTGCGTAAGGCGTTCATCAAGGCCATGGGCTACTCGGACGATGCGCTCGACCGGCCGATCGTGGGCATCACCAATACCCACAGCGACTACAATCCCTGCCATGGCAACGTTCCCCAACTGATTGAGGCGGCCAAGCGCGGCGTGATGCTTGCCGGAGCCATGCCCATGGTGTTCCCCACCATCTCCATTCACGAGAGCTTCGCGCATCCGACTTCGATGTTCCTGCGCAACCTCATGGCCATAGACACGGAGGAGATGATCCGCGCCCAGCCGATGGACGCGGTCATCATCATCGGCGGCTGCGACAAGACCCTGCCCGCGCAGATCATGGCCGCTGCCAGCGTGGACCTACCCACCGTCGTCATCCCGGTCGGCCCCATGGTCGTTGGCCACCACAAGGGCGAGGTCCTCGGCGCCTGCACCGACTGCCGCCGGCTGTGGAGCGCGCACCGCGCCGGCGCCATCGACCGCGAGGAGATCGACGTCGTCGAGGGCCGGCTCGCGCCCTCGGTCGGCACCTGCATGGTAATGGGGACCGCCAGCACCATGGCATGCATCACCGAAACGCTGGGCCTCTCGCTGCCCATGAGCGCCACCATCCCTGCCCCGCACGCCGAGCGGTTCCGCCTGGCGGAGGCCAGCGGCCGACGCGCCGCCGAGATGGCGGTCTCGGGCGCGCCGCGCCCGAGCGCGTTGCTGACGCCCGCATCACTGCGGAATGCACAGATCGTGATGCAGGCGATCGGCGGATCGACCAACGGCCTGATCCACTTGACCGCCATGGCAGGCCGCAGCGGCCACGCCATCGACCTTGCGGCGTTCGACCAGCTAGGCCGCAACGTGCCGGTGCTGATCGACCTCAAGCCCTCCGGCGACCACTACATGGAGCATTTCCACCACGCCGGCGGGGTGCCGAGGCTGATGCGCGAGCTGGGCGACCTGTTGCACCTGGACGCCCTCACCGTCGCGGGCGGCACGCTGCGCGACGTCGTCGCCGGTGCCGAGGACGTGCCGGGCCAGACCGTGATCCGCCCGCGTGGATCGCCTGTCAGGCCGTCGGGCGCAATGGCCGTGCTGCATGGCAATTTGGCGCCGCGCGGCGCGCTGATCAAGCATTCGGCGGCGAGTCCGCGCCTGTTGCAGCACACCGGCCGGGCCGTCGTGTTCGAGGACGTGGCCGACATGGCCGAGCGGATCGACAGTGAGACGCTGGAAGTCACGGACGACGACGTGCTGGTGCTGCGCAATGCCGGGCCCAAGGGCGCTCCCGGGATGCCCGAGGCCGGATACCTGCCCATCCCGAGGAAGCTGGGTCGGGCGGGGGTGAAGGACATGGTGCGCATCTCCGACGCCCGCATGAGCGGCACCGCATTCGGCACGATCGTGTTGCACATCACCCCGGAGTCGGCGATCGGTGGCCCGCTTGCCCTGGTGCAGACCGGCGACGTCGTATGCCTGGACGTCGAGGCGCGACGCATCGACCTACTTGTGGATGAGGCCGAGCTGGAACGCCGGCGCGCCGCGCTGCCGGTCCGGCCGCGGCCCGATTGGGCCCGCCGCGGCTATGCGCGGCTGTTCCATGATAGCGTGCAGCAGGCCGATGAAGGCTGCGACTTCGACTTCATGGCCGGGTCCTCGCCGTAGGGTTGACCTGGGCGGTTCCACGGCAGCGGTCCGGTTGGCGGCGCTGACGCGGACTCGCCCGGATCCTGGCGCGGAACCCCCGCCTTTCAGGGCGGGGAGGAAGTCAGGCCATTGCGCGAGATGCCATCGGCCAACGGAATAGAAAGGTCGCACCTGCCGCTCAGGACGGCCGGCCGGATCCCGGCCGGCGTTCTCCGGCAGGCGCTGCAGTCGATGGACGGCGTCACGGCGCGCGTGTCCAGGCCACGCGCGCCACTGATTTCAGCCCAGGCTCCGAAGGTGCCTCTCCGGACCCCTCGACTGCGTCCCATTGCCGCCAGTGAGTTTCAGGGTGGGTCCAGCATCGCCATTCTTTGGCGAACGACTGCCGAGGCCAGCTCCGGCACCGGTGGCAGGACCGCGGCCTTCAGGGCCGACGAATAAGGCTTTGCCGGTGCGTCCAAGACTTGCTTGGCATCTCCGGTCTCGATCACTTTGCCCTTCTCCAAGATCAGGACGCGATCGCTGATGTAATAGGTCGTCGCGAGGTCATGTGTGATGTAGACGATCGATATCGCGAGCTCATCACGCAAGCGCCGGAACAGATTCACGATCGACATGCGTAGCGAGGCATCGACCATGGAGACCGGTTCATCGGCTACGATAAGGCGGGGAGCCGGAATCAGCGAGCGTGCAACGGCGATGCGCTGAAGTTGACCGCCGGAGAGTTCGTGCGGGAAGCGGCCTCGCACCTCGGCCATCGACAGGCCGACCTTGTGCAGCGCTTCATCGGCGACGTGCTCGGCGGCGACCCGGGTTGCCGCGCCGCGATAACGCCGCGCGGTCGAAAAAAGGTAGGTCTCGACGCGGGTCAGCGCATTGAACGCTTCGAACGGGTTCTGGAACACGGGTTGGACCTTCGCCATGAATGCCTCCCGGGCGGCCCGGCCCTTGATCCCGGCAACGTCTGCATCCTCGAAGGTAACGGTCCCGGTCGTGGGTGTCTCGTTGCCCAGTATCATGCGGGCGAGGGTGGATTTCCCACTGCCGGATTCGCCGATGATCGCGAAGATTTCGGGCCGGCCTATGTCCAGCGAGAAACTGACGTCGTCCACCGCGGTCACCTCGCGGCGTGACAGAAGCCCGCCGGAGTGAAACCGCTTGGTGACATGGTTGAGATGCAGGAGCGTGCTCATCCCAGGGCGACCTCGCCGGCCCGGAAGCAGGCGACACGGCCGCCTATCGCGCTCGGCGCCAGCGGCGGGACATCCCGGCTGCAGCGTGCCACCGCGATCGGGCATCGCGGATGAAAGCGGCAGCCCGGCGGCGGATCGAGCAGGCTGGGCGGTCGTCCGTGCAAGCTGTCCCTCAGCCGGGTCTCGCCGAGACGCGGGAGGCTTGCGATCAAGTGGGCGGTGTAGGGATGTTGCGGCCGTGCGAATAGGTCGGCTGTCGGCGCCTCCTCGACCAGACGGCCGGCGTAGACGATGGCCAGGCGGTCGGCGATGGCCGCGTGCACGGACATGTCGTGAGTGACGAACACAATGGACGAACCCAGGCGCGCCTGCACCTCCTTGATCAGCGCAAGCACGTCGAGCTGCACCATTACGTCGAGCGCCGTGGTGGGTTCGTCAGCGAAGATGAGTTCCGGTTCGCACACCGTCGCCAGCGCAATGCTGACCCGCTGCCGCATGCCGCCGGAGAGCTGGTGCGGAAAACTGTCGAGCACGCGAGGAGGCAGGCGTAGCCGGCCTAGGTGCGCCTCGACCTGGCGCTCGAACGCCGACAGCGCCAGGCCCATGTGCCGGGCCGCGAAATCGCTGAAGCTGTGCCGGATCTTGCGCACCGGGTTCAGGACGCTCATCGAGCCCTGCATGATGTAGGAGATATGCCGCCAGCGGGCCGCGTCCATCGCGGCGCGTTGCTGGTAGACGTCGATCTTATGACCGTCGAACTGGAGCATCACCGAACCGCCGACCACGCGCAGCGGCGGCCGGATCGCACCGGCAAGGGTCTTCACCAGCGTAGTCTTGCCGCTCGAGGACTCACCGGCGATCCCGTAAACCTCGTTGCGGCGGACGGTGAGGCTCACGTCGTCCACCGCCCGCACTTCGCGCCGCGAACCCGCCTGATTGCTGACGTAATAGGCCTTCAGCCCCTCGACGGTCAGCACATTGTCGGTCGGCACGTCGTTGGTCATGGTGCGCCCATGCGGCTGAGCCGGCTACGCGGGTCGATGTATTCGTTGACCGACATCGCCAGCAGGAACAGGCCCAGGAACAGGAGCGCAACGAAGAGCATCGGGAACGCCACCCACCACCAGACGCCCGAGACCATCGCGGAATGGGCGTTGGCCCAGTAGATCATGCCGCCGATCGTGGGTCGGTTGACGTCGGAGAAGCCAAGCACCGAAAGCGTCACCTCGAGGCCGATCGCCCAGATCAGGTTGTTCATCGTCGTGAAGAACAGGATCGGCATGACGTAGGGCAGGTGCTCATGCAGCAGCACCTGATCCATCCGCATACCGGAAAACACAGCATGCTGGGTGAACTCCCGCGTGCGCAGGCTGAGCGCGACGGAGCGGATCAGACGCGAATCGTAGGTCCAGCCCAACATGGCGGCGGCAAAGGCAAGCAACCCCCAGGTCAGGCGGTCGCGCATGACGAATGTGATCAAGAGAAGGATGGGGATGTTCGGAAGCGCGCCCAGCGTGTCGTTCAGCGCCATGATCGCTTGGTCGACGCGCCCGCCGACATAGCCCGAGACCAGGCCGACGGCCAGCGCCAGGACGCGGCTGATCACCGCCACGACCAAACCGAAGCCGAGCGTGTTTCGCAACGAAGCCGTGATCTGCCAGAACACGTCCTGCCCGCGCGATGTCGTCCCGAGCCAGTTATCGGCCGAGGGCGGCATGTCCGGCGCCACCACGTAGATAGCGTTCTCGTCGTATGGCGCGACCAACGACAGCGCGACCAGAATCAGGACGATCGCGGTCAGCACCGCGCCCACCGCGAACTCCCGGTTGTGGCGCAACAGTTCGTGCAGAACGCCGAAGGCTTTCTTCATGCCAGCTTCACGCGCGGATCGATCAGCGGATACAGCAGGTCGATGAAGAACACGGAAAGCGCGACCGCGACGATCGAGATCGTCGTGACGCCCAGCACCAAGCTGTAGTCGCCGGCGGTGATGCCGCTGATCAGCAACTGGCCCATTCCGGGATAGGCGAACAGGAACTCGACGATGACCGCGCCGCCGAACATGTGGCCGAGCCGTAGCGCCAGTCCCGTGACCTGCGGCAGCATCGCGTTGCGGGCGACATACATGCTGAAGATCGTCCGTGACGGCACCCCGGCAAGCTCGGCGTAGACCACATGGTCCTCGGTGACGATGTTGGACACGAGCGAACGCATCGAAACGAACCAGCCGCCGATATTGACCAGCGTGAGCGTCGCGGTCGGCAGGATCGCGTGTTGCAGCAAGCTGAGCAGGAACGCCCCGGTCAGACCCGGCGGCAGGTTGATTTCGGCGCCGCCGCTGATCGGCAGCACGGGCCATAGGAAGCCGAACAGGATGAGAAGCGCGAGGCCCAGGATATAGGTCGGGATCGGCTGCACGGCCATGACGACGATGCCGGCCGTCTTGAGCAGGCGGTTGTTGCGATAGTATCCGGCCAGTGCGCCGAGCAGGTTGCCCAGGAGCCAAGCCAGGAGCGTCGACGAGATCAATAGCCCCGCGGTCCACGGCATCGCGCGGAGGATGATCTGCATCACCGGTGTGGGGAACGCCGACAGGGATGGGCCGAAGTCGAACGACAGGACGCGACGCCAGAATCCGACATATTGTTCGAACATCGACCCGTTCACGCCGTAGAGTTGGCTGAGCGCGTCACGCAGCAGGGACACCGACTTGGGGTCGCTTGCGCCGACGTTCGTCAGCAGCGTCAGACTCTGCTCGACCGGGTCGACCGGCGAGAGATGGGCGATGGCGAAGGCGAGGGTGACGCCGGCGAACACGACGAAGACGAACTGCACCACCCGTTGCGCGAGATAGGCGAGGAAGCTCCGCATGCTGCGCTCAGTGCGCCGCCGGCTTGAGCCGGACGAGCATGTAGCGGATGTTGGACCAATACGGACCCGAGGCGGCATAGGGATCCTGGGCGGTCGGGTAGCCGGTCCACCAGGTCGTGTCGAACGGCGCGAACTTGTTGTAGGCCATGAGCGGGATGAACGGCATCTCGCGCACGGCAAGCTCGAGGAACGCCCGGCCTAGCCGAATGACGTCCGGGCTGTCGAACGGCACCGAGCGGTTCGCCTCGATGATCGCGTCGAGCGCCAGGTCCTGCCAGCGCTGGAAATTGCGCGGCGGCTGCGGCTTGCCCGGCTGCGCGATGTAGGCGGAGTGGTAGCTCTCGAGAAAGTAGCTGAGGTCCGGGTGCCCGCCCCAGGTTTCGATCGTCCAGTGGATCACGGCGTCGAAGTCGCCGACGGACATACGCTGCGTATGAGTTGGCCCGGCGACCTCGAGCCGGACATCGACCCCGAACTGCCGCCATTGCTGGGCGATGACCGAGCCGGCCCGCGCAAGCGTTGGGATTGCGTCGCCTTCGACCTGCAGCCTCAGTGCGAGCGGCTTGCCGTCCGGGCCGATCCAGCGATCGCCCTGTTTATGGAACCCGCTCTTTTGCAATAACTCGCCCGCCGCCGCGCGGTCCTGCCTCCACCAGCCGAAGCCGAAGCTCGTCTGCAGCTCGGCCGGGTCAGTCGTGATCTGGTCCTTCCAGGCGGGGCGGACCAGGTTGGCCAGCTGGCTTCCGATGGCCGGGTCGTAGGGGTGGATCTTGCGCCTGCCGGTATCGAGCTCGTACGCGAGCAGGAACGGCTGCAGCGGGCGGACGTAGTCGTCCACCGCCTCTCCGGTCGGCGGGATGGCCAGGGCCGCGACGGTCGCCGCACCGCGGTACGCGCCGAGCGCGACTTCGCGGATGTCGATCGCGAGCGCAAGCGCCCAGCGCACGTCCTTGTTGTCCAGCGGCTTGACCTGCGTGTTGAAGATCACGCTCGGGAGGGTCGGATCGGGATGCGCGAACGGAAACTTGGTCCGGAAGGCGGTCGCCGACGCCTTGGGATCCCGCATGATCGCGAACATGCCTTCGGGGGCGAGGTCGTTGATCACGTCGAGATTGTGGCTGCGCTGCTCGATGACGCGGGCGTCGGGGCTGTTGACCGCTCGATAGACGACGTATTTGGGCGTCGGCATGCCCATGGTCATGCCGAGGCTGCTCCGCTGCCAATCCGCGCGCCGCTCCCAGATCACCCATTTGCCGTTGGGATCGTTTGCGTGCAGCACATATGGCCCGAGCGAGACGGGCGGGTTGTTGCTGAAGGTCAGCGGGTCGGCCACTTTCTCGAAGACGTGCTTCGGCATGATCCATGCCGCGTTCCACCGCACGGTGAACAGCGTGTGGAAACGCGAGTTGGGCGCCCGCAGCTTGAAGACCACCGTGTCGCGATCAGGCTGGCTGATGCCGGCGACATTGACCTTGAACGGCGCGCTCCAGGCCATCCCGGGGTGGTCGATCTGGGTCTGGACGGTGTACGCCAAGTCGTCGCCTGTGAACTCGACGCCGTCGCTCCAGTACAGGCCGCGGCGAAGTTTGACGGTCATCTCGGTGAAGTCGTCGCTGTAAACGGGTTTCTGCTCGGCGACGGCGTTCTGCCAAGCATCCGGCCCACCCTCGGGATTGATGAACCAGAGGGTGTCGGTGCTGAGTTGCTGCAGCCCGTTCGTGTTCGAGCCGCCGCCGGGCACCCAGACGTTGAACCAATCGGCGTTCTGCGCCGCCACGCCCTGGATGATGAGCGTCTCGCTGCGCGGCAGGCCTCCGACGAAGTCTTGCGCGGTCGACGGCGACGACGCCGACAGCAAGCTCAATGCAGCGATCGCCATGCGTATCAGAAGCCGCATCGGTTCCTCCCTCGTCGACGCTTCGGCGCCTGTCTGAGAGTCAGACTATCGACAATCCGCGCCGGCTAGCAACCGAAAATACGCATACGCATTGACCGACCTGCTCACGGATCCAGATCGGACCGATCGGATTATTGACAAAGCAGGTTCGAGGAACAACCTTGCCGGGCTCGTGGGGCGTCACGCGACGCTCCATCAAGGACGCCGGTTGGACCGGGCGAATGAGGGAGAGAACGATGTCCGCACCACTCGACACGACGATCGAGGTTCATCTTGATCGTCCAGCCGGCGCCTACCGCCCCCTGTGGAATTGGGTGGGCTACGACGAGCCGAACTACACGACGACGGCGAACGGCCGTAAATTGCTACGCGAGCTGGCGGAGCTGAGCCCGGCCCCTGTCCGGGTACGCACGCATAATCTCCTGACCTCGGGCGACGGCACGCCGGCGCTGAAATGGGGCTCGACGAACGCCTACACGGAGGATGCAGACGGAAACCCCGTCTATGATTGGACGATCATCGACGAGATCTTCGACGCCTACGTGGCGGCCGGCGTGATGCCGATGGTGCAGATCGGCTTCATGCCTGAGGCGCTCAGCACGGATGCCGGACCGTATCAGCATAGCTGGACCCTAGGTCGCGACAATCATCGCGACGTGCTGACGACCGGGTGGGCGGCGCCCCCCAAGAGCCTCGAGAAGTGGGGGAACCTGGTCGAGGCCTGGGCGCGGCACCTGGCCGACCGCTACGGCACGGAAACGGTCTCGTCGTGGCCGTGGGAAGTCTGGAACGAGCCCGACGGGCTCTACTGGAAGGGCAGTATCCCGGAGTTCTGCGCCCTCTATGATGCCGCGGCGCGGGCGGTGAAGCGGGCGCTGCCGCACGCGCGCGTCGGCGGGCCGCATACCTGCGGCGCCTTTGGCAACGAAGCGGCGACGACTTTCCTGCGCGCGTTTCTCCAGCACGTGTCTGAGGCCGGATCGCCGCTCGACTTCGTCGCCTTCCATGCCAAGGGCCGTCCCGTCATGAACAAGGATCACGTCCGGATGGGCGTGCAGAAGCAGCTGCAGGACATCGAGGCGAGTCTCTCGATCATGAGTGAGTTCCCGACGCTGCGGACGCTGCCGGTCGTGATCGGCGAATCGGATCCGGAGGGGTGCGCCGCCTGCTCGGCGCGATACTATCCCCAGAACGACTATCGCAACGGGCCGCTCTACGGCGTTTACCTCGTGGAGAGCATCATGCGGACCTACGAATTGTCGCGCCGGGCTGGGATCGAGATCGAGGGCGCGGTCACCTGGGCTTTCCTGTTCGAGGGCCAGCCGTATTTCGATGGCTTCCGCGACCTGGCCACCAACGGGATCGACAAGGCCGTCCTGAACGCCTTCCGCATGCTGGGCATGCTAGGCGGCGAATGGCTGACGACGTCGAGCGATGGCCATATCGGACTTGAGCAGGTTTTGCAAAGAGGCATACGGGACAAGCCGAACGTCAGCGCCGTCGCCACTCGGGACGGAACAGGGGTCAGTATCCTGGTGTGGCACTATCACGACGACGATGTGCCCGGCGATGCGGCCGCCGTTACGGTTAAGCTGAACGGCGTCGCCGTCAGCCCAGCCTCGGTGGAGCACTACCGCATGGACGCCGACCATTCCAACGCGTTCGGAGTGTGGAAGGCGATGGGATCGCCGCAGCACATCTCGCCGGGCGATCATGCCGAGTTGGAGGCTGCGGGACAGCTGGCGCGACTCGACGATGCGGTCAGCGTCTCGGCGGAAGGTGGCGGTCTGCGTTTGCGAATGACCCTTCCACGGCAAGGGGTCTCGCTCATCCGCGTGACGAGTTAGGGGGCGTATGGGACCGTCACGGGGAGCACCTGACCTGCAACCGTGCTGAGCTGATGCCAGAACTTGCAAGATGAACAGCAGATGGTGTGATCGATCGATCCAAGACGCGGGACACTCCGTAAGCCCCAATGGCCCTCCATGAGGCCGCCATGTTGTTTGGAACCCTTGTCGCGGAAACCATCTTGGCCAGCGCTCATGTGCGAGCGCACCAACAGGCCGGACATATGGACGCAAGCGATCTGATCAAAGCACTGCAAAACACCTTGCGAGGAGGGGGCCGTCCACATATGGGGCTTGTTCGCGGAACCCATCTGGGCCAGCGGTCACCGTGCCGCGTCACAGGCCGGACACATGACCGCCGTCGCACCGCTCGTCAGATCATGCAGCAGACCCCTTGCACCCAAGGGGCCGTCCACACATGCAACACGGCCGCGAGGTGGCCGGCGTCGCGCCCGCCGCGTGAGACCGTGATCAGCCGCAAGCCCTCGGCATATCCTTAACCATCAACCTGACAACGCCCTCGGATGATCTAACCGGAAAGCTGCGGAAGACAGCAAGGGCCGGCGCTCACTGGCCTGCCGTGTCGTTGGCGGGCGCAAATTGTAGCAAGGTCCAGGAGGCTGGAGGCACGGTGGCGGCCACCCGCTGGTCGCGGACCGACACGCCCAGTAGCGGCGCAGGGCTGACCCGGTTGGGCGCTTCCTGAGTGTTGATGGCGAAGAGGTCAGCGTCGTGCAAGGTCTGCGCGTTCACCAAGCGCAGCGACGGGAAACCCCGGCACTCCACCTCAAGCCGCATGGGCTGCTCCAGGTCCCGGTTCAGCACGAACAGGCTCAGAGCGCCGCCGCCGGTGTGCACGGCGGCGAGCTTGAGGAAAGTCACTTCCGGCAGCGGGATCGGCGGATTGCTGGCGCCGCGCGGGTCGTGGTAGGTGGCCGCGTAAGTGTCGCTCTCCACCCGGGTGCGCAGCACTTCACCGCGGCCGTAGTTGCTCATGTGCGCGAACGGCCAGAAGATGGTCTGCCGCCATGCTCCTCCGCCGGTCGCGGTCATGATCGGCGCGATGGCGTTGATGAGCTGCGCAAGGCAGGCGCAGCGCACCCGGTCCGCGTGGTTCAGCAGCGAGATGGCGGCGCCGCCGAAGGCGAGCGCGTCCAGCATGGTGTAGCGCTCCTCCAGGATCGGCGGCGCCACCGGCCAGCCCGGCACGATGCGGTTCTCCAGCGGCCGGCGCGTGCGGTACCAGACGTTCCACTCGTCGAAGCTGAGCATAATCCGCTTGGACGAGCGGCGTCGGGCCGCGACGGAGTCGGCGATAGCGACGACCTCCTCGATGAAGCTGTCCATCAGGTCGGGGCTGGCGAGGAAGGCGGCGGGGTCACCGGCGTAGTCGTTCAGGTAAGTATGGAGCGAGATCCACTCGACGTGGTCGAAGGTGTGCTCCAGCACGGTCGTTTCCCACGCACCGAAGCTCGGCATGTTGCGGCCGGACGAGCCGCAGGCGGCCAGCTCGATGTCCGGGTCGATCCAGCGCATGATCTTGGCCGCCTCGGCCGCTACCCGGCCGTATTCCTCTGCTGTCCGCGCACAGGTCTGCCAGGGACCGTCCATCTCGTTGCCCAGGCACCAAAAGCGCACGCCGTGCGGGTGCTCCGCCCCGTTGGCGCGGCGCAGGTCGGAGAGCGCAGTGCCGCCGGGGTGGTTGCAGTACTCGAGCAAGCGTCCAGCTTCCGCTGGCCCGCGCGTGCCGAGGTTCACCGCCAACATCGGCTCCAAGCCCACCTGCCGGCACCAGAGGATGAACTCGTCGGTGCCGAACAGGTTGGGCTCGGTCGAGCGCCAGGCGTAGTCGAGCCGCCGCGGCCGGTTCTCCACCGGGCCGATCCCGTCCTCCCAGTCGTAGCCGGACACAAAGTTGCCGCCGGGATAGCGGATGATAGTCGGCGCGAGCTCGCGCACCAGCGCCATGACGTCCTGGCGGAAGCCATGGGCATCGGCCGTCGGGTGGCCCGGCTCGTAAAGCCCACCGTAGATGCAGCGCCCGAGGTGCTCGACGAAGGCGCCGAACAGCCGAGGGTTCGTCTCGCCTAGGGTGAAGTCGCGGTCGAGCCGGACCTTGGCGCTGCGCAAAGTCAGCGCCCGCGCAGGAGTTGCTCGCTCCGCTCCTGGGCGGCGGTCGCGGCCGCGTCGGCCGTCTTGCCGGCGTTGACGATGCTGACGATCTCCTCGCCGATCATGCTCTGGAAGCCGAACTGGCGGCGTGCCTCGTGCGGCAAGGAGCGGCCGATCTGCGGGATATCGACCACGTACTGCCGCAGCGGTAGCTTGGCGTACTCGGCCATGACGGATTGCCGGGCTGGCAGGTGCCCGGCGCGCGACCAGGCCAGGTTATTGTCCCACATGAACTTCAGGAAGACTTGCGCCGCCTTCCGCACCTCCGGCTTGGTGCTGCCGCCGCGCGGCAGCACCCAGCTGTGGTTGTCAGTCCAGACGGAGGCGGTCTGGAACAGCGTAGGGAACACGCGGACCGTGTAGCCCTCGGCAAGCGCCGAGCCGGGCTTGGCGGCGGCGGCCAGCATGTCGTCGATGCGCCAGGTGCCGGTCACCCAGACGGCGGCGGCGCCGTTCATAAATCCGCTGATCGCGCCGGACTGGTCGAGACCGCGGGTGATAGCGCCGGCTTTCGCAAGCTGCTCGAACACGCCGAAGGTGGCGAGCGCCGCAGGCGTGCGGAAGTTCGCCTTGTCGAACCCATCGGGGAAGATGGTGCCGTTCTGGTCATACAGCCACGAGTAGAAGCTGCGCGCGCCGTTGGCGGTGTCGCCCGACCCGGTGCTCGCCATGATGATGTAGGGCTTGCCGGTCTTGTCCCGCATCTGCGCCGCCTGGGCCATCATCTCATCAACGGTCTTCGGTAGGATCGGCTCGCCCTCCGCGTCCAAGAGCCCAGCCTGCTTGAACAGGCCGACGTTGATGTGCCAGAGCCAGGAATGCGTGTCCCAGGGCAGGGCATAGACCTTTCCGTCCAGCGTGACGCCGGCGCGGGCATTGGGGGTGAACTCGGCGGGATCGATGCCGGCAGCCTTCAGGTCGACGTCGATCGGCTCGACCACACGGGCGCGGATGAAGTCGCCGATCTGCGCCGTGTGCATCACCGCGATCGTCGGGATGTCGCGTGCGGCGAGGCGCGAGGTGAGCTGCTGGTAGTAGGAGCCCCACTCGACCGCCTGCGGCTTGACGGTGATGCCGTCCTTGTTGGTGGCGTTAAACTGGTTGATGAGCGTGGTGATGACGCCGCACTCGCCGCGGGCGGCGGAGAGGTCGGTGGCGTTGCCGTAGTCGCTCTCGCACGAGCCGAAGAACCGGGCGAGGGTGATCTCCACCTTCTGCTGGGCGCCCGCCGCGCCCGGCAAGGCGAGAGCCGCGGCGGCGAGGGCTGCGAGCAGCGGGCGACGGGTCCTGTTTCTCATCGGTTTCCCTCCGGGTTGATAGGGTCATTTGGCAGCGCCGCCCGCGACGGCGCTCACGATGTGGCGCTGGAAGAAGACGTAGAGGATCAGCACGGGCAGCGCCGCGAACACCGCCTGGGCCATCAGGAAGCCGATGCCCTCGGTCTGAGCGAAGTTGGTCTGCATGGAGGCGAGGCCAACGGTGAGCGTGTACATTTCGGCCTTGGTGGCGGAGACGAGCGGCCAGAAGTAGTCGTTCCAGGCGTGCAGGAAGGTGTAGATGCCGAGCGTCGCCTGCGCCGGGATCGAGAGCGGCAGGGCAATGCGCCAGAACACCTTGAAGCGCGACGCGCTGTCGAGCAGTGCCGCCTCTTCGATCTCCGCCGGGATCGCCTTGAAGTACTGCGTCATCAGCAGCACGCCGAAGGGAAAGGCGAGTCGGGGCGCGATCAGCGCCCCGTAAGTGTTGTGCAGTTCGAACTGGGCGAACAGGGTGTGCAGCGGCACGATGATCGCCTGCTCCGGCACGGCGAAGGCGGCCAAGGTCAGCCCGAACAGCAGCCGCTTGCCGGGGAAGCTGGTGCGCGCGAAGCCGTAGCCGGCTGCGGAGGCGACCATCAGCGTCAGCACGGTCTGGCCGACAGCCACGACGGCGCTGTTCAGCATCCAGTTGAACACCTGGGACGCGCCGAGGATGTCCGCGTAGTTCTTGAGCGTGAACGGCGACGACAGCAGGCCGCCGGTGCTCCGCATCAGCACGTCATTCGGCTTGAACGACAGGCCGACCACCCAGGCAATGGGCGCGACCCAGACCGCCGCCAGCAGCAGCACCGCCAGCAGCAGCAGCCGGTCGGCGAGCGCAGGGCGCGCGTCAGCCCGCATCCTGCCGCCGCCCGAGCCAGAGTTGCCCCAACGCCGCCAGCAGCATGAGCGCGAACAGCACCTGGGACGCCGCCGCGGCGAAGCCGAGCTGCCAGTCGCGGAACCCGGCCTCGTAGATGAACTGCACCACGGGGCGGGACGCGTTGTTCGGCCCTCCACCGGTGATTAGCAGCACCTGGCCGAAAATCTGGAACTGCAGGATCGCCTCGATCACCGCGACCAGCAGGATCGTGCGGCGGATCAGCGGCAAGGTGATCGACACCAGGGTGCGCCAACGGCCAGCCTTGTCCAGCGCCGCCGCCTCGTAGATCTCGCCGGGGATCTGCTGCAGGGCGGCGAGGAACAGCGTCATGGGCAGGCCGATGATCCACCACACCGTCACGATCGCGACGGCGGGAAGTGCTAAGCGCTCGTTCGAGACCATGTCGATGCCGGGCAGCCCGACCGTGCCGAGCAGGTCCGCGAGAAGGCCGCGATCGGGCATATAGACCAATCGCCAGATCAACGTGACCACCGTGACCGACAGCACGGAGGAGCCAAAGAAGACCGCGCGCAGCACCGTGCTGCGGCGGAGCGAATCGTTGAGCGCGAGCGCCAGGAACAGGCCGAGCCCGACGAAGCTAGGGACCGTCATGGCCACGAACAGCAGCGTGTTGCGCACGGCGCCGCGGAAGATGCGGTCGGTGAACAGGTTGGCGTAGTTGGCCCAGCCGACCGAGCCGTTCGCGCCTCCGAGCATGTCGTAGTCCTGGAAGCTCAGCCAGATGCCTAAGCCCACCGGCAGCACGATCAGCGCCAGCATCAGCAGGATGTAGGGCAGCACGAACAGCAGGTTCAGCGCAGACGGGCGGCCTACGCCCGCGGCGACAGCCTGCGCATAGGCGGGCGGGGCGCTCTCGGCCTGCAGCGCCGCGCTCAAGCCGAAGCTCCGTCAGCGCGCATGGTGGGCGAGACCCGTCTCGTCGAACAGGTGCACCGCGTCCGACCTCATGCCCAGCGCAACCCGCTCGCCCGGGCGCACCTCCGAAGCACCCTCCTCGTCATAGACCACGGCCGAGCCGTCCCCGAGGCAGGCGTGCACCAGAGTGCGCTCGCCGAGCCGCTCGACGATATCGACGACCGCCGGGCTGCCGGCGCCGGGCTCGACGTGCTCGGCGCGCACGCCCAGGGTGAAGGGGCCGGCCGGCAGCCCGCCTGCGGCGACGGCGGTGGGCACGCGGACCCCGTCCGGCAGCACGGCGACGGCCAGTCCGTCCTCAGCCTCGACCGCGGCAACGGGCAGGAAGTTCATCGCGGGCGAGCCGATGAACCCGGCAACGAAGCGGGTCCGCGGGCGGCGGTACACCTCCATCGGCGTGCCGACCTGCTCGATGCGGCCTTGGCTCATCACCACGATGCGGGTGGCCAGCGTCATCGCCTCCATCTGGTCGTGGGTGACGAACACCATGGTGGCGCCCACCTGCTGGTGCAGCCGCGCGAGCTCGATGCGGGTGCGCGAGCGCAGCGCCGCGTCCAGGTTCGACAGCGGCTCGTCAAACAGGAACGCCTCCGGCTGCTTCACGATGGCCCGCCCGATTGCCACGCGCTGGCGCTGCCCGCCCGACATCTGCCCGGGCTTGCGGTCGAGCAGGTGGGCGATCTCCAGCATCTCGGCCGCCCGCGCCACCCGTTGCGCCACTTCCGCCGCTGCCATGCCGACGTTGCGCAGCCCAAATGCCATGTTCTGGCGCACCGTCATGTGCGGGTAAAGCGCGTAGTTCTGGAACACCATTGCGACGCCCCGGTCACCGGGCGCCAGCGTGTCGATCCGGCGCCGGCCCAAGTGGATTTCGCCGGAGGTCGGCGCCTCCAGCCCGGCGATCATGCGCAGCAACGTGGACTTGCCGCAGCCGCTCGGGCCGAGGAACACCGCGAACTCGCCTTCCGCGACGTCGAGCGATAGGTCATCGATGACGTCGATCGCGCCGAACCGCTTGCGGATGTTCTGGAGCAAAAGCCCTGCCAAGTCGCTCCTCCCCCGAAGCGGTGTCTGTTCTTATGCTTGTCCGTGAGGTTAGGTAGCCGCCCGCAAGCATGTCAAGCGTAGGACTCTGAATGAGAACCCAGCTCCGCCGCCCGCCCGCCGTCCCGCTCGTCGTCATCGACCCGCACACCAGCGTCTGGTCCAAGGCGGACGCGCTCACGGGCGACTGGCCCCGGCACTGGACCGGCGCCAAGATGGCGCTCTACGGCGTGCTGCGCGTGGACGGAGTGGCCTACCGGTTCATGGGCGGCCCGGAATGGCTGGCGCAGGCGGCCGACCAGGTCGGATTGCGGGTCGGTGCGACGCGGACGCAATACGTGTTCACCTGCGGCCCGGTCGAGCTCGCCGCGACGTTCACGACGCCGCTGCTGCCGGATGATCTGGAGCTGCTGTCCCGGCCCGTCACCTACCTCACACTGCGCGTGCGGACGCTGGACGCGGCGGCGCACCGGGTCTCGGCCTATCTGGACATGACGGGCGAGTGGGCGGTGAACCTGCCGCATGAGCGCGTCACGTGGGCGCTGCACGAGGAGGGCGGCGTGGCGGCGGCCGCGTTCCGCTCGGAGCTGCAGCGCGTGCTGCCGGCGTCGGGCGACCACCGCCGCATCGAGTGGGGCACCGCGTTCCTCGCCGGGCCAGCCGGCGCCGTGCATGCCATCATCGGCGACATCGACCAGTGCCGCGACGTGTTCGCCAGAGAGGGCCGGCTGACGGCGGAGTCGTTGCGCCCGCCGCCGCGCAAGGTGGACTACAACTCCGACCCGGTCGCGGCGCTGCTGATGGCGCTCGACGTCGAGGGCGGCGCGGCCGAATGCACAGTGCTGGTCGCCTACGACGACGAGTGGTCGGTCGAGTATATGCATCGCCGCCTGCGGCCGTGGTGGCGCCGGCACGGGGCGGAGCCGCTGCCCATGCTCGCGCAGGCGCTGGCCGAGGCGGACGCGGTCATCGCCCGGTGTGACGCCTTCGACGCCGCGCTGGACGCGCGGGCGGCCGACGTGGCGGGTCTGGGCTACGCCCAGCTTCTGGCGCTGACCTGGCGGCAGGCCATCGCCGCGCACAAGCTGGTTGCGGGCGCGGACGGGCAGCCGCTGTTCTTCTCGAAGGAGAACTTCTCCAACGGCTGCATCGGCACGGTGGACGTGACCTACCCGTCCGCACCGCTGTTCCTGCTGTTCAACCCGGCGCTGCTGAAGGCCATGCTCGACCCGATCTTTGCCTACTGCGCCGGGCCGGACTGGCCGCACCCGTTCCCCGCGCACGACCTTGGCACCTACCCGCTCGCCAACGGCCAGACCTACCGCGACTTCGAGCTGAAGCGCGGACCGGACGAGAACATCGTCGAGACGCAGATGCCGGTGGAGGAGGCCGGCAACATGCTTATCCTGGCAGCCGCCGTTGCGCGGGCGGAGGGCCATGCCGGCTACGCCGAGCCGCACTGGGACGCCCTGCGGGGATGGGCAGACTACCTGGTGCAGACCGGGTTCGACCCGGGCGAGCAGCTCTGCACGGACGATTTCTCCGGCACGCTGGGCCACAACGTGAACCTGTCGGCCAAGGCGATCATGGGCATCGGCGGCTTCGCCGCCATGGCGGCCATGCTGGGCCGGGAGGACGAGGCGCGCCGCTACCGCGCGACCGCGGAGGAGTTCGCGCGCGGCTGGCTCGACAAAGCGCGGGACGGCGACGCCACCCGGCTCGCCTTCGACCAGCCGGGCTCGTGGAGCCTGAAATACAATCTGGTGTGGGACCGCCTGCTGGGCCTCGGCCTGTTCTCCGAGGCCGAGATGCGGCGCGAGCAGGCCTTCTATCGCACGCAGGCGCAGCCCTACGGCGTGCCGCTGGACCAGCGCGGCACGCTGACCAAGCCGGAGTGGATGCTGTGGGCGGCGTGCCTGGCCGAGGACCGGCCGCTGTTCGAGGACTTCGTCGAGCGCATCCTGTGCTACTCGAACGCGACGCCAAACCGGGTGCCGTTCTCAGACCTCTACTTTACTGACAGCGGGCGCAAGATGGGCTTCCAGGCCCGGTCGGTCGTCGGCGGCTTGCACGTGGGCCTGCTGGCCTGGGTCTGGAGGGATGGCGGACGTGGCGGCTCTGGAGACGGTGCGTAAATCGCATGACCGCACCGGACCTGGTCAACTTGTTAGGTCTGATGGAGCCGTCAACTTGGGGGCTGGCAGGCTTGTGAGATGGAGCTGAGCCAGGTAGCCAGGCGCGATGACAACGTCCGCGGTTCCCAGCCACGTCGGCCACCGTTTCCCGGCCGAGATCATCAGCCACGCCGTCTGGCTCTACTTCCGCTTCCCGCTCAGCATGCGCATGGTGGACGAGCGGCTAGCCGCGCGCGGCATCGTCGTCAGCCATGAAACCGTGCGGCAGTGGGCGCTGAAGTTCGGCCAGGTGTTCGCAAACCAGGTCCGGCGCAGGCTGCCTGTGGCCGGCGACAAGTGGCACCTGGACGAGGTCGTGCTGACGATCTGCGGGGTGAAACACTGGCTGTGCCGCGCAGTCGACCAGAACGGGACGGTGCTGGACATCCTTGTCCAAAGCCGGCGCGACACGCGGGCCGCCAAGCGCCTGCTGCGCAAGCTGCTGAAGCGGCAGTGCCGGGCTCCCCGCGTCATGGTGACCGACAAGCTGGGGAGCTACGGGGCAGCCAGGCGCGAGGTGATGCTCTCGGTCGAGCACAGGAAGCACAAGGGGCTGAACAACAGGGCGGAGAACTCGCACCAGCCGACGCGGCGACGAGAGCGGCAGGTGAAGCGGTTCAAGTCGGCCGGCCAGGCACAGCGCTTCCTCTCTGCCCACGACGGGATCAGCAACCTCTTTCACCTCCGCCGCCACCACGTTCCAGCCACCCAGTATCGAGCCGCCCGGACCGAGGCCTTTCAGGTTTGGGCCGAGATCACTGGCGTTGCCACTGCGGCGTAACCACGGGTACGCCGTCCTAATCGCGCACCATCGCGACCTCAATCCAACAAGTTGACGGTGCCCAACCGACGGTGTGCCCTCTAATTGCATTGCCTTGGCCAGGAGCGCTGTGCTCCGGTCCGGCTTGAACGCGGGTGGTGCCATGGCGAAGGAGAACGGCGACTCGGATTACGAGCGGGGCTGGAACGCCGCGATCCTGGCGGCTCGCCGCTGGCACGAAGCGCAGGCCGCCCAGGCCATGGTGCTTTCGAGAAGAACCCGGTTTCCGAAGAACCTGGAGCGCGACGCAGAGGGTCATCGGCGCTCGGCCGAGATGATGGCCACACTCTCGGTCGAAGATGTCTGAGCCGCTGGCAACTCCGGGACGGATGAAATCTACCAGGGCGCAGGCGGCGACATCGAAACCAACCCGGAGGGTGCTTGGATTGCCTGGCGAGATGAACTCCCCGTCTCTGACCTGCCGCTGGCTTTCGGCCGCACCCTCGTAGCCGTGCCGCTGAGCGTCCCGGCGAGTTGCTTGACCAGATTGAACTCCACTCGGTCGAAGGCGCGGTGAACCAGGTGGAACGGCTGCGGCGGCGTCGAAACTCACCCGTGCCCCTGCCCGGTGCGGCGACGGCCACGGGGCCGCCATGCCCGCGAGCACAGGGCAGTAAATTGCGCTTTGCGCGATAACTGCGGACCAACCCCAGCGCCGGCATTTTGCGCCCCGCGCCAGCCGCTGCCACCCCCTCCCTACCCCTGCTCCCGAATGCAAGAAAATCGGCAGGCTCTTATTGGGTTCCGGGGTGCTGACGGGTCCGTCACGCAACCAGGCCAGCGATGAGGGCGCCGAGCAGGGCTTTACCGCGTCGGCGCGCGTTGTGCACGAACTGGAAAAAGCCGAGGTAGAGCGGCAGCTTGTCTTGCGAGATGCCGCGGTGCGGTCGGAGCCAGGAACGCAGCAGCGACCAAAAGCCTTCCATCGTGTTGACGTGGACCTCGCAGAAGGGAGTGTCAAAAACCTGGGGCAGCCTGCTTGCCCTTGGCGGGCTGATCGGCCTGGCTGATGCCTAACCATAGGAGCGACGGGGACGCTTCGACCACTAAGCACTCCAACTCGCGGCGTAGTGCCCCAGGTTTTTGACACTCCCCAGGTCGTCCTCGGGCGACACGCCGATCTGGCGGTTGAGGAAGACGAGCTCGACGCCGGCGCGGCGCAACTCGTCGACGAGCAGCACCTGATAAGCATAGCGGCGCGCCAGCCGATCGGGCGAGTGGACGTAGACGCGATCAACAGCCCCAGAGGCAGCAAGGTCACGCAGGCGTTCCAGTGCTGGCCGGACAAGGGTGGCGCCGCTGTAGCCGTCATCGGCGAAGCGGTGGTCGGGCAGAACGGTCAGACCGTCTTCCGCAACTCGCGCCTCCAATGCCGCGAGTTGGCTGGCAATGGTGCTGTCGTCCGCCTGCTGCTCGGACGACACCCGGGCATAAAGGGCAGTGCGCAAATCGTCTCGCATGGTGTCGCTCCCTTATCGGCTTCGCACGCCTGTGCGGGGCATGGCTGAATTCGTCACGTAACGCTTTGCAATGGAATCGGTCATCGGCTTCGTGCCTCCGCGCGCAGCATCGGTGTCGTGCTTGTCAGACTCAGCGCGCGGTAGGTGGGTTTGTCGTTCGAGGGCGGGAACCAGCCGCTCGAACGCTGCAGCGACATGCGTC
>JAABUP010003513.1_pt1 | contig 27591 bp, 25 predicted proteins | sample 5559201 | NCBI WGS metagenome assembly JAABUP01 (sample SAMN10711887, study PRJNA513373) | rock metagenome | isolation source: Antarctica rocks | place: Antarctica | reverse complement strand
CAATCAATCCGGCTGGAACAACTCCTGCAAGAACTGATGATCCTGGCCAAAGCCGACGAACAAGCCCTGACCGGACGGCTCGAAGAAACCGATGTGCGGCCCCTTCTCACCGATCTGGTCCGTGACCGACCGGCCACCGCGACCAGCATCCAGGTCACCCTCCCCCCTCACCTGCAGACCGTGGGCAACCCGCGCAACTTGACGCGGCTGTTCGGCAACGTGCTCGACAACGCCGTCCGGCACGCCGCCACCACCGTGAAGATCACCGGCTGGGCCACCGGGCCGCACATCATCATCCAGATCAGCGACGACGGACCAGGAATTCCGGACAGCGAGCGGGAGCGGATCTTCGACCGGTTCGTCCGCCTGGACAGCAGCCGGGTCCGCACCACCGGCAGCAGCGGACTCGGGCTGGCCATCGCCCGAGAAATTGCATCCGCCCACCACGGCGACATCCAAGCGGCCGATCACCCCGACGGCGGAGCCCGACTGATCATCCGACTACCCACCGCATCCGCCGCACCCGCCGCATCCGGTCACCCAATCAGGTCCGCGCCGTTCAGCGGTGACCGTTGAGCAGTGCGCCACGCTCACTGCTCGGGACCAACGACCAGATGGTGGCCGCCGGGAAAGTCCCGGCCCTGGCGTTGACCGCTGTGCTGGCCTGCCCCTACCACCGAAACTCACGCCACGACCACGACTGGCACTCCGTTCGGCGTTCGGGAATCAGCGGTGGAAGTGCAGATTCGGGATGGCGGCCTCGATCGCCTGGTGGATGTGAGCCAAACTGACCGCGCCCAGGAGCGACACGGTCAGTGACATCGTCACCAGCGCGGCGAGCCGCAACATGTGCGGCCGGGGAGCCGGTTCGAGCAGCGCCTGGACCCGGGTGGCCACCTGCAGCCCGCCGATGCCCAGCACCGATGCGGCGCCGCCCATCAACGGGGCGGTGGAGGCTGCTCGGGCCAGCGCGGAGCGCAGCAGCGCGACCCGCGCCAGTGCCCGCCCGGCGATCCGGCGATCGCCGATACCGGCGGCCGCGTCCTCGTCGGCCCATCGCTCGACGCCGAGACGCACAGCTGCAGACACTGGCCGCAGCAACGGGTTTCCCGCTGCGGCGATGTCGGCAACGTGCACGTACAGGTGGTGCCGTTTCCTCAGGTGGGACACTTCGTGTGCGGTGAGCACCCGGCGTTCGTCAGAGTTGAGCTGTGCCATCAGCCGCGCACTGATCACCACGCAGCCGCGCACCCCGGCGACCGTGAAGGCATCCGCGGAATCGTCGTCCAGGATCACCACCGGGCCGCCGCCGGCCCGGATGTCCCGGCACAACCGGTCCGCGCGGACCAAGGCGAGCATGATGCCCGCGGTGCGGATCGCTGCGCGCAGCAGCAGAACCACCACCGTGGCCGCGGCGAACACGCCCAACCAGCCCGGCACGGGTACCTGGGCCCGGATGATCGCAGCCGACCAGTGGCCCTCCGACGCCACCGAGGCCAGGGCGGCGATCGCCGCCACCGCGATCGCCGTCAGCGCCATCCCGCTGGCCAGCGAGACGGCCAGCGCAGCAACAGCCAGGAGCACCACGGCCTGGGCCGGGCGCATCCTGGCCACCGCAAAATTGGCGGCCCGGCCCACCAGTGCGCACGCCAACAACGCCAGCACCGCCACGACCAGTGGGAAAGTCAACGGGTCCCTTTGGCTTCCCACAGCGCACCGGCGTCAACCGGCCGCTGCACCTCGTCACAGGACTTACCGTTGCTCAGCGGCCGCCCAGGCGTCGGCCGATCCAGACCCACCATCAGGCCAATGGTGGTGGACTTGACGGATTCGTTGGGCCTCAGGAAGCCAGCGACCACACCAGACCGGACGGCGACACTGAGGACGTCGATGGCGACGCTGTCGCCGCAGCGTTTGATGGGTTGCGCTACCTCGATCACGGGCACGACCTCTTATCTGGATGACCCACGTACCCCCGCGGGCACAGGCCTTTCCGGTGATGATGCGCCCGCATTCCTTGCAGATCCCTTTCATGCCGTTCCAACGCGTCGGGCGAACCTGGATTCAGCCGGGGGCGCCGCGGGTGCCAGCGGTCACCGGATCACCAGACAGGCCTCGCCGTCCTGGCCCTGGACAGTCCTCATGTCCCCAGAGGCAGCGGTGGCGATTTCTCGGGCGATGACAGGTCCGCTGCTGCCGGGTACGGACCCAGAGACCTCCCGCGGAGGAACCGGTACAGGATCTGCTCCTGGCCGCGCTCCTTGATGCCCGGACCGTCGTCAGCGATCTGGATGTCAAACCGCCGAACTGAGCCGCAATCCGCCGGCCTTTCGGCCGGGTCATCCCTGGGGCCCGTGCATGAGGCGGGAGCGGCTCTGTCCGCACCACCACGGGACAGCGAGAAATTTGACGGTGGCAGCAGTCAATCGTCAAGCAATCGTCAACTTGTAGGTGGGGGTGCCGTCTAACGCGACTGTCAAGGTTGGTAGCAGCCAGCCGTGACGGCGAACAGGAGAAGTTCATGGATCGCATCGGGACACCCCAGCCGCCTGAAGTCACGCTCGGCGCGACAGTCCTGGACCGCCGAGGAACCAGCACGCTGACCTGGTCCCCGGTCCGACGAGGATCGGCGCCGGCGCGCTCGTCGCTGACGTCCCGGCGAGCGGTGGCGCCGAGGCCAACACCCGACTCACCGGCACCGTCGGGCTGGTTCTGCTGCTGCTGTTCGCGGCGCAGATCGCAACCGTCATACTCGGAGTGCGCAGTGTGCTGGCCTGGCACGTGGTCATCGGTTTGATCCTGGTTCCGCCGGTGCTGCTCAAAATTGGCAGCACCACCTGGCGAATGGTCAGCTACTACCGGCGGACCGGCGATTACCGCCAGCACCCGAGACCATCCTCGGCCAAGCGCATCCTCGGTCCGCTGCTGGCCGCCCTGACCGTGACCATGGGTGCCAGCGGCATCGTGCTGGTGGTATTGCCCCGGTGGGCGCACGCCGCAGCACTGTCCGTCCACGTGTGGGCCGCCTATGCGTGGCTGGCCGCCCTCCTGGTTCACGTGGTGCCCCACTTCGTCCACGCGCTGCGTGTGGCCGGGCGGGACTGGTCGGGCAAGGTGGGATCCCGGATTCCCCGCGCCGGACGGCGGCGCGTCGCCGTCGCCGTCAGTCTGGCTCTGCGCGCGGTGCTGGCGCTGCTGCTGGTCGGGCGGGCCACCGGCTATCTGCACGTTTATCCACCCAAATAGTGCTTCCTTTCCCGTGTGGCCAACCTCAGATTCCAGGAGATGAAATGAACTGTGCGACAGACATTTCCGTCGAGGTCAGGCCCCCTCCTCGCAGCCGCGACGCTGCCATCCGCCGGCTACTACTGCCCACGGTGGTCTTCGCCGCGCTCGGGACGTACCTCGTCGTCGCAGGTCCCATGCTGCTCGGCGCGTTCCGCCGTGTCGCGGGCGCTTCGCCGGTGTGGTTGCTGGCCGGACTGGCCAGCACCGCAGGGTCGATGATCGTCTTTGCGCAGTTGCGCAGGCAGACCCTGGCCGTCGGCGGCGCGCGGGTCTCGCTTCCTCAGGCGCTGGCCGTGAGCTACGGCGCCGGAGCAGTACACACCACTATGCCTGCCGGAGCGGTCTTTCGACCACCTACGCGTTCCGCCACCTCCGCAACGGCGGCGCCTCCGCAGCGGCGGCGACCTGGTCCATGACCATCACCGGTGTTCTCTCGGCCGTCACTTTGAGCGCAGTGGGACTGTCGGGCCTGGTCCTGAACACCGGCGAGGCGGCGATCGCGCCAGCTCTGGAGATCGGTGCAGCGCTCCTGGTCCTCATCGGTTTAGTAAGGGCCATTCGGCGTTCAGATGGCTTCACTTGGCTGGCTTACCTGATACCAATCGGTGAGAAACGCCGCTGGCGCCACCCCGCCGGGAACCGTGTCGCGTGGTGGTCCAAGATCGTGGGCCAATTGTCGAAGGTCATGGACGATCTGCGCGCCATCCATCCATCGGGCCGCGACTGGGTGATCGGAGGCTTTCTGGCCCTGCTCAACTGGCTACTGGACCTGGGATGTCTGGCCGCATGCTGCGCGGCCGTCGGAGTCCAGGTCAGCCCAGCTGCGCTGTTGATCACCTACACGGCCGGCATGGCCGCCGGCAGCCTGCTCCCGGTCCCCGCCGGGCTGGGTGCCGTGGAAACCGCCATGACCCTCGCACTCACGGTGGCCGGCGCGACTGCCTCGCCCGCGCTGGCCGCAGTCCTGCTCTTCCGGTTGCTGTCCACCGGAAGTGTTGTCCTCATCGGCTGGCTGGTGATCGCGGCGCAGCAGATCCACCCCGCACCGCACACACATTCCAACCGACCCCACCCCCAGACCGGCCGACCTGCTCATTCCGAATCGACGACACCATCAGGCAGGACATCATGACGACCATCTTGGACCACTTCCTCCAGACCTACGGGTATTGGGCAGTTTTCGTCTTCATCGCACTGGAAAGCGTGGGACTACCACTTCCTGGTGAAACCATGCTGATCGCTGCCGCGGTCTACGCCGGGTCCAGCCACCACCTCAACATCGCACTGATCGCAGGGTTCGCTGCCGCCGCCTCCATCGCAGGCGACAACGTCGGCTATCGACTCGGTGCGGCCGGGGGGCAACGGCTGGTGGACCGCTTCGGACGTTTCCTACGACTGGACGCGGCGAAAATGCGGCTCGGTCGCTATTTTTTCGACCGGCACGGCGGGGCCGTGGTCTTCGTGGGGCGGTTCATCACTGTGGTCCGGCCCTACTCCGCGTTCTTCGCCGGTCTCTACCGGATGCGATGGGCACGTTTCGTCGTCAGTAACGCCGCAGGTGGACTGGTCTGGGCGGCATTCTATTCTTTCGGTGCCTACTACCTGGGCAGTGCCGCAGCTGGTGTCGGACAAATGGTCACCCTGATCGGGCTGGGGGTCTCGGCCTTGCTTGCCGGCCTGTTCACCCTGCTGCTGAAAGGGCCCCTGCGGCGGGCCCAACGATCTGCAGACCAGGCCTACCCGGAATCATCGTTGCCAGCCCAGTCGATGGTCACGATCACCTGACCCGTTCCGGCACCATCTGCAACGACACCCTCCCCCAGCCGGTGCATGGGAGCACCCCCGGAGAGGCCGACATGGTACCGAAGAATTGGACAAAAACAATGCTGGGATATTGAGGGAGCGTCCTCGGTGCGATCCTGAGGTCGTTATCACGATGGGTCGTCTGACTCTAAAACGTGCCGGCTGCGTGCCTTCAAGTCGATCTGTCGGCGGCTGATCGTGGTGGTGTTCTCGCCAGATGCTTCGGGGTCGGTGACTTGATAAGAGCTTGCGACCGCTCGTCCCAGTACTGTCCCGATGGTCCCGAAAGCACCTGGCTGGCCATTCCCACCCTTACCGGAGGAACAGCATGCCCAGTCTGACACCACCTGTCCCTGTCGATCAGGCATTTCCCGAGATCGTGGTCGGCGTCGCCACCCACCGAGGCACCAACGTGCTAGCGGTGGTGACCACTGGCGGACGCGCCCTGGCCACCGCGTCGTTCCCGACGACGACGGCCGGTATCGCGGCTGCGATTCACTGGGCGCACAGCGCCGGCGCAGTGACCTCATGGGCGATTGAGGGAACCGGCAGCTACGGCATCGGCTTGACCCGTGTCTTGCTGGCCGCCGGTCACCGGGTCGTCGAAGTGACCCAACCCCAACCGCCGGGTGCGCCGCCAGCGCGGTGGTAAAATCGACGCGATCGACGCGGAAGCCGCCGCTCGAACATTCCGCGCCGAGTACGGCACTGCCACCCCCAGGCCGGGAACGGGCCCGTGGAGCTGCTCCGAATCACCCGCACTGCAAAGAGTTCTGCTGTGAAGGCCCACACCGTATGCATCAACGCACTCAGAGCTGCGCTGGTCCCCGCACCACCGCCGCTACGCGACCAATTCCAGGCTCTGACTCCCCTGGGGCTGATCAAAAAATGTGCCGCTCTCCGCGCCGGCGACAACGCGGTCGAGGCCGGCACGAAGCGGATCCTGCGGTCGTTGGCGCACCGCTACCAGCACCTCACTGCCGAAGCCCGCGCGCTCGAGCAGATCCTGACTGAGCTCACCCAGCAGACCAACTCCGAGCTCCTCGCCGCGTTCGGTGTCGGACCCGACACCGCGGCAGCGCTACTCATCGCTGCCGGTGACAACCCTGAACGCGTCATCACCGAAGCACGGTTCGCTGCTATCTGCGGCACCAACCCGATCCCGGCGAGCTCCGGGCAGACCGACCGGATGCGACTCAACCGCGCCGGCGACCGCCAGGCCAACGCCGCGCTTCCGCCGCATCGTGGTTGTCCGACTCGGTAGGGACCCCGAAATACGGGCCTACATGGCGGCCCACTTGAACGCCAACGGCAGCACAAAAGGCACGTCATGCGGATACTCAAACGCTACGTCGTCAGGCGGCTGTTCCCGCTGATCAACCACCCGTAACCCGATACCCGAAGCCGCTTGACAGAAAATAAGAGCATTCACTTACCCGGAAACCGACACACCCACCACGTCATCAGCGAAGCTGACCAATACCGGGCGGACGTTCATATGCACCCCGGTCAAGCCGATGCAGATCAACGTCGGCCAGCCGTGGTGAAGCAACCCCGCAGCATCACCCGCAGCAGGGTGTCTTGCTCGAAGCAATTGGCGACATCGGTTCCACCACTCACCGACGGTCCGGCCAGGCCTCAATAAGCACCAGCAGCGCACCGTGCAATGGCCGTTTTGACGACATCCGGAAGAACACAGCAACATATCGTCCGGAGAGATCGACTCGAGCACGACCTTCACCGCTGCCGGGACACCCCGTACTCCTGGCACCGGCGATGGTGACCTGGTCAATACCGGGAGCGCCGCCACATCGTGCCCGGCCCGTTCCAGGACATCCCTGTGAAAGATGCGATATGAAGCGGGTTCTACCGCGCCTCTACCCTTCCCGCCACCATCGGTGCGTTCCGCGGGCCGCAGGCCGAGGGCCTTTCGGCGCCCGCACATCCAGGTCTCAGATCGGGGATATGGTCTTGGCCCGAAGCATCCCCTGCCTCATCCACGGCGCCGTCCAGTTCTTGTCGATCCAGTGCCGCTGGTGGGCGGCATGGGCCGGCGCGACGCCGGTCAGCTGATGGTGATCTGGGCGGTGGTGGTGGTGGCGTCAAAATCCGAAGTTTGTACATCGATGGCGAACGTCCACAGCCCGGGCCGCAGGGAGCAGCACGGAGCTTGCCTGGTAGGTCAGCGGGTCGGTCGTGGTCAGCGGGACCGGCAGCGGACCGAGTTGCTTCGACGGCAACGACGCGGTCAGGGTGATCCGTTGCGCAGTGGAACCGCCGCGCAGCAAGACACTGATTTCCACGGCGCCGGGCCGGGCGCGGGTCACGGTTACCGTGACACTGCGGCCGGCGCCAACACCGATGTCGCTGAAGCAGATGCCACCGGTGCCGCTAATCTCAATATGTGCGACTGTATTATCTGGTGGTGGTGGTGACCTGCCCGTCGACTACTTTCACGGGGATCTTGAGCAGCGGTGTGTTCGCCGGCCCTGCGGTGGCCTGACCGTTCTGGTCGAAGGCGGACCCGTGGCACGGGCAGTGAAACCCAGGCCCGACGTAGGAGACTGGGCATCCCTGGTGGGTGCAGGCGGCATTGAACGCCAGGAAAGTGTCTTTCGCCGGGTGTAACAGGTAGGCGGTGGCTCCGTCGAGTGTGGTGAATTGTTTGGATGATCCGATGGGCACACTGGCGGCGGCGGCGATGACAGTCCCGGCGCCGGTCGACGCTGGCCCGGCCGAGGCCGCTGGCGCCGGAACTCCCGGCGTCGGCGTCGGCTGCTGTGGCGGCGGCGGCGGTTGCTGCGGGCCGCGGCTGGCAGCCACGCGCGCAGGGCGCCGGGACAGCGAGAACACGCTGCCTGCGGTGACGCCCACCGCCGTCATCGCGGCGGCGATCAGACCGCCGCGCAGTACCGTGCGGCGCTGGACCTCGGCCTCTGCGGTCCTCTGTTCGTCCGGAGAGTCGCCGGACTGCAGACCCATCTTGTGGCGCACGGCCGAGCGCAGCCGCGCCGTCAGCGAGTAGACGCCCGCGTCGCCGGCGATCAGCAGCGGCGTCCAGGCGAAGGCAACTCCGATGTCCGCGCCGTAGTAGTACGGCCGGGTCGTCCAGCTCACCGTCAGGAAGAAGCTGAGGGCGAGCACGAACCCGCCGAGGGCGGCCAGCCGGGTAAACAGTCCCAGCAGGACACCAAGCCCGACCGCAGCCTCACCGAAAGCAATCGCCAGCCCGGTGACGGTCGAATAGTGCGCACTGAACGACACCAGAGACCCGATCGGGGACGTCACGGCGGCGGCCACCATTTGTGCGTGCACGCCCAGCGGGGAGGCGCTGTCGAGGTAGTTTCGATCAAAAAGTTTGGAAAGGCCGGCGTACACGAAGGTGACGCCTAGAAACGCGCGTAGCGGCAGCAGCGCCCAGCCCGCCGACTGCGGCGAGGAACCGCTACGAAACCGGCCCCACAAAGTGCCCAGCAGGGCGCGGCCACCGGAGGTGCTCGAAGGCGAAGACGATGACACGGGGAACGACCTTTCGTTGCGGGATCCCGGACGCCAGGTAACGGTGTCTTCATCGGGCCGAGGATGGGCGGCGGGTGCTGTCACCGGCACTCGCGCATCGAACGACAGCTGTGGTTTTCCGGAAGGGGGAGCTGCGGCGGAATCCCCGGGATGGTGGCCTGGCAGACCTGGCGCATGACCGGGGATTCCGCAGCTCAGCTCGGACCGTTTTGGGGGTCCCTAGTCGGTCATACCTTGGGTGAAGCGGTCAGCAGGCCCAGGCACATTTCGTCGCTGGTGCCATCGCCCCACACCACGTATCGCGGTGGGAGCTTGCGCAGTACCGGCAGTTTTTGGCGCAGGGTGGCGTCGTGGGTGCAGGTGACCCGCACGGTGTCTCCCGGCTTGATGTCGACGGGGGTAGGCAGTGGTGTGACTCGCTGATCGTCGAAGTTGAAATTGGTGACGTCGAGCAGGGTCTGAGCCTTCGCGGTACCGGGGTTGAGCTCGATCTTGATCGAGCGTCCCAGTAAATGCATATGTCCCATCGCGGCGTACACCGTCATGGGTTGCTCTACCGGTATGTCGCAGTGCTGGGTGTTGCCTGGCACCGGTACGCCGTGGCTGCAGTCACTGACCAACTGGCCCTCCGTGGCACCCGTACCCGCACCGAAGCGTTTGGTCACGTCCGCGATAGCTGCCGCGCGGCTGCACAGCGGACCGGACTCACCGGGCGGGCAAGGCAGCTCCGTCGGGGCCTGCAAGTTCACCGTATCCAAAGCCCTGGTGGCTGAAGTGCCCTCAGTCAGTCGCAACCGAACGCCGGATCGGTCCGGTCCGGCCGAACGGCCGCCCGTGGCGAGCAGGTTGTAGTGGATCTGCAGGACCAGCAGACCGCCCGGCCGCAGGGGGAATCCGACGTTTTGCTTGAGGATGGTCTCTTTGCCATGGGGGGTCCAGGTGTCGATCCAGGTCGGTGACGGGGTGGTGTCCAAGGGCGCGCCGCCGAAGCAGGTCCAGCCCTGGCCAGGGGTTGCGGCGTCCTGCGCTCGGGCCGCCGCCGCCGGCTGGCCGGGCGCGACCGAGAAGACGATGGCGTGGTGCACGATCGGTACGTTCTGCGGCTGGAACTGGGTTCCGGTCACGAACGCCGGTTTGGTCAGGTGCGGATCGATGATCAGGCAGCGGTACTCGTCCGTGCCACCCGGGGGGGCGACCGGTGTGTAGGACTGCGGCACGGTCAGGTTGAGGAACCGCTCACCGGCCCGCAATGGTTGCGCCGCCGCCGCCGCCGCGGCTGCCGGGCTCGTGGGCATCACCGAGGGGCTGGCCTGCGCGGCTGCCGGGCTCGTGGGCATCACCGAGGGGCTGGCCTGCGCGGCTGCCGGGCTCGCAGCAGCGGTCGCGGTCGGATTCACCGAGTTCGATCCACAGGCGGAAAACAGCATCGTTGCCGCCAGCGCCCCCCCGGCCAAAGCATACATATGAAGCAGTGAACTTTTACGTTTCATTGTTGGTCTCCTTTACTTCTCGGATTTTGATTCCGCCGACGTTGAGTGACGTCGGCGGTTTGATTTCTGCGAACGGGGAGCCGCCGATCGATCAGCAAGACCCGCTCGAGTGCGCAAATGCTCGGACGTAGGAAACACAGCTGCGACCTGGGTGGTGCTAGTGAGTGGACCATGCCGACAAGTTAGAGGAATGAACCTTTCCGAATGCTTACAGCACACCTGATTTTGCTGTGAGAACACCCGTTGTTGCGCCCGGCGGGAGCGATCGAGTCGATACGCCGCTTTTGGGTAACTTTTATGTGCAATGGGTAGTAGATGAATACGCCGAGCCCGTCGATGGCCGGTCCGTACCTGAACTTTGGCGGCAGGAACCGGTCGGTGGAGCCCCGGGTAGCTGGTCAGCAGCTCGTCCTGTTAGGCGCCCATTACGTGCACCGACACAAGACGCACGACTCGAAGTAGCCGACGGTTGCCATGAAGACGCAGCGCCGCAAATCCTTGCTTCATCAACGGATGCCGCGTTCAAAGCCATCCCGGGGAGATCGGCAAGAAAGCCATGTTCTTTGGCCGGTCCCCTGGCGCCTAAGCGCCCAAGCGCCTTCTGGGGCGGGCTCGACGCAGGAACGGAAGGCGCGGACCAGCCCGGAACCCTCTGCCGTCTCATGCTCGTCCGATGCCAGGGGCGATGCCCGCAGACGCAACCTGCATCTGCACCCGCGTTTCATTGCCCGGCAGCCCTATGGCCTTGTTTCATTCGTGTGCCGGGATGACGGGTGCGCGCGCGGTACTCACTAAAAGCGGCGGCGGCTCAGCTATGCATCGGGTGTCTGGCGTGCCGGCGCGGTGCCGGACCCCCTGAAATACCTATCGGACTGCCCCGATCATCACCGATCGTTGGCGCAGGCGAAGCCGAGTTCTACCGAATCGGTTCTACCCGCTCAATTACATCCGCCGGCATTTCGTATTGACTCGGTGTTGACCGGAAAACTTTTCGCAGCGGCGCCCAATGGCGGCGAGGCACACGGTTTCTGGACGATCGACCTCGCTCAGGACGACGTTGCTTCACTGGCCAGGGTCACGGTGACGGTCGTGCCTACGCCGATCGCGGAGTCGACGCTGACGTGGCCGTGGTGTGCTCGCACAATGGCGTCGACGATGGCCAGTCCGAGTCCGGATCCGCCGTAGGCGCGGCTGCGGCTGGCCTCTGCCCGCCAGAAACGTTCGAAGATCCGCGGGAGATCGGCCGCGGCGATGCCGGGTCCGTTGTCGCTGACAACGATCTGCATGGACGGACCCGTCTGGGTGATGCTGACCTGTACTGCGCTGGGGTGCGGGGTGTGCTCGACAGCGTTGCCGACCAGGTTACGCAGTACCTGCTGCAGTCGGCCCGGGTCGCCGGTGACGATCACCTGCTGCCTGGCCAGCAGGGTGATGCTGCGGTCGGGGTAGATCACCTGCGCGTCTTCGACGACACTGTGCGCCAACGCCGTGACATCAACGGTGACATCGTCGATGGGGCGGCCGGCGTCCAGGCGGGCCAGCAACCCCAACTCCTCGACGAGTAGACGCATCCGGCCCACTTCGCTCTCGATATGCTGCATCGCTGTGCTTGTCGCTTCGGCGTTCAAATTGCCCTGTTGATACAGCTCCACCCAGCCGGAGATCACCGACACCGGGGTGCGCAGTTCGTGTGAGGCGTCGGCGGCGAAGGAACGGGCGGTCGCTTCCGCGCGTGCCTGGGCGTCGAAGGCGTTGTTGACGGTCAACGCGAGGTGGTCGGTTTCGCTGCGGTCGCCGCGCACCGGCAGCCGATCGGCCAGCGAGCCTGCCGCGATCGCCTCCGCCGTCCGCGCCATCCGCGCCAGCGGTCTCATCCCGACTCGCACTACGACCAGACCCAGGCCCAGCAGCAGCAGCAGCGCGGCCCCGACGATGATCAGCAACCGCACGATTAGGGCGTGCTCGGTGGCCTGGTCGACGGAGGTGTCCACGCACAGGATGAGCGCGGTCGGGGTGATGGTGGGCTGGCCTCGCCGGTCCACGATCAGCCCGGGGCTAAGAATGCGGACAGCGGACAGGCTGTGTCCGCCGGCGATGTCGACACTGACCATGGTGCCGGTGCTCGCCGCGGTCGCCAGCCGGGCCAACTGCTCAGCTGCGAGCTTGCCGCTGCCGGTGCTGGTCAGCGGGCGTCCCACGCCGTCGATGGTCACGATCCCGAACGGGGGTCCCAGCAGCGCCGAGAGCTGCTCACCGTTGACGTGTTGCGGACCGGACGCGAGCGTCTGCTGGACGCGCTGCGCGTCGTCCTGCAGTGTGCTGGTCAACCGGTTGTGCAGATAGTGGTTGATCAGCAGGGCGCTGGTCACCGAGCTGCTGATCAGCCCGGCGACCAGTAGGGTCCCCAGTCCCAGCAGCAGCCGAAGCCGGACGCTGGAGGGTGTCCAGCGGATCCGGCTTCCCCTGGTGGGCTCACTCATCAACGGCGCGGTTCTCGCAGGCTGTACCCGACTCCGCGGATGGTGTGCAGCAACGGTTCGTGGTCCTGATCGATCTTGCGACGCAGGTTGGAGATGAACCGTTCCACCACCACGCTGTCCCCACCGAAGTCATACTGCCACACGGCCTCCAGGATCTGGCTGCGGGAAAGGACCTGCCCTTGATGGGCGAGCAGGAAGTGCAGCAGCCGGAACTCCGTCGGTGACGTTTCGATCAGAGTCCCGGACCGGCGGACCTCGTGACGCAGGTCGTCCAGTACCAGGTCGGCACACTGCAGCGAGGCTTCGCCACTGACCACGCCCATGCCACGGGCCCTGCGTATCAGCGCGTGCAGTCGAGCGCCGACCTCGACCACGCTGAACGGCTTGGTGACGTAGTCGTCGCCGCCCAGCTGCAGGCCGCGGACCCGGTCTTCGATGGCGTCTCGGGCGGTCAAGAACAGTACCGGCACCGTGACGGCGCGGGAGCGGAGCAACTGCAGGATCTCGAACCCGTCACCGCCGGGCAGCCCGACGTCCAGGACGATGACATCGGGTGCGTTCTGGCTGACCTGGGCCAGGGCCTGGGTCATGTCCCCGGCCAGGTCGACCTGGAAGCCGGCGAAACCCAGCGCGGAGGCGAGCAGACGCCGAATTCCCGGGTCGTCATCGACGATCAGGACACGATCGGGGATAGCCGAGTCGTTGCTGCCCAAGGCCTGGTCCTTGTCCTGGATGGGGATCCTCGCCGCGGCGGCGGGGTCGGTGGGGACGGCGAGGGCGGCGACCGCGGTGGCACCGCTTCTTCCTGCAATGTGGGTCGCGGTCATCGTGCCACGCTCCCCGCCGCTGCCGGGACCTTCGCGGCCACGGCGTCGCCGTGGTCCCCATCGCCTGCTAGGTGTATCGCGCGGTGAATGGAGCCACCTTCGACGTCGATGTTCGGCACGATCCGGTCCAGCCAGCGCGGCAGCGACCAGGCCCGGTGACCCAGCAGAGTCATCACGGCCGGGACCAGGGTCATCCGGACGATGAACGCGTCGACGAAGACGCCGATCGCCAGACCGAACGCGATCGCCATCACCGTCGGATCGTGACTGAAAAGGAACCCGACGAACACTGCGATCATGATCAGCGCCGCGGCGATGACGACGCGGCTTGCGCTGCGGGCGCCGTCCAGGATCGCGGTGTGCGGGTCGCGGGTCTTTTCGTAGTGCTCCCGCATCCCGGATACCAGGAACACCTCGTAGTCCATCGCGAGACCGAACAGCACGGCCATCACGATGATCGGCGCGAAGGTGGACACCGGGCCCTGGCTGGGGACCCCGATGAGGTGGGCCAGCCAGCCCCACTGGAACACCGCGACGGTGGCACCGAACGATGCGGACAGCGAGAGCAGGAAGCCGATGGTGGCTTTGATCGGGATGGCGATCGAGCGGAACGCGAGCATCAGCAGCAGCAGGGACAGGCTGATGACGACCAGGGCGAATGGAACCAGTGCGGCGCTCAATTTCGTGGACACGTCGATCCCTACCGCGGTCGATCCGGTGACCGCGACGTAACTTCCGCTGGACCGGCTGACCTGTGCGGCGAGCGTGCGGACCCGGCCGACCAGCGCACTGGTCTGCGGGTCACTGGGCCGCGTGGTGGGGATGATCTGGATGCGGGCCGCGGCGTGGTCGGTGGCCACGTCGACGCGGCTGACCTGGGCTACACCCGAGGCAGCGGTCAGGTCCTGCTCGACGGTGGTTGCGGTGGTGGTCAGCGTGGCCGCATCGGGGTTTTCGACCAGGACCACGAGCGGGCCGTTGACGCCCGGCCCGAATGCGGTGGACACCATGTCGTAGGCCTGCCGGGTGGTGGCCGTGGTCGGGTCCGCGCCGGCGTCGGGCAGCGCGAGGGTGAGCTGCAGGGCGGGGATGGCCATGACCGCGATGAGCAGGGCGCCGCCGGCCAAACTTCGGATGGGGTGCCGGTTGACCGCGCCGACCCATCTGCTTCCCAGCGTCGGGTTGGCGTCGGTGTGTTCACGTCGGGCGGTTCGCGAGTTGGGCTTGGGAATGGCGCGGCGGCCCACGACACCGAGCAGCGCGGGTAGCAGCGTGAGCGCCATCAGCACCGCCAGGAGCACGGCGCCGGCGGTGGCCAGGCCCATGGACGTCAGCATCGGCACCCCAGCGACAATCAGGCCGGCCAGAGCGATGATGACTGTGGCGCCGGCGAACACGACGGCGCTGCCCGCTGTTGCGGTGGCCTGCGCGATCGATTCCAGCACCGGTGTGCCCTTGACCAGCTGCCGCCGGTGGCGGGAGAGGATGAACAGGGCGTAGTCGATGCCTACGGCCAGACCGAGCATGGACGCCAACGTGGTGGCGTTGCCGGAGATTCCGAGAAATGACGACAGCGCCATCAACCCGGTCATCGTCGTGATCACGCCCAGCATTGCAGTCAATAGCGGCAGGCCCGCAGCCAGCATCGATCCGAAGGTGACGATCAGGATCAGCAACGCGACACCAAGCCCGACGAGCTCGGTTGGGCCGATCGGCGATGAGGACGCCGCATAGGCATCACCGCCGTAGACGGCTTTCACGCCCACCTGTGCCAGGGTCGAATCGGTGGCCTGGACCGCACCCAGGGTGCCCGGCGGGACATCGTCGGCGCTGGGTGTGCGGAAGTCGATGGACACCATCGCGGTACGGCCATCCTTGGACACCATGCCGTCCTGCGCCGGATCAGACACCGACGCCACACCCGGCACCAGTCGCGCCGCCGCGAGGCTCGCCTGGACCGGCCTCAGCAACGTCGGGTCAGTAATTTTATGGCCCGACGGCGCCTGAAAGATGACCTGCGCGGACTTGAAGTCCGGGCTCGGGAAATGCTGATCCATTTTGGTCAGCGCCGTCTCGGCGGGCGAACCAGGTATCGAGCTCGAGGACTGGAACGTGCCCGCGAACATCACGCCGCAGCCGATGATCGCGGTGATGAACAGCAACCAGACGACCAGAACCGTGCGTCGCCGCCGGGCGCAGAAGGCGCCCAGCCGGTGCAAAGTCTCACCCATGACAGTCTCCCAAGAATTGATGGTTTCGTCCTGGAGCCAATCCTTGGGGAGCTCGTTGACGAGTAGACCCTGCTGAACTTGACGGTTGGTTGACGAATCCCCGCCGTGGCGATCAAGAACTGTCCACTGCTGCCGGCGGGTTCGGGTTGTTCAGCCGCTGACAAGCAGCAAGCCGCGACCCGGTGAACTGCGTCCGCTTCCAGGAACTGCTGCGGTCCAACCTCTTCCGCTGACAACACAGCAGGTTTGAAACGTCCGGCGGCGGAGAAAGACGCTGGCGTTCGAGCTCACCAACGCGGGCTAAAACCCCAGCGTTCATGGCACAGCTCAACGAGTACTCACCCAGCGTCAAGCGGTTCCACGTGCCAGCCCACAGGCACGCCGTCCGCTAGTTGGATCCGCTGGCCTTCAGCGGACGGGTCGTGCGACCAGTCGGTCAACCCTGGAGAGCCACCACCCCCGGTGATGGCGGTAGACCGGGCATCCCGAGAACGGTAGGGAAAGCGTCACCTACTGATCTCAGTTTGAGCTTCGACATCGGAGAGGGCGGTTCGCGCGTAGAGGCGGCGCAGTGCTGTGGGGGCGTACCAGCTGCGGTCTCCGAGGATTCCCATCGCGGCGGGGACCAGGATCCCCCTGACCAGGGTGGCGTCGATGAGGATGGCCAGGCCGGTGCCCAGGCCGAAGAACTGGATGAAGCTGACGTGCCCGGTGGCGAAGGAGAAGAAGCTGACGGCCAGCAGGGCGGCGGCAGTGGTGATGATGCGGCCGGTGCGGGCCAATCCGTGGATGACGGCGCTGGTGGTGCTGGAGCCGCTGTTGCGTAGTTCGGTGATCCGGCTCATCAGGAACACCTCGTAGTCCATCGACAGTCCAAAGGCGATGCAGAACAGCAGGACCGGCATCGAGGTGTTGGTCGGTGTAGGAGTGAAGTGCAGCAGCGCGGCCAGGTGACCTTGTTGGAAGATCCACACCATGACCCCCAGGGTCGCGGCGAGGGTGAGGGCGTTTCCCAGTAGCGCCCGCAGCGGTTGCACGATGCTGCCGGTGAACAGGAACAGCAGGATGAAGGTCGTGATGATGATGATGGCGGCGGCTTCGGCCAGGTGGGAGCTGATGGCATATTTGGAATCCACCAGTTCGGCGGTGGGGCCGCCGACCAGGACCGTGACCCCGGCGGGTGTGGTGGCGGCCCGGATTTGACGCAGGAGCGCCTGGGCGGTGGGCGAGGCGGTATCAAGGCCGCTGCGCAGGCTGATCCGCTCCCACCCGGCACTTGCCATCGAGGCTGGGACGGATCCAGGGGTGGCGCTGCGGCCGGCGGTGAAGCTACCGGCAGAGCTGTCGGCCCGTTGGACGCCGGGCAGGGAGCTCAGTTGACGGGCGTAGGCGGCCAGGCTCGACGCGCTCGAACTGTGCTGGACCAGCACATCGAAGCCTGCCGGTGCAGTGGTGAAGTCCTGGCGCAGGACGTCTCCGACTTGATGACTGGCAGCGCTGGTCGGCAGCACCCGGTCGTCCGGGGTGCCGAAGGAGACCGTGAGCAGCGGGGTGGCCATGAGCAGGAGCACCACGACGACGGGAACGGCGGCCAGCGCAGGGCGGCGCATGACGGCGGCGGCCAGTCGACCCCAGAAGGGGGCCTCGATGGAGCGGACCGCGGTGATACCGGGTACCCGGCCGGCGTTGACGCGATGTCCGAGTACGGCCAGCGCAGCCGGTAGGACCAGGAGGGCAGCAGTTGCCGAGAGCAGGGTGACGGCGACGCCGGCGTAGGCGAAGGACTTCAGGAAATAGACCGGGAAGACCAGCAGCGCGGACAGGGCCGCCGCGACCGTGATGGCGGAGAAGGCGATGGTTCGACCGGCGGTGGCGGTGGTGCGAGCGACGGCCTCCGGGACGTCGACGCCGCGGCGCAGTTCTTCCCGGAACCGGCTGACCATCAGCAGGGCGTAGTCGATCCCGAGCCCCAGCCCCAGCGCCGTGGTGAGGTTCAGCGCGAAGATGCTGACGCTGGTGAAATGGGTGATCAGATTCAGCGCGGCGAAGGTGCCAAAGATCGCGACCAGGGAGACGCCGAAAGGTAGCAGAGCCGCCACCATGCTGCCGAAGGCGACGATCAGGAGCAGCAGGGTGATCGGCACGGCAATGGTCTCCGCCAGGGCCAGGTCCTGACTGACCTGTCCGCCGATGTCGGTGCCCTTCGGCCCCCCGATGCGTACGGTCACCGAAGAAGTGTCAAGGTGGGCATAGCTGGCCAGCGCAGCAGTGGCGTCCGCGTTCGGTGCAACCGTGGCCAACACCAGCGCGTCCGAACCGTCGGTGGAGCGCAGTGCAGCCGCTCGGTCCGACCAGTACGAAGTGACTCCGCTCAGGCGCGCGTCGCTGCCCAGCGTCTTGGCCAGCGCGTTCCCATCGGCCGAAGCGGCGGCACTGTCGACGGTTCCGCCGCGCGCGTGCACCAAGAAGATCAGATCCGGTTGCCCCCCAAAATGTTGATCGACCAGTGCGGTGGCCTGGCTCGACGCGGATCTTGGATCATCAAACCCCCCGCCCAGTAGTCGTCCGAAGACGCCCACTCCGAGCACGGCGCAGACAGCGATCGCAATGATCGCCAGGACAAGGACCAGCTTGGCCCGGCGGACCACCGCCAACCCGAGCCGGTAGAACGCCGAGGCGGTTGAACCTGCTGGTCTGGGCCCGGTGCGATCGGCGGCCCTCGAGTGCGGTGTCGGCCGCCATTGCATTGGTTTGCTCATACCGTCGATGTTTGACGCCCGAGCCCCTCAGCACATCGGCCTACCGGCAGAACTTCGACCGGGGCCGCCTATCACCGTGGGCACAGACCAACGCCGGTCACAGCGGTGCCGGTACACACTGGACCTGCGACGGCCTCGCCGCACCGAGTTTCTGCAGTGACGGGGGCACTCGTTCACGGTCGACCTCATCCGGCGGTCACCTCTGCCCACGGCCATAGGGCGGCTCTGCGCAGAAGCCGATGCGCGACCCCGACCTCACCGTGGAGTATCGGATCGGTGGGAACCTGGTGATACGCGGCCGGTGGACCCGGTCCGGTTTCGGCATCGATTACCGCAACATGACAAACGACGTGAGGAATGATGAGCGACATGGTGCGGCGTAGCGAACACACGCTCGCGCAGGTCGCAGTAGCCGTGTTCATCGTCGTCGGCGCGCTGCAGAGCAACGACAGTCCGGTGACAATCATCGGCTTCGCAACGCTCGCGCTGATTGCGGCGGCTTTACTACCCTCGTCCGGGTGGCCGGTACCGGCGGCCGGTGCGGTCGTTGTCGTCGGGGTGGCGGCTTTGTGCCACGGCGAACCCGGCAACGTCGGATGGTTCGCAGTGTGTGTGCTGGCGGGTTGGTGTGCACTGCGCGCCGGCACCGTGGCCGCGGCGCTGTTCACCTTGTCGGTAACCGCGCTGCTGATCGTGGAAGCCACCCTGTCGCGGTGGGACCCCGGATGGGCGGCGTGGGTGGCGGGCACGCTGTTCACCACGATCGTGTGCCTGATGGCCCGCCGTCAGCAGGATCTGATCGAGCAGTTGCGCCGAGCACAGGCGGGTCTGGCGACCAAGGTCCGAGCCGAGGAGCGAAACCGGATTTCCCGCGAACTGCACGACGTCATAGGACATTGCATGACCGTGTCGTTGTTGCATCTGAGCAGCGCCCGGCTGGCAGTCGAGGATGACCCCGCCGAGGCCCTCGGCGCCCTGGCCAGCGCAGAGGACCTTGCCAGGCAGAGCCTGACCGAAGTCCGTCACGCAGTCGGACTGCTGCGTGAACCATCGACGTTGCTGGAGCCGCTACCGGGAAGTAGCCAACTTCCCCTGCTGATCAAGGGATTCAGAGATGCGGGCGCACGAGTGGACTATGACGTCGCCGGCGACCCTGGGCAACTGGCGGCCACCACCGGGCTGACGGTGTACCGCATCCTGCAGGAGTCGCTGACCAACGCCGTACGGCACGGTGCGGGCAATGCCGCAGCAGTCCGCCTGGACATCAGTCGCCAGTCCACCGTGCTCACCGTCGACAGCCCAGGTACGGCCGGTGAACGACCGGACCAGTCAGGCGGGGTCGGGTTGGTCGGTATGCGGGAGCGAGCCGAGGCGGTGGGCGGTCGATGCACCGCTGGACCCACCGTCGACGGCTGGCGGGTCAGAGCCGTGCTCCCATCGTGACAACAGTGCGGGTCCTGCTGGTGGATGACCAGGAATTGATCCGCGCCGGCCTGCGCGGGATCCTGCGGCCCCGATTCGGTTTCGACATCGTCGGTGAACTCTCCAATGGCGCCGGAATCGTTGCCGCCGCCCGGAAGTGCCTGCCCGACGTGGTGTTGATGGATATCAGGATGCCAATGGTCGATGGCGTCAGCGCCATCGCGCACCTGCGCGCCGATGTAGACATGCCACCGGTACTGGCGCTCACCACCTTCGAAGACGATGAGGTGCTGGCCGGTGCGCTACGAGCGGGTGCCGCCGGGTTTCTGCTCAAAGGTGTTCCCGCAGAAGATCTCCAGCGGGCGGTCCACACAGTTGCCCACGGCGGATCCTGGTTGGACCCAGCTGTCACCGGCCGAATCCTGGCCAGCTACCGGGAGGGCAGAAGCCCCAATGGTCCTGGCCCTGCTCTGGACGTACTCACCGCGCGGGAACGCGATGTGCTCGCCCTGATCGGCGCCGGCCGCAGCAACGGGGAAATCGCCGGTGACCTCTTCCTCGGAGAGGGGACCGTAAAAACTCACATCGGGCACGTCTTCGCCAAACTGGGCCTACGGGACCGTGCCGCGGCCATCGTGTTCGCCTTCGACCATGGCCTGGTGCAACCCAGCCAGGATCGCTCCACGTGATCGGCTGACGTGTCCACGCACAGGTAGCGGCGAGTCGAGCCCAGCCTGCTAACTGTCTTACTAATTGCTTGGCCGTTTCCATTCGGCGGTCTTTGGCTGACGTCGCAACACTCCCACCGGAGAGATGCGGTGTTCACCACCACTCGTCGGGCGTTCTAGGTCGGTGCAACCCGGATCCAGTTCTCCCACATGTAGGTGCCACCTTCGGCGAGGATCTGCGCCGGCCCAACGTGCGACGGGGTCGGTGAGCAGAGAGACCAGTGCCGAGGTCCGCCCGGTGGTGCCCAGTGCGGACTCCAGCTGGCGCAGGTCCATCGGGCCCCTGCTGCCTCCCGTCGGCTGTCACTTGTCGAATTAGTTGGCGGGTTTTGGTCTCTTGGGTTCCTGCGGTCGAATTATCTGGCGGTGTCCGCCCCGCTTAGTCACATCGCTGCAGGCAGCTCGGTCAACGTTAGTTATAGTTAGAACCTCGAACAAATGATCGGGCAACCCGCCAAATAGCGTGCCCAAAAACGGCCAGATAGCGTGCTCGGCTGGATCACACCCGCACAAGCCATGCAGCGTCTACTGTTTGACCCAGAATCACCCATCGTGGCGACGACCCCCTGAATTCGCCGATCCTTGGGGGCCGGGTTGGCCGGCGATGTCCAACGCCAGTTCGGACAAAGTGACCGGCTTCGGGATATGGTGCAGCGTCACATCCAGCTCCTTCGTGCTTGCGCGGAAGACTGCTACTGGGCGTCTTTACCATGTGTATATCGAGGCAGTGGTCCACCGCGAAACTATGCAATGACCCGCGGCGCCGCCGAACAATTCGTAGGGATCAGGCGCCGTCACCCGTCCGCCGCCGTTGCCGAGGCGGGGGCTGATCGAATCTATCCGCCAGTATGATTTCCGCAGTGAACGGGGCGCGGTCGGTTGGACTCGACTGGTGTCAAACGGGCCACCTTGAGGGACTTACAGCGTCCGCACAGCAACGCGTCAAGGCCATCCAGTCGAGCGAACGTGCAACTCGTGCCAGCAACAGGACGACCGGGCGACCGGCCTGCTCATCTGGGCGATGACCGCGGTGTCCCGATCGCCGAGGTCTGCGCCGTGTTGGGGGTACCGATGCCGACGTTGCGGTCGTGGGAGCTGCGGTATGGCATGCCCGCGATCCGTCACATGGATGGTCGGCACCGTCGGTACCTACCGACGGAGGTGCATGCGATCCGGCTGATGCGGGATGAGATCGCCCGGGGTCAGCCGGCCGGCCTGGCCGCGGCCACAGTCCGCCAGCTCCTGGAGATCGGTGGACCGGCCGGCAAGTTCATCCACCGACTGCTGGAATGCTCGGAACAGTTGAACACGAGCGGTATCCGGGTCATCCTCGACCAGGCGGCGGCCGCCCTGGGCCGGGGCGAGTGCGTGGATGAGGTGCTGCTATCTGCGATGCGGCAGGTCGGGATCTGGTGGGAGGTCGGACACTGCGACATCGCTCAGGAACGGGCATCGACCGAGTCGGTCCGGGGGTGGTTGGACCAGCAGATGACCTTGGCGCTCGCCCCGAGCCACCCGCACCCGATCGTGCTGGCCTGCGGACCGAAGGATTGGCACACCGTCGGTCTGGAGTGCTTGGCGATGTTGCTGCGGTACCAGGGGTGGCCGTGCCGCCTGCTAGGCGCCCGGGTACCGACACCGGTCGTGGTGGCAGCGGCGCAGGCGTCAGATGCCGCTGCGGTAGTGGTGGTGTCGCAGTTGGCGAGCGGCCGCCGGGCGGCGGTGGAATCGACCCAGGCCATCAAGGAATTCGGACTGCCGCTGTTCTACGCAGGCAGTTCCTTCGCCACCGACCGCAGCCGCAAAGGCGTACCCGGTAGTTACCGCGGCACCGGAATCCAGGACGCCTGCGCCCACATCATCACCGCGCTGACCTCCGCGGCCACGCTGCCGACGGCAGCCTCACCCACAGCAGGCTGACCCCGACCATCCCGCCCCGCCTCGCGTGGAGGAGTCGCGGTTCAAACGCATCCGAAGCTCAGAACGACGAGCCGTAACCTGACTTCGACGCGTTCCTGCCACCCTGACCGTCGGCGGCATCAAAAACCAAAGCCAGCCTGACCGAGCTGAGCGGTGATCAGGGCGCGAGGCGAAGGCGCCGCGCCCCCAGTTCCAGGGTGCGGTGCCGCAGTTCATACCGCTGCCCGTGCCGTTCCTCAGCGACGGCGTCATCGCGCCAGCACAGTTCCAGCAGTTCCCAGTCCTGGTAGGACCGCATGATGATGTGCTCGGCTGCGGCGCTGGAGAGCTGCATCTCGGCGAGGGCGGGGCGGATGGCCCCATCTGGCAACTGCTCATAGCGGTCGGTAGCGATAGTCAGGGCATGCACCCCGCCCACTCGGGTGGCCTGCTGGCACCGCAGGAGGAGTTCCTGGAACGACTCGGGGCTGCTGACGTGCTCCAGCGCCGAGCACCCTACGATCAGATCCGCTGACAGTGCCGGCAGCTGCAGGGTTTCCAGATCTGCGACGATGCCGTGGATGCGGTCGGCCACCCCCGCGGTGGTGGCGTTGTCCATCAGCGTGGTGATCGCCTCGGTCAGCAGGTCGACCCCGAGCACCGACGACCCAGGCGGCAGGAGCCGGGCCAGCGGGATTGTATGCCGGCCCACCCCGCATCCCAGGTCGTAGGCCCGTACCGGCCGGTCGGTGTTCACCGCCTGCGCGCAGCGCAACACGAATGGGGCCGGCTGGGCCAGCCACGACCCCGGCTGGAACAACCCATGGCGGCGGTAGAACTCCCGGTGATACCGGACGGTCTCGGCGCGGCCGGTCGTGGATTGCAGATGCTGCTGCTCCATGGCCGGTTTATTACCGGTCATGCCGCGTTCCAATCCGACCACGGCCGCTGCCGGCTTGGACCGAACGGTTTCAACCGACCAGCTTCATCAGGTGCGTTGCTTGTACCCAAGTAGGAATCACCGAAATGTACGGTGTGTATCACGGATCTGGCCCGGCCCTGTCCGGTGTATCGGTTGCGTCTGCTGTGGCCGACCGGGGCTTTTCGAGGGTGGCCTGTCGAATGAGTGCACCGGGTGAAACCGGCGATGTCTGAGAGATCACGAGGGTTTCGGCAGGATTGAGGGTCGGATCCGATGGGAATTCCGAGGTTGGGCACCGTTAACAAAAGGGTGTCTATCGAACTGGGTGTCTCCTTGAGACGACCTCAACGCAGAGGATGGTGTTCCAGTGGCAAGTGGTGTCGCGGCAGTGTGGGTTCCGGTGGATGACATGGACCGGGCGGTCAAGTTCTACGGCCAGACGTTGGGACTGACCGTGAAAAGTCAGGACCAGGACTGGAGCGAGATGGACGCGAACGGGTTGCTGATCGGCCTCAACGGCCGTGAAGAAACGGCGACCCATGCTTCCGGGGGTGCGGTGATCTCCTTTACCCCCGACACCGGCATCGACGAGGAAGTCAGTCGACTCACGGCCGCGGGTGTGCAGTTCACCGGCGGGATCAGCGATCACTCGTGGGGACGGATCGCACCGTTCAAGGACAGCGAAGGCAACGACCTACAACTGTACGGCCCCCCGACCGGGTGATCCGTGGGGGGCGCGCGCCGACCGGAGTTGCTTCGCTCTTCGGCCTGACCGTCGAACGCATTATTGTTGACGGTTGCCTCGGGGTGGGCGGCGTCCAGGGCTAGGTAGGCCGGGACAGGGTTAGCACGCAGGATCGGCTCCAACAGGTCCAGTGCTGTCCTGGTCTGTCTTCCCGTGGCGGTGGTTCAGAGCGCCGACTTTGCCCAGTACCTGCTGTCTAAGACCACCCGTGGTGGAACGACTGGTTGACGTCTTTGAGCGAAACTCGAGGCGTTCTGCCTATTAGTCACGGCTGCAAGTCCCGCGCACCCAGTGCGCGGCAACCACGCGCCTTTAGCCGACCGGTGTCGACCACTCCCGGGGCCGGCAGGCTGCATGCCGATGCCAGGTGGAGGCCCACTCGACATTCCGGCCGGCCCACCACCACGGATCGTCATCGGAATAGGAGCCGCCGTAGAGCTGCGAATCGTCCGGCCCGTGCAGCCAAACGTAGACTAACTCGGCGGCGCTCTCAGGACGTACGGCAACCCCGGCGTCTGGCCAGCAAATCGAACACATCCTCGGTGACCCGACTGGGGTGCCGCAACTGTGCCACCGAGCACACCCACACAGGCAGTCCCGGCAGGACTAGCCCAACCGGGAATCGTCGCGTTGACAACCGGGCGGCAGCTGCATGAGGGCTGCTCCGCGCCGAGAGGCCAGGTTGTGCAGCCCCGACCGGATCCGCTCCGTCCAGTTTCCGGCTGCGGCAGGCGCCGACCGTGGTCAGGCCTTGCGGAGCCTTCACGCTGGACCGGGATCCTTCTGGGAGGCGGGATTTCTAACTGGCGAAGGCCATGTTCCGTGGCCAGTGGTGGAGCCTACTGTTCACTTCCACGGTGGAGAACCCCGCGCGTAGCTGTCGAACCGACTTGAGGCAGAAGCGAACTCCCCGGCGGCGGTGCGGACCTTTTCACCAATCACGCCGTCGGCACGGCGAACACCACAATGTTGTCCTCGTAGCTGCCCCGGTTAGCATCGAACGGGCCGCCGCAGCTGATCAGCAGCAGGGTGGGCGATCCGGTCCGGGTGAACAAGGTAGGGCGCAGCCCGACATTTTTGGCGAAGACCCGGCGTGCGGCCACCCGGTAGCGGACCGATTGGCCGGCCAGGCCTGTCACGATCACGACGGCGCCACTGGCCAGGGTCGAGAGGTGCCAGAAGGCGCCGACTCCCGCAACTGCCGAGTCGATGTGACCGTCGATGACCGTGGTACCCGAACTGCTTCCGGGTAACACACTACCCAGCCACCACCCGACCTGCGCCGGATTCTCAGGAACCTGAAGAGCGCCCTCGCGAGAGCTGACGAACTGGATCGAAGTGGTGACGCCGAGGGCCGCGATGGACAACCGGCTCGGCAGGAAAGGCTCAGCAGCCGCCGTCGCTGTTGCAGTGGCGGCCGCCCTCACCGCCGACCCACGGTTGACCGGAGCCGTCGAAACGTCCACGGCGGGGACGCCGGTATCCGGGGCATTTGCCGTCGAAGGCCGTCCCACCGTCGCTACTGGCGTCGTGGACGCTGCCGTCTGCGCGGCCTGGTCCGGCGGCTGGGGCGGGGCAACGCGGCCCATGTCCGCGGCCACAGCCGCCGGACCGGCATTTGGGATCTGCCCGAAGTCGGCCGGCAGGCTGCGGTCGTGCAGCAGCAGCACCGCACTGACGACCACCAGCGCCAATCCGGTGGTGGCGGCCGTCACCGGCAGGAAGGATCGTCGCTTCAGCATCAGCCCGCAATACTGTTGCGGTGTTTCGTGATCAGGAGAGCCGGCGCCGGCGGGTAGTGACCGTTGCTGCAAAAGCGATGAGCAGCAACCCGAGTGCTCCGATGACGAGCTGCGCCGTCCGCGCAGCGGCGCTGGTGGTGGCGCCCATCCCGCCCGTTCCGGCGGGGACGGCGGTCGGGTTCGATCCACCCACCGAGCTGAGCAGGTCCTGCGCCATGGTGAGGTGCATCTGCGCCACGGGCAGGTAGCCACCGGCGTAGTCCTTCGTGGCGGCGTTTGTGCCGGAGGCCAGTTCAGTGTTCGTATCGGCGATCGAGAGTTGGTGACCGGCGATCTGAACCTGGGCGTAGGTGAGGTCGAACTGGTCGACCGACACGCTCTGGAGCTTCGCGGCGTCGGCCATCTGAGCCGCGTTGGGCGCAGTGGGCAGGGTGACGCTCATCGATGCGGCCAGGGTCTTTAGCTTGGCCAACGCCGACACGTGGTCGCTCATGGTCTTCTCGGCCAGATCCTTCGCCGCGGCCGACTGGCCCCGACTCTGGGTGATCTTCCCGATGGTGATCTCGGCGAGATCGGTTTGGGCGTTCTTGGCCATGAACGTGGAATCCACGGCGCCGGGTGCGGCCGCTGCTCCCACCGGCGCCGCCGCCAACGCGGAACCGCCTACGCCCAGCGTCAGAATCATCGACGCACTGGCGATCGCCAGGACGGTCAGTCTTGCCCTCATCTGCGTTTTCCTTCGGTCCAAGGGCGCGCGACGCGCCGTTGCGGGTATGGCGAGATTTCTCGTCACGAAGACGGAATACCCTTAGTCCGAACAACAAAACGACCGGCGGTTCAACCAATCTATTCAGTCCGGGGCCTTGGCGTATCCGTTCTAGTGGGCCCGGTCCCAGCACGATCAGATTCGCAACGGGCGACCGAGCGGTCCGGTTGCCGGTCATCTCGTAGATACGGCACTTCTGCCACCGTCCGGTGGCCTCGAGCATGAGGTGGTATCACAAGTCCGACATCAGATTCCCAGAATGGCAGACGTAGCTGCCGCTCCAGGGTTTCCGCACGCACGTGTGGGGCGAATCTGGGGGTCCGAGCGGATACCTACTGACGTGTGGGGGCTTTCCTGCCGTCGCGGCGCACGAGCACGTCGCTTTGTTGGTACGGAGCATCGGCGACGGGGGGATCGTCTGGCGAACCGGCCGCAGTCCGGCCCTGACCAGCGCCCGAACCCAGGGCCGTACCCCCCGCCAGGATGGCGTCGCATCTTCGATCAACGACCGCCCAACTATCGCCGCAGCCCGCCATGAACTGACCTCCCTCTGCTGCACGATCCGCTCACCGGACTGCCCAACCGGGCGTTGCTGCTGGAACGACTGACCCAGGCGTTTCACCGCAGCCGCCGCAGCAATGCCGTTGCTGCGGTGCTGTACGTCGATTTGGACGGCTTCAAAGCCGTCAACGATCGACTCGGGCACGCCGCCGGCGACGCCCTGCTGGTCGCCCTGGCCAGGCGCCTTTGTGTGTTGCTCCGACCCGCGGACACCCTGGCCCGGCTGCACGGCGACGAATTCGTCGTGCTGTGCCAGGACCTGCACCACCCGGGCGAAGCGCAGCTCATCGCCCGCCGACTGGAACTGGCCGTCACAGAACCGTTCGACCTACCCGGCGGCCGCGTCGCTATCACCGCAAGTGTCGGAGTCGCCTTCGCCGACCCGTCCATCCACGCACCCGATGAGGTC